>OJGU01000329.1_pt1 | contig 30244 bp, 29 predicted proteins | sample 1594741 | NCBI WGS metagenome assembly OJGU01 (sample SAMN05416841, study PRJEB24817) | seawater metagenome | isolation source: Sea water | place: Canada:Atlantic | collected 2013-07
CGAGATGTAGAGAGGTCTCGTGGGCTCGGAGATGTGTATAAGAGACAGGCCTCAGCCCGGTCCCTACGCCCAGGCTCCGGGCCCTTATGCACCGGCGCCCGGCCCCTACGCCCAGGCCCCCGGAGGCATCCCAGGTGGGCCCAATCCCTACGCGGCTCCTCCGGGGGTCCCGCCCGGCTATCCCGGCGGGGCGGCACCGGGCGCCCACTACACCCCCTCGAAGCCCAGCGTCGCCGGCGCGATTTTGAAGCTTCTCTTCGGAGGCCTGTTCTTCGCCGCGTGCCTCGCCGCGCTCCGCGATACGGCGTTCGACGGTATCGGTGCGGGCGTCATCGCCGGCATCTTCGTCGGGCTGTTTGGGTGGATGGCGGCCGCTGGTCTCTGGGGCTTGGTCAAGCGCACCGAGACCCCCAAGGCGATCAAGCTGGGCTTTCCACTCGGCGCGGCGTTGCTCGGAGGGCTGGTCGGGCCGCCGGTGAGCCAGGCGCACTGGGAGTCGGAGGAAGCAGACCGCTTCGAAGCCCTCGTCGCCGCGACGAAGGACAACGCCGCCGCCGCCTCCGCGCGCTGGGACGCCGAGTATACGCTGGACGTCGACCCTGCGTTCCATCGTCCCGAGGCGCGGGCCTACCAGCTGTGGGCGAACGCGGCCGCAGCGGCCGAAGACCGCGACATCTCGGGTCTGCGCGAGGCAATGCAAGAGGTCGCCAGCGCGAGCGACCGGACCGATGCCCATGACGAGGCCGAAAAGGTCGCGTCAGCAGCCCTCGACGCGATCTACACCGATGTGCAAGCCGGCCTCGGCTCGCCCGCCGAAGGTGGCAACGCATTCGCGGCCGACGAGAAGCTCCGTGACGCGTTCTCCACCGTGTTGCACGCGATGGCCCACGAGGCGGACCCCGTCCTGTACGTGGCGTTCACCAACGACGTCGACCTCAGCCCGCCCGACGCCGACCTCGACAAGCTGTTGTTCGACGAAGAGGCGAATCACCCCGAGATGAAGAAGGCCTTCCCCAAGGGCCCGCCGATCATCGAGGCCGGCGACGCGTTCTCGGGCCGGTTCGACACCAAGCGCCGCGACACCCTCATCGAGGTCCTTCGCGGCTCGTTCGGTGACGTCTTCGAGCCCGAGCTCCTGTCGATCGAGCCCCTGGACGGCGACCGAGAGGGCAAGTTCGTGCTCGAAGTCCACAGCAAGGTCGTCCGGCAGCCCGGCTACTACACACTCACCACCGACATCCCTGGCGGGGTGAAGTACGAAGGCCTCTTGATGGCGCTGGCCGTGCACTGGGATGTCAGCCTGCACGATGCGTCCGGCAAGGAGCTGTACGCCCAGCCTCCACTGGCCACCGACCCCGCGTCCAACGTGGGTGTCTCCCGCTCGGCCGACAGCCCGCAGTGGGCGCTGTACAGCATCGTGATGGACTCGGCGTACTTCAACTACGGCCGACGCCTCACCGGCATGTTCGGTCTGACACCTCCGCCCGAGCGCACCTCGTTCTCGTTCGAGTGAGCAACGGCCCCGCCCACGAAAAACGCCCCCTCCAATCGGAGCGGGCGTTTTTTCGTCGGAGCGGTTCAGCCTATTGTTCGAGGTACTCGAGCACCCGGGTCACCGCCCACTGCGGCATGGTGCCGGAGCGCCGCGGTGGCATCTGGAAGTTGTCGCTCTCGTGCCGCTGGATCCGGTCGGCGATGACGGCCTTCTGCAGAGCGTCCAGACCCGCAAGGTTCGTCGCGTCGAAGCGTGCCCGCGACAGAGACTGGTCCAGGTTGCTGTTGTGGCAGCGCGCGCACATATGGGTGAGGATCTGCTCTCCGGTCGCGTCCTGCGGTGGCACGATGCTCATCTCGCTCATCGCGGTGTACGCGATGGCTGCCGAGGGGTGGACCATCTCCTCGGCCGGCAGGGCTCCGGACTGCACGGCCTTGTACGTCTCGACGACCTCGTCTCGGCTGAGCTCCGAGGTGATGTCGATCCGGTGCGAGGGCAACGGCAGGCGCTGGCCCGAGACCACCCGGGCGAACTCGGGACCCCACGACGACGACTCGCCCTCGCGCTCCATGGAGGAGGAATCGCAGAAGTAGTCGCTGCCCTCCCCGCTGCCGAAGGCGGGAATCTGAAGGGCCTCGGGAAGGTCCGTCCGAGAGGTCAGCCACGAGCGCACGAACGTCTCGATGTCCGGCCCAGCCGCAGAGGCCCGAATCTCCTCCAGCGGAACGCCGCCGTAGGTCGGGTCATCGCCGTGCATCGACATGAACTGGTTCCAGAGCACCTCGCTGGAGCGGGTGCCGTGGTTGCCGGGATCCATCGGAGGCAGGCCCGTGGTGCCCGAGCCGCCCGAGGACCAGCCGCCGCCCTGCTGGGCGGGGCGCGTCGGGAACCAGTGGGTCCAGGAGTTGCTGATCTCCTGCACGCGGGGGATCTTCGGCGTGCCAGGGCCCAGCGGTTGGTGACACACGTTGCAGTCGAGCGTCGTGTTCACCAGGTCGGTGTCCTGATAGACGGTCCAACCGGTCCAACCGGACTCGATCGCCGGGGACACGAGGTCTGACGTCTGGCAGCCCGCCTCGGTGGCGTTGCAGCCCTGCTCGAACATCAGCAGGTAGAAGTTCAGCGCGTCGGTGCTCGGGTCGTAGCCGACCAGCTCGACGAGTTGCTCACCGCGGACGAAGCCGAGGGCCATCATGTCTTCGGGCGAACCGGCCGCGCCGTTGTCACCGCCGCCGAACGGCCCACCACCGGCCATCATCTCCCCAACGATCAGCCGTGGGTTGAGGGCCGAGACATCGCGACCGACCAGCGAGCTCGAGTTGGCCGTCATGGAGAAGAACGGCTCGTTGAAGTCGAGGGCCGCGAGCAAGGCGGTCATCGAGCTGATGTCACCACCACCACACAGCGCCTGGGCAACGCGGTCGGTGTTGCCACGCGCGCAGACTTCGGACTTCTTCTCGAGGTCGAAGGGGACCTCGGGCTCCTGCTGACCGGGCTCCGGGAAGTCGTCGGGCGGGACGTCATCGGTGCCGCCATCGTCATCACCGCTGCTGTCGTCCGAACCGGTGTCTTCGGAATCGTCGCCGTCGGCATCCGCGTCGTCGTCCTCATCGCCGTCGTTTTGACCGTCGTCGGCGTTTCCACCGCCGAGCCCCGCAGCGCTGTCGGGCCGCCCCTGGTCGTCGCAACCCGGTGCGAGGGCCAGAAGGCCAGTCATCAGAAACGCCGCAGTGGTGAGTGTTTTCGTGTTCATCGTGGACAACCCCTTCGGTGTGAGCCGTGGCGCGAGCCCCGGCGACCCTCCAACCGTGATGTGTGTACAGACACGCAAAAGGTTCCCCTTTTCCGACATCAACCGACATTCACCGCCGTTCCCCACCTGCGACCGCGGGAACCGAGACCCGGGAACCTTTCCGGCAGCCCCGTTTTCAGCCCGTCGGGAACTGCCGGCAGTACTCGTAGAGCGAGATCGACGTCGCAATGGCGGCGTTGTAGCTGTGCGGCATCCCGTAGACCGGGATCTCCACGACGTCATCGAGCAACGAGAGCACCTCCTCCGAGAGACCCAGCCGCTCGTTGCCGACGACCAGCGCCGTCCGACGCTGAAACGCATAGGTGTAGAGGCTGCTGGAGCCCGTCGTCTGCTCGAGCCCGACGAGGCGGTACCCCTCCCCCCGCAGCCGCTGCAGGACCGGCGGCAGCGTTCGGTGCACCGAGACCGGAAGCGACTCGGCGCCGTCGCGGGCGATCTTGGAGATGAGTTTCGCGGCGCCGGTCAGGATCAGACGCTCCGCCCCCACGGCGCTTGCGGTCCGCGCGATCTGGGACACGTTCACGTTGCTGCGCATCGGGACGCACGCCACGACGAGCTCCCGAGGCCGCTCCAAGCTCGAACCGGGCTTGTGCCGCTCGTGCACGAACCCGTCTGCGTCCCCACTCACGACGCGGGGTCCTCCTGTGGGTAGAAGACCTCCTCGAGACACAGTCCGGACGCCGGGGCGGTACCTGGAGCCGCCTGCCGATCCCGCGCGGCCAGGATTTCGCGAAGCCGCTGTGGCGTCCAACGGCCCTCCCCGACCTTGACGATGGCCCGCACCAGGTTCCGCACCATCTTGTAGAGGAACCCATCCGCCTCGATGCGCAGCACGATTCGCGGCGCATCGTGCTCCAGGGTGAACGAGGTGACCGTGCGGACCGTGGTCTTGCGGGCGTGGTTGGCCTTGGTCGCGAAGCTGGCGAAGTCGTGCTCGCCGACGAAGATATCCAGGCATGCCCGCATCGCCTCCACGTCGAGCGCCTCGGGCACATGCCACACCCGGCCTCGAGCCTCGGCCGGCAGCTCCTCTTGGTTGTGGATCGTGTAGACGTACCGCTTGCCGATCGCCGACATCCGAGCGTGGAACTCCCGCTCGGTGGCGCGGACGTCCCGGACCGAAACCCCCTCGGGCAGCGCGGCCTGAACCGCCGCCTGCAGGGTGTCCATCTCGACGGCCTCGGGCACCCGTGCGCTGGCGACCTGCCCTTGCGCGTGGGCACCACGATCGGTCCGTCCCGCACCACGGACCTCCACCGGCGCGTCACAGACCTTGCACAGCGCAGCTTCCAGGGCTCCTTGGACGGTCGGAACGCCAGGATGCCGCTGCCAACCATGAAACGCTCGACCGTCGTAGGCGACGGTGAAGCGCACGTTCTTGCGGGGTGCGGCCACGGGCGGCCGAGTGTAGCGCAAAGGCACGGCCGCGACGCTCGCTTCACACCCGGACCGTCCGGCGGACAATGGCGCCGCAACGCACCGGCCGGCCCGGTACTTTCACAGGAGGTTGGCTCCCCCGCAGGTGCTCCGATCAGCACCCGAGCACTGCATCGCCCAGTTTCTGAATCGGCTCGCGCGCGTGTACGTGGTCGGCACGCTCGGGTCCACGACGAGTGAGCCCTCTTGCACCCTGCACACGCCCCGAGACACGACCCCGAGAACGCGCGGGCTGCCGCCGTTGTTGTGAACCAGGGGAGAACCGCTGTCGCCAGCGCACGCGAAGTGGCCGTCGTCTACAGAATCGGGGCCGCGACGCGCGCACAGGACCCGGGCGTTGATGGTGGTGCCGCGACCTTCCCACTCGTCGCGACAAACCCCTCGCGCCTCGAGCCGCAGCCGTGCCTCCTGGAGGAACTGCGAGGCCGTAAAGGCGACATTTTCCCCATCCGGAGAGAACAACCCGAATCCGATCGCCCACGGAAGTTGACCATTCGCCTCGAGGTCCGAATCGTTCGTAGTGGCGAGCACGGCCTTGGTCCGTCCGTTGAAGTTGCCCTGAACACGGACGACCGCGACGTCGTTGAGACCAGAGGCTGGATTGTAGGATGGATGGAGCCAAACTCCGTTGACACGCCGCGTGTTCGAGACCGTGTAGTTCGCCTGGTTCCTGCGTCCAACACCGATGCGAACCGTAAGAGGCAGGTCGGCCAGGTCGTCGACGCAATGCGCCGCGGTTACGATCCAGCGGTTGCGAATCAAAGCACCCCCGCAAAAGGCGGCAGACAGAGCGTCACCATCCTGGAAGTGGAACGAGGCCATGAACGGGTACTCGTTGTTGTCAGCCGTCTGACTGTTCCAGATTCGCAGCGACGCATCGCCTTCCTCTTCCGGGGCCTCACAGCCGACGGAGCTTGCGAGAAGGCCGCACAGAAGAACGCGAACACACCGGTTGATACGAGACTTCATCACCGGTCCAAGTGCCACCAGACGCAAAACGGTTGGCTGAAAACTGAGATTTCTAGTTCTTTCGCCAACATAAAGTGACGCGACTGCGCCTCGGCGGCGATGGGAGGTCGAGTCCGGTTTCTACCGATGTTTTGCAATGGCTTGAAGACGCGATCGGTCGACCGACCGAGGCGCCGAGGTTGAGATGACGAACGACGATAACGATGGCGCGCTTCTCGATGCCTGGCGTGCAGGAGACGGCTGTGCAGGCAGCCTCCTCGTGGGTCGTCACGCGGCATCTGTGCTCCGCTTCTTCCGAAGAAACGTCCGTGTCGGCGCGGAGGACCTCGCGCAGCGCACCTTCCTCGCCGCGGTCGAGAACCGGGACCGTGTGCACACGTCGCACGGATTCCGCGCGTACTTGCTCGGCATCGCTCGGCACGAGCTCTCCCGCGCGATCCGGGACGGCGCTCGCACGGAGGCGACGCTCGTGTCCCCTCCGCAGCCATCACCCAGCAGCGCGCTGATCCGCAGGGAGGACGGCGCGCGGCTGTTGAGCGCGCTTCGCCGACTGCCGCGTCCTTTTCAACTCACGCTCGAGCTGTACTACTGGGAGGAGATGAAGACGGCGGCGATCGCTGAGGCGCTCGACGTCGCGACAGGCACGATCAAGTGGCGCCTCTCCAAGGCGCGCGAGATGCTGGGGGACGCCCTGCGAGCGCGACCGATCCGCGCGATGCGGAGCGCGGACGACAGTTTCGATCGCTGGATGGCTTCAATCCAAGGGGTCGTCGCCGAACCGTAGCGGTGCGCGCGGCCTCCCGACCGGGCTCGCCAAACGAGCCGGAGGCCCTCATCCCAAGGCCGCGACAATGCCCTCGGCGAAGGCCACCGCGGCGGGGGGATGAAGACGCAGCCAGAGCTCGGGCTCGATGAGTTCGAGTTCCATCACCCGCGCAACCCCGTCCGGGTCGCGGACCATGTCCACGCGCCCATACACCGGGGCCCGTTCCCGAATGCTCAACGCCGCCTGGGCCAACTCGAGTTCGTCCCCTGCGGCGTCATGAGCGTGCACGGTGCCGCCGTGGTCGTCTTGGACGCGAAAGTCACCGGCCTTGGCCCGCTTGACGAGCGCGTGGGTCGCTTTCCCTCCCATGGCGACCACGGTCACTTCGCCATGCTCGACAATCCCAGGCATGAACGGCTGCACCATCATCGCCCGCTCGGCGCACAGCCGCTCGAACGTCGCGCTGTGGCGATCGCGGTTGTCGGCAGTGACCTTGTACGTCTCCCGCGCCGCGCCGCTGACCACCGGTTTGATCACCACGTTCTGCGCGCCGAGTTCCTCGATGGCATCCGACAGCGAGGTGCGCGTGCCCTGCTCGACGAACACGGTCGGAACCACCGGCACCCCGGCGTCCGCGAGTTCGGCGAGGTAGTGCTTGTCGATGTTCCACCGCAGGGTGTCCACGTCGTTGAGCACACACCGGTGCCCCGCCAGCCGATCGAGCCACGCCATGAAGGGCTGGAAGCGGTCGAAGTAGTCCCACGGTGTCCGCAGCACCACGGCGTCGTAGGCCTCCCAGTCCGCATCCGGCCGGGACCAATCCAGACGCACCGCTTTGACCCCCCTCGCCTTCAACGCGTCGATCAGCAGGCGGTCTTCCTCGAAGATGTTCTCCTCGTACGCCGTGAGCTCGGACGAGCGCTGCTCGTAGCGGCGTTCAGTGACGAGGGCGATCTCAGCAGCCATAGCGCCGGCAGGCTACCCCTGCGGGGCGTCGGGCGTCTGCTCATCGGGCGGCTCGGGCGGCTCGAAGACGACCAGCGTCAGGATTCGCTCGATGAACGCGGTGCGCCCCGTGTTCTCCCCCAACGCCAGGGTGCTGACCGCCACCGCGTCGACCCGATGCGTGGTGTCCGGGCCTCCCTCGCAGGGGGTCAGATACTCGCTCATCGCCGAGATCGCGTAGTCCGAAGGACCGTCCGAACCGACGTACAGCATGATGTGCCCTTTCATGTAGAGCACCACAACTCCGCCCTCCGCGGCCTTGCGGATCGCGGCGCGCTTGGCCTGCGGTTCGAGGTCGGAGACGTCCACGTTGCGAACGCCGAGCTTGGCCTGCACGCCGCTGTGCCGGGCGAGCTCGAAGCCAAACGTCCCGAGCACGTCACGGACCAGGCGCGAGCAATCGCGCTCCCCGGCGCGCCCGCCCCAACCGTAGGGGTCCCCCAACTCGCTGAAGACGGCCTCGAGCAGGGTGCGACGGGTCAGAGGTTTGTAGCCCTCCGAGACGGCGGCATCGGCAGCGACCACATCCTCGAGGGGTCCCTGGGGTCCGGGGACCAACACGGCGTAGTCGCCCTCTTCGGTCGTGGCGAGCAACGGCAGGCTCACGCCGAGTCGCACCCGTACACCGCCGCGGGTCGTGACGTCGTCGCGCACCGGAACGAGGCGCTTGGGGCTGGTCCAGGCGTCGATCGCGGAGGGGGACAATCGTTTGGAGAAGACCGCGTTCTCGACCCACCCCACGGTGTGGCCGGCGTGAACGTACAGCCAAGTCCCCTTGGGTCCACGGGCCAGGACGCGAACCCGCTCGCCGGGGTGCAAGCTTGCACACGCGTTGCGATCGAAGTCGCGGTCGACGGGGACCTTGAACAACCCGCCGGACTCGCCCCCAGACAGGGGGATGCAGCGCAGCGGCGTTTCATCGATGACGAGTCGCTGATGGTCGACGTCCGTCGCGGCCGCCACGATCGCTTCCGCCCCGGCAAACGCATTCGGCTGCGCTTCGACGAAGCGCCCCGCCTCGACCTCGCCTTTGAGGTACTGCATGCGCTCGGCGATCGACGCGTCGATGGTCTCCCGGTCCCCGATCTTCGAGTCGTCGATGCTGCGCCAGGCGCCGACCACTTGGGAAAACTGTGCGTTGAGCCCGGCGATCGCATCTGCGGGTACGAGCACCTGGTCGGCCACCCCCGGCGGGAGCCGGTCGATCCAGAACGCGGCGGTGGCATGGCGCGGCTCGGTGCCTGGCAGCGCGGTGGTGTGGAGCGGCGTGGTGGGACACGACGAAGCCGGCTCCGGCGCCGCGGCGACCGGCGACACCGGTGGGTCCACGGAGTCGGGTTGCCCACAGGCGGATAGCCATAGCAGTCCCGCGATCGCGCCCAGCTGTCTCACTGCCCGAGCATACGCGCCGCAACGTCCGCGGATTCCAGGGATGGCTGCGGAGTTCACGGCGTCCCTCGGTCGTAGAAGCGCCAGATCACCCGCACTCGGGTCTCGAACTCGTCGACCGACTGCCGCACAGTGACGTGGGCGTGCTCCTTGGCGTTGCGGCCCTTGATGTACAGCGGGACCGCGCCCTCCTCGTCGGGCGCACCCTGCGACGTTTCGACGACCAGGTCCGCGTCCTCCAAGACCTTCCGATAGAACGTCGACACCTGGGCCCGTGCCGCTGGGATCTCGTACGCGAACGTCAGGGCCCACGCCTCACGCGTCTGATCCCATTTGGTGCCGGCACGGAGCTGGTTGGTGCCTGGCATACGGGGCAGCTTGAGCGTCGGCTTGGGGGGGCGCTTGGTCGTAGGCCTGGCCTCAGGCTCGGTTTCGGGCGCCTTGGGGGCAGGCTCGAAATCGTCCTTCGGGGGGTCCGCGATCGGGCCCGGTGCGGGTGTCAGCTCGGGACAGCTCGGCGCAGCAACAGAGGGGCATGCAGAATCGGTGTGCTCGACCACTGGCATGTCGGGCGGAACCGGTGCACGAAGGGACATGATCGCGGCACCGATCAACCCACCGCCGGCAAACCAGCCGAGCCGTCCGGCCCACGCTTGTGCCGCCCCTGCCGCCACGCTCCGTGAGTACCACGCCATGATAGGGTTCAACGTCGGATGAGGTCCCAGCCACAGGACGGGCCCGTCGTAGGCCGCTACCGGGATTTCGAGATCCTGGAGGAGATCGGGAGCGGCTCGTTTGCCCGGGTCTACAAGGTGCGCGCCCCCGGACACCGGCGTCCCCTCGCCCTCAAATTGGCCACAGACACCCGGCTGGCCGAAGACGTGATCAAGCGAGCGATTCGGGAGGTCGCGGTGCTCCGCTCACTGACCAACCCGCACGTCGTCCGACTGCACGGCTCGAGCGTAGGCGCCGACCACTTCTACGTGCTGATGGACTACCTCGAGGGTCTGCAGCTCAATGAGTTCCACGACTTCGACGAGCCGATGCGGGCCGGAGAGGCCCTCAAGATCATGCTGCAGGCCGCCATGGGCCTCGCCGAGGCCCACGCGCAAGGCGTGGTCCATCGCGACCTCAAGCCCGAGAACATCTGGATGACCCCCGATGGCACGGTGAAGGTCCTCGACTTCGGCCTCGCCCGCGCGTGGGGGGTGCCGTGGGCGTTCGGCACCAACGCCACCGCCGCCCGCACCGTCGTCGGGACCCCGCACTACTGCCAGCCGGAGCAGCTCCTCACCGACCAGCTCACCCCCGCCAGCGACATCTACTCACTGGCGACGATTCTGTACGAGATGCTCTCGGGGCATGCGGTCCTGTTCGAGCACTACCGGGTGTCGGAGGTGGTCGAGGCGCTCCGCGAGTCCCCTGTCGCGTGGCTCGATGCGCACGCGACCCGGGGCATGCAGCCGATCGGGCGGTACCCCGGCTGTGCAGGCCTGCCGAATTCGTTGTTGGACCTGCTCAAAGAATCCCTCGATCCCGAGCCCGCCAACCGGCCGCAGAACGCCGGGGTGTTCGCGTCCCGAATCGCGGAGATTCTCCACGACGAGCTCGAGGCCGTCTCCGCCGGCGAGGTGACGGTCGTCGGACCCTCGGGGCCACCCCAACGCCACATGTTGCTGCCCGGCCGTCGCACGCTTGGCCGCCGGCTCGACGCCGACATCACCGTCCTCGCACCAGAGATGGCCGACACCCACCTGCTGCTCGACTGGAGCGGGTTCCCACGACCCGTCCAAGTCCGCGCCTATGACGGAGCCGAGTTCACCCACAACGGCGACCCTGCGCGCGGCGTCATCACGGCCGAGCCTGGGGATGTGTTTGGCATTGGGTCGCTCGGTTTCGTAGTCGGAACCCCGAGCGAGGCCTGACCGAATGCGGCAGCGACCCTGGGCATTCCTCGCCGTGCTCGCCCTGCTCCTCGGGGGGTGCGGAGAGCTTCGCTTCGGCAACGACGACCCTCCCAGCGGCGAAAGCGGCGTCCCTACTGACGATGATGGGCCCGGCGGAGACGCCGATTGCTGCGAGGCCCACGCGGGTCCGCAGTGCGACAACCCCATTCTCAGCGCGTGTGTCTGCGACGCCGAGCCGTCGTGCTGTGAAGTCGAGTGGGACGAGCATTGCGCCCAACAAGTCGAGGCGCTGGGCTGCGGCGTGTGTGGGGCCCCCGGAAGCTGCTGCGAGGCGCGAGCCGAACCAGGCTGCGAGGTGCCCGCGCTGCAGACCTGTGTCTGCGATGCCGACCCGGTGTGCTGCGAAGACGCCTGGGACCCACAGTGTGTCGCCGACGTCTTCCTCTTTGGCTGCGGCATGTGTCCCGGTGCCGCGAGCTGCTGCGTCGCCGATGGAACCCCCGGATGCACCGAACCCGACGTCCAGCAGTGCGTCTGCGCCGAGCAGCCCTCGTGCTGTGCCGAGGCATGGGACTTTCAGTGCGTGCAGGCGGTGGAATCCCTGGGCTGCGGTGTGTGCACGCCGCGAGGCTCCACGGGGCCCGATTCCGCCGAATCGGGCGGCTGAGGCATCCCGAGCCCCTAGGGCCACGCCGTGCCAGATTCTCGGCTGGTTGTGGGTCGAGACTGAAGCTGGTGGAATACCCTCATGGATTGGCTGCGTTGCGCTCTTGTTGCCTCGGTCGCCCTCGCCGTGGGCTGTGGCAATGACTCCGAGGGAGACACGGATACGGATACCGACGGTTTTGGAACGCCGAGCAGTCCCAGCAGTCCCAGCAGCCCCAGTTCCGACACGTTTGATCCTCCCGATACGTTCCCGGACACGTTCGACGACGACGATGATCCTTCGCTGACCGACAGCGATCCGACCAACGATCCGTCCAGCGATCCGACCAACGACCCGACCAACGACCCGACCAACGACCCAACCAACGACCCAACTTCGGAGTCCGAATCCGAGTCCGAGTCGGCATCCGACACCGACACCGACTCCGCGACCGATACCGACTCCGCGACGGACACCGACGCGACGGACCCGACCGATCCCACGGACCCCACCGGAGATCCCCCGCCCGACGGGGGCACGTGCTGCGACGTCCAGGACGCAGCACCGGGCTGTGACGACAACGCGATCACCAGCTGCGTCTGCGACGAGGATCCGTTCTGCTGCGACAACGAATGGGATGAGACCTGCGTCGTCGCCGTCGTCATCTACGGCTGCGGTACCTGTGAAGGGGTGGGTGGTGAAGGAGATTGCTGCGCCGCCAATGACACCCCCGGCTGCGACGACAACGAGATCGAGGCGTGCGTGTGCGCTGCGGACAGCGTCTGTTGCCTCGAGGGGTGGGACGCGACGTGTGCCGAAGGCGTCGAGTTTGAGGAGTGCGGCACCTGTCCCGGCTGAGGCGGATCACCTGATAAGGTCGCGGCGATGGTGGATCATCTCGCTGCTCGGCCCTCCAAGGGCACCATTCTCCTGCACGCCGTCCACACCAAGGCGTTCAAGCGCTGGCTGAAAGCCCAGCCCAAGATCACCCAGAACTGGCTCAAGGGGCAGCGGTTCCGCGGGAAGGCTGGCGACCTCGCGACGATTCCGGACCGCAATGGCGCGCTGAGCCGCGCGGTGCTCGTGTACGGCGAGCCCACGCCATGGACGTTTGCACGCGCTGCGGCCAAGCTTCCGGCGGCCCGGTACCAACTCCAAGGCGAGTTGACGCCAGCGATGGCCTCCGATGCCGCCCTCGGCTGGGCGCTGGAGACCCGCCGCTTCGATCGCTACAAGGCGTCAACGCGACGGCACCCCTCCCTCGTGTGGCCACAGGAGGCCGATCGAGAGCATGTCGAACGCCTCTACCGCGCCACCGTTCTCGGCCGCGACCTGATCACGACCCCGGCCGAGGACATGGGTCCCGCGGAGCTGGTCGATGCGGGTGTACAGCTCGCGAAGCGGTGCGGCGCCAAGACCTCGGTCATCGTCGGCGACAAGCTGCTCGACAAAGGGTACCCGGCGGTGCACGCCGTGGGACGTGCGGCTTCTCGGGCCCCTCGCCTTCTGGACCTGACGTGGGGCGACGCAAAGGCGCCCAAGCTGACACTGGTCGGCAAAGGCGTCTGCTTCGACAGCGGCGGTCTGGATCTCAAGTCCGCGGCCGGCATGAAGCTGATGAAGAAGGACATGGGCGGCGCGGCGACGGTCCTCGCGCTCGCCTCGCTCATCATGGAGTCCGAGCTCCCGGTCCGCCTGCGGGTGCTCATCCCGGCGGTCGAGAACTCGGTCTCGGACAACGCCTTCCGGCCCGGAGATGTCCTGCAGACCCGCAAGGGGCTCACGGTCGAGGTCGGGAACACCGACGCCGAGGGACGCCTGATTCTCGCCGACGCGCTCACCGAGGCCGCCTCCGAGTCGCCCGACCAGCTCATCGACTTCGCCACCCTGACCGGGGCCGCACGGATCGCACTGGGGACCGAGCTCCCGGCCCTGTTTTCCACCGACGACGCATTTGCCCAGGCCGTGCTCGACGGCGGGCTGGCGACCAGCGACCCCTTGTGGCGCATGCCCCTGCACACGCCGTATCGCCGTCACCTCGACAGCACGCTCGCCGATCTCAACAACATCGCCAGCGTCGGCCAAGGTGGGGCGATCACCGCCGCCTTGTTCCTCAAGGAATTTGTCGGCACCGGCGTGAACTGGTCCCACGTCGACACGATGGCCTACTACACCGGCAGCCGTGCCGGACGGCCCGCAGGCGGCGAACCCTTCGCGATCCGGGCGTTCTTCGAGGCCCTGCGAGCCCGCTACGTCAAGACACCCGAGCCCGCGGCGGACGCGTAGCGGACTCGTAGCGAACGGGGTCGGTTTTCTACCCGGGCCGCCTCCGGGGCGTGCACAATCGGGGGGTGGAGGGAAACAAGGCCTTCATCCTCCCGGCCGTCGCGGCCCTGGTCTTGCTCGGGCTGCTGTTGCTGCGCGCGCAAGCCACTCCCGACCCGGAGCCCGCCGAGCCCGCCGCACCCGCGGTTGGGACACAGACTGCACCCCAAGGGGTCAAGGCGCAGATTCGAGACGCCATCACCACGGCGGGAGATCCGGTTCTCGAGGCGTCCGTCAGCGATGCGGTGCGCGCGGCGCTGCAGCCTGTCGTCGATCGATGCCGCAGCGCGCGACCGGGCAGTGCCCAGACCCCGCTGAAGATCGCGGTCGAGGTCATCGCGGCCCAGGGCATCGGGCTGAGGGTTGAGCGGGCGGAGGTCGCTGCAGACGTGCCGGCTGACCTGGTGGGGTGCGTGCGCGAGGGCATGCTCGGAAGCAAGCCGGACGACATCGGCAAGACCGGTCGATTCTCCGGCACGTTGGAGTACGGCGCACCATGATCTGGTTCGGCCTCACCCTCGCCGCCCTCGCGGGGGTTCTTTGGGCGGAGCATGCGGAGTCCCGACAGTGGACCCGCCGGTTCAAACCCGTGGCCAGCATCGGCTTTCTGGGCTGGGCCCTGCACCACGGCGCGCTCGAGACCTCCTACGGACAGGCCATCTTCGCCGGACTGGTGCTGTCTTGGTTTGGCGATGTGTTCCTGCTCAGCAAGCGGTCGAGCTGGTTCCTGGCCGGGCTGATCGCGTTCTTGGCCGCCCACGTCGCGTATATCGTCGCGTTCGTCGGGCTGGGGCCCTCCTGGTCGACCACGGCGATGAGCGTGGCAGCACTGGCCGTCGCCGCCTGGGCGGTTCGCCGCTGGCTCCGGCCCACGCTTCCTCAAAAAATGAAGCGGCCCGTCGACGTGTACATCGTCGTGATCACGATGATGGTCGCGACCGCATTTGCAGCGTGGCGCGCCGGAGCGCCGGCGACGATGCTCGCAGGCGCCGTCACATTCTACCTCTCCGACCTCTCGGTGGCGCGAGATCGGTTCGTCTCGGCCGCCTTTGCCAACCGCTTGTGGGGACTGCCGCTGTACTACGGCGCGCAGCTCCTGCTGGGGAGTACGTGCTGAGCCACCGGGTTGTCTTGGCGGCTGTCCTGGTCGCGGCGCTGACCGGGTGCCCGTCGCCCGCGCCCACGACTCCACCGCTCGCTCCAGCGCAGAGCGACGCGGAGCGTTCTGCCGTCTCCCGCGAGGACGCGCTGGTCGCCTTCGCCCGCCTGTACGGCGTCGTTCGTTACTTTCACCCGACCGACGCTGCCCAAGACGCAGACTGGGCCCAGGTCTGTGCAGACGGGGTGCAGGCTGCTGCCGGGGCGACCCGGTATGGGGAGCTCGCCGATACGCTGCGCCGCACCTTCGCGCCGTACGCCCACGGTCTCACGTTCTGGGTCGCGCCCGACGTCCGACCGCCGGAGCACGAGCCTCCAGCCCGGCGGGCCGAACTGATCTACTGGCAGCATCAGGGATACGAGGGCACGCCGATCTCGCTGTTCCGACCGCCGTACGCCAGTGTCCGTGTCACGCCGCAAACCCGGTACGAACGCCGATTCTCCGAGGCCCCCGATCCCACGCGGCCCCACGAAGCAACGCTGGTCGGGCCCCTGCACGCCCGCGTGCCGCTGGTCTTGGAGCCCGCCGCCGCTCGTGAAACCCCACCGCCGCTCGAGCCGCGGCTCGACCCCACCGATCTCACGTCCCGGGCGGTCCGAGAGGCCCTCCTCATCGACACCTGGGCGGTCCTGCGCCACTTCTACCCCTACCAGGAGGATGTCTCCGTGCCCTGGGAAGACGTGCTGCGTCAGGCGCTGCGCGACACCCAGGACGACGTCTCCGAGGCCGACCTCATCGACTCCGTCCGCACGCTCACCCGCGCGCTGCAGGACGGACATGCACGCGTCGAACGCGACGGTCGCCGGGGCATCGGCTGGCTCCCCATCCGCACCACATGTGTCGATGATGCGGTCGTGGTCGCAGCCTCCGAGCACCCCGACGTGGCCGTGGGCGAGGTCATCACGACGGTCGACGGGGTGCCGGCGTGGCCGCGGGCACAAGCGATCGCCGACCGACTCTCCGGGACGCCGCAGTGGCGCAGCTTTCGAGCCTGCACCTGGGACGGCGCACGCGGTCCAGGCGGCTCCACCGTCACGTTGGGAATCGAGCGCAGCGGCACGCTCACCGAGGTCCAGACGGGCTATGGCCGCCACGAGATCGTGCCCGACATCCGTCCCGGGGCGTTTGGGGAAGTCGAGCCCGGCGTGCTCTACGTGGACCTCACCCGCCTGTCGTGGACGGACCTCAAGCCCAAGCTCGAGGAGATGGTCGCCGCCCGCGGCATCGTGTTCGACCTCCGAGGCTACCCAATCCACAACGACGACCTGCTCGACCACCTGATGTCTGCCCCCGAGGACGCCGCCTGGATGCACGTGCCGCGGTTCATCGAGCCCGGCGGCGACCCGGTCAGCTTTGCCGACATCGGCTGGAACCGTCGGCCCTCGGCGCCTCACATCGAGGCGCCCACCGTGTTCCTGATCAACGCGGCCGCGATCAGCTACGCCGAGTCGATCCTCAGCTACGTGCAGACCCACAACCTGGGCACGCTGGTGGGGAGCCCAACCGCCGGCGCAAACGGAGACATCGTCCGTCACGACACCTTGGGCGGCTTCTACGTTGTCTTCAGCGGGATGCGAGTGACCCGCCACGACGGCACGCCGTTCCACAACGACGGGGTCACGCCGGACGTGGAGACCAAGCCCACGCTGCCCGGAATTGCCGAAGGCCGCGACGAAGTTCTCGAACGCGGCCTCGATGTGTTGCGGCCCAAGCTTCGCCCGGCCGCACCGTAGTCAGACTACTCGGTCGGCACCTTCGGTGGGGTGTCGTCCATGAGCGCGGGCTTCTTGGGCTTGTCTTCCTTCGCCTCAGGCTCGGCCTTCGCTTCGGGCTCCGCCTTGGGCTCCGCGGCGGGCTCTGGCTTGGGCTCGGGAGCCGCATCCGGCTCCGAGTCTGCGGCGGCCGGTTCGGGCTCGGCATCAGGCTTCGGCGTCCGCTTTTTCTTCTTCTTCTTCTTCTTCTTCTTGGGTTTCGCAGTTGCGACCGGCTCAGGCTCGGCGGCGACCTCGGGCTCTGCGGGCTCTGGCTCCGCGGCGGCCTCGGGCTCTGCGGGCTCTGGCTCCGCGGCAGCGGGTTCTGCCGCAGGCTCCTCGCCCCCGGGCTCTGCTTTGGGATCCTCGGGTTCTGCCGGCGGCTCCTCCTCGTCGGTCGGCTTGACCGCAGGGACTTCCGCGGCCTTCTCAGGCTCGGCCTCCTTCGCCTTGTCGTCCGCCGGCTGGACACCGACGTTGGCCTGGGCCGTTCCGGCGGTGGCGCTCGAGCGGACCCGAGCCGACGCTCCTCCGACGCCCGCGAGCACGTACATCAAGGAGGACACCGCCAACAGCGCGCTCCCGGCTGTGGCTGCACTTCCGCGCGCCTTGGCCATCACGACAAGCAGCAACGCGATGGCTCCGCCTGCCGCCGACGCCATCAACACGTACCCGTACATCTCGTCGAGCTCCATCTCCCCCAGGGTATCCCAGTTGGCGTGCGCGCTTCACCCCGACGCGGCGCGGTCCGCGAATCCGCCTCCCGTAGAGGATTTCGCGCCCACCTGCTACGGATCGCGGCAGCATGGCTCGCCGCGCGTCGACCCGCAGCCCCAAGGTTTCCCCGATCCGCCTCACGGAGTATGCCCAAGCCGCGGGTTGAGCCTCCAAGCTCCGCTCGCCGGAGCTGGCGCAGGTCCTGCGCCGCTTGCCCAAAGTCCTCGACGAACGCGTGCTCGTCGGCACCGAGACCCACGACGACGCCGGGGTGTACCGGCTCGACGCGAAGCGGGCGCTCGTGTGCACGACCGACTTCTTCTCGCCGGTCGTCGACGACCCCTATGACTATGGCCGAGTCGCGGCCGCCAACGCCCTCTCCGATGTCTGGGCCATGGGCGCTCGCCCCTTGGTCGCGCTCAACCTCGTGGGCTTTCCGGGCAAGGCCCTCCCGCTGGAGGTGCTTCACGAGATTCTTCGCGGCGGAGCGGACACGGTTTCAAACGCCGGCGCGGTGATCCTCGGAGGACACACGGTCGAGGATGCCGAGCCCAAGTACGGGCTTGCGGTCGTCGGCGAAGTTCACCCCAAGAAGGTGTTCACCAATGTTGGGGCCCGGCCTGGGGACAAGCTCATCCTCACCAAGCCCCTGGGAAGCGGGATCGTCACGACCGCGATCAAGCAGGGCAAGGCGACGCCGGCCGAGATCCGTCACGCGATCGAGGTGATGGCGACCCTGAACCGGGCCTCTGGCGAGGTCCTCGCCCGGCACACGCGTTCGGTCCATGCCTGCACGGACGTGACGGGATATGGCTTTTTGGGACACCTGCGCGAGATGCTCGAAGGCCCGATCGGGGCCCGCATCGATGCCAGCGCGATTCCATTCCTGCCTGCCGCGCGCCGCCTGGTGGCCGAAGGCGTGGCACCAGGAGGGACCCGCGCAAACCTGACCGCTGCGGCCAAGGACGTGCGCTGGGCGAAATCCCTTCGCGAGGAAGAGCACACGCAACTGCTCCTGGCGGACGCCCAGACCTCAGGAGGGCTGCTTGCGGCGGTCGGCGCTCGCGCCTGCCCAAAGGTCCTTGACGCGCTGCGAGCGGTCGCTCCGTCCGAAGACTGGGTCTGCGTTGCGGGCGAGATTGTCGAGCGGCCCGGGCCGCGCTCGAAACGGATCGAAGTTGTGGCGTCCTGATCCCAGACTGCTACCTTGAGCGACGTTGTCGGGCTCCCGCGTCTATATCCCCCTCTCCGCAGACGATGCCCAAGGTCTGCTCGAGGATGGAATCGGCTCCGTCGTCATCCTGCTCGGTGATAGTCGAACCCGCGCCACTAGCGCTTGCCTGCAAGCGCTCGAGGACCTCGCGGACGGGTACGACCCCGACTCGGTCATGTTCGCTCACGTGGACCCCCGGTTGCTTCCCGAAGGCTGCCGCGACCGCGAGGCCTTCCCGGCCCCGCAAAAAGACGGGTCGCCCACCATCTTGTGCACGCGCGACGGTGAGATCCTCGACGCGTCCGTCGGCCGCCAGTGCTGCGGTCGTTTGCGGCGCCAAGTGGACCGCCTGCTGCGTGACGACCCCGGTCCGAGCCTGCTGACGCGGTTCTTCCGGTTCGCCTCCGGCGCCTGACCCCCGCTGTTCGGGCTGGTGTGCCCGACTCTAGGCTGGCTTGGGGCTTTGGGGCTGGCTTCAGGCCGGCGGAGCTTGGCCGAGGCGGACGCCCGCAGCGAGGAGATTCGGATGCCCGGCGCACTGCTTGCCCAGCGCGATCAGGGTCTCAAACGGCACGTGCTCGACCCGGGCGACGCCTCGGTAGAAACGCTCGTGGGGGTCGCACACGACCACCCGCCGGGACAACGACGCATGGACCACGGCGTCTGGAGCGACAACGCCGACGTGGCGCAAGGACTCTCCGTGCGTCCACACGAAGACCAGGTGGCCCGCCGTGGCCGGTGGCCGACCCGGTCTTGCGCCGAGACCCCAGAGGTCTCCGGTGTTCCGAGGCACCGCGACGCCAAGCGCGGACCAGGCCGCGCGCTGAACAAGTCCCGAGCAATCGATGACCTCGCGGTCCGTCCCACCCAGCGCGTAGGGGGTCCCGACGAATCGACGCGCCGCGTCAACGAAGGGCAACGGGTCGTCCGTCCGCGGACCGGGAAGGCACGGTGCCTCCACCTTGGGGCCGAGGCCGGCGGACATCCACGCCGCGGTGCCGCACCGGTCTCGCACCAGGCACGCCGCTGGGCCCTGGCCCAAGACCTCGACCGGGCCGTCCTCGGGGTGCAGCACCGTCACCCGGGGACCTCCGGACGCCGCAGCATGCAGCGGCGTAACCCGCTCCAGCGCGTGCCACGAGCCTCCCTGCACAACCTCTAGGACGTCGATGACTCGAGTCCTGGCGGGCAGAGCCGCGGCGACGAGGTCCAGCACCGGCTGCCTCAGCCGGTCGACGAGCACCGTTCCGTGGACACGCACGCCCTGGGCAGAGGCCCGAAGCTCCACCTCGAGACGGCAGACTCCATGCCGCGCGGCAAGTCGCGACTCGAGGCCCCGAATGTCGCTCAGCGCCTGGCGGAACGCGTCGTTCACTCCGACACCCAACGCCGGATCTCGTCTCGGTCACAAAACGGCAGCGTCTGGCCTTGCGCGGTCTGCCCCTGCTCATGTCCCTTGCCGGCGACCACGACCACGTCCCCGGGTCCGGCGTCCTGCATGGCCGCCTCGATCGCAGCGGCCCGGTCGAGCACCACCGACACCAAGGCTTCCGTGCCGTCCAGACCGGCCACGAGGGCATCGGCGATCTGCTGCGGGTCTTCATCGCGCGGGTTGTCGTTGGTCACCCAGACCCGGTCGGCATGGAAACCGACGGCGGCTCCCATCGCGTGCCGCTTGTCTGGAGATGCGCCCCCACCGGCACCGAACACGACGAGCAGGCGCCCACGGGCGAGCGAGCGGGCCTGAGCACAGGTTCGCTGGAGCGCGTCGGGCGTGTGTGCGTAGTCGACGACCGCCACCGGATCGGATCCAAGCACCTCGAAACGCCCCGCAACCGGCGGACAGCTCGCGATGCCTCGGACAACCGCGTCGGGATCCAAGCCGGCTCGAACCCCCGCGGCCGCGGCCGCGAGCGCGTTCTCGGCAAACACGGCGCCGACCATGCGGGTTTGAAGTCCTCCCCCGAGGGCATCCGCGAGCGCGGAGGGCTTCAACGTGACTCGGGTGCCCTGTGCGTCGACGTCGATGCGTTCCGCTTCGAGGTCGGCCTCGCGAAGCACCGGGCCACGCGTGGGCGAAGCGAACCAGCAGCGGTTCACATCGGCCGGGATCGCCTGGTCGATGAACATCGCGTGCTCGTCCGCCGCATTGAGCACCGCGGTGCGTCCGGGGCCCAGGTGAATGAACAGCTGGGCCTTGGCCGCGAGGTAGGCCTCGTAGGTTCCGTGCGTGGAGAGATGGTCGGGCGAAAGGTTGGTGAACACGCCCAGGTCGAAACGCCAGCGCTTCGCGTACGCGTCCGCCAACGCGTGGGACGTGACCTCGACCGAGGCCCAGTGCGCCCCGGCCTCATGGGCTGCCGTGAACGCGTCGAAGAAGCCGTTGCGCGTATGCGGGAGGCCGAGGTTCTTGTCGCCGAGGCAGTACTCGACCGTGCTGATTCGCAGCGCGAGATGACCGGCTGCCGCAAGCGCGGCGCCGATCAGGTGCACGGTCGAGGTCTTGCCGTTGGTGCCCGTGACGCCGAACGAGAAGAACGGGTCCGCCCACGGGAACGCGGGCGGTGTCGGGCGGACCAACGACATCGCGATTCAGCCGCTGGTGCTGGAGCTGGAGCCGAAGCCTTCGCCGGTCGAGCTGGAGCCGAAGCCTTCGCCGGTCGAGCTGGAGCCGAAGCCTTCGCCCGTCGAGCTGGAACCGAAGCCTTCGCCGGTCGAGCCAGTCTCTGCGACACCGGTCGTGCCGTTGGTTGCGTCGGTGGTGCTTCCGGCAACTCCGGTCGAGCCCGCTGCGGTGGTGCCCGACGTGCTCGCGTTGGTGGTCGTGGTCTCGTCGTCATCCGTCGTGTCGCAACCAGGCGTCATCGGCATGGACAGGAGACTGGTCAGGGCGAGGAATTTTTTCAGGTCGATACGCATCGTGAGGAGAACTCCGTCAAAAAGGTGGGGTGCTTGTCGCACGGCCCGACACGCGTTGCACGGACCGTTTCATTCCAATCGGGGCCCACGTCGGAAGAACAGGAGCTTGTTGTTGGCTGGCATTTCCTGGGCATGCTCCAGGTCCAGGCCGGCCGCGCGGCCCAGTGTCTCCACCGATTCCAGGTCCCGAACGCCCCAGCGAGGGTCACGAGCGCGCAACGAAGCGTCGAACGCCGCGTTGCTGGGGGCGGTGTGATGCCCTCCAACCCGGAAGGGGCCGTACAGCGCGAGCAGCCCCCCGGCAACGAGATGCTCCGAGGCTCCGCGTATCAGCCCGCCCACCACGGCCTCGGGAGCGATGTGGATCATGTTGGCGCAAAACACCGCGTCGACCCTCCCCACGGGCCAGTCGGGCGCGGTCACGTCCAGCTGGATCGGCGCGGCGACGTTGCTCATGCCTTCGGTCCAGGCCGCGATGCTGTCCAGATTCGAGGCGTCCAGTTCCGTCGGCGCAAAGCGAAGGCCCGGCATCGCGGCGGCAAACGTGGCGACGTGCTGCCCCGTCCCGCTGGCGACCTCGAGCACCAGCCCTGAGCGGGGAAGCCGATCTCGCAGGACCTCGACAATGGGCTGGGCGTTTCGTTCCGCAGCGGGTGCGTGCAACCTCACGAGCCCGAGGGTACAAGACTCCAGTGAGCGCCATCGCCCCCACGCTGAGCGAGATCCGACACGCCCGGGAGCGCCTCGGAGACGCGATCCGAACCACACCGGTGTGGACCTGGGCCGACGACACGCTGGCCGAGCTGCTGGGCCCCGGCGGCGGCGCCCATCTCAAGCTCGAGGCTTGGCAACACACCAGCTCGTTCAAACCTCGCGGTGCCCTGCTGTGCGCCTGGGACCTGGACGAGGCCCAGCGTGCCCGGGGACTGACCGCCGTATCCGCGGGCAACCATGCCGCCGCCGTCGCGTTTACCGCCCGGACGTTGGGGACCCACGCCAAGGTCGTCATGCCGCGCTCGGCGAGTCCCGCTCGGATCGCCAAGTGCGAGCGCCTGGGGGCCGAGGTCGTCCTCGCCGACGACGTGCATCAGGCGTTTGAAACCGTCGGTACGATTCAGGCCGACGAAGGCCGCACGTTCATCCACCCTTTCGAGGGCCCGACCATCGCGCTGGGCACCGCTACCGTCGGCCTCGAATGGCTGGAGGCGCGGCCAAATCTGGATGCGGTGATCGTCCCGATCGGCGGAGGCGGTCTGTGTGCCGGGATTGCGTCGGCGGTCAAACAGCTGCAGCCGGGGTGCAAGGTCTACGGCGTCGAGCCGGTCGGTGCGGACTCCATGACGCGGAGCCTCGCCGCTGGGGCGCCCGTCGCCATCGAGCGGGTCGCAACGATCGCCGACTCTCTCGGAGCCCCCCATGCGGCCCCCTACTCGTTCGAGCTGTGTCAGCGCTACGTCGACGAGGTCGTCACCGTCAACGACGAAGCCCTGTGCGAGGCCATGGTCCGCCTCTTCGAAGGCGTGAAGCTTGCTGTCGAGCCCGCCGGCGCCGCTGCGACCGCTGCGATGTGGGGCCCGCTCCGCGACCGCCTGCAAGGCAAGCAGGTCGGCGTTCTCATCTGCGGAGCCAACATCGACCCGACGTCGTTCACCACCCAACTCCAACGCGGTGCCAAGCGGCTGGAACAAAGTGACGAGGGGGAACCTCAGCGGCGGTCGGACTAGCGACGCATGCCTCACGTGGTCGCGAACCGGAGTTCGACGACCTCCCTGGCGGCTGGTAGCTTCTCGTGCGATGCCGAGGAGGTGGGCGGCGGTTCTGGTGCTGGCGGCGGGGTGTGGACCGGCCGTCGAATCGGATGGTCCTGCGGATCTGCTTGTCGAGGATCTTGGGGTCCTGTACCTCGGATGGAGCAAGACGGGGCACGTTCAGGAGATCGCCAGTCCACAACCCCTCCACGAGGGCGTCTGGTCTCCAGATGGTGCGATGATCGCAGCTCTCGACGAGGCCGCGGGAATTCGACTGGTGGACCCAGGCTCGGGGGAAAGTCGCATCCTGACGACACGCTCCGCGATGAGTCTCGCCTGGTCGCCCGACAGCTCCCGAATCGCCTTCGTACATCGAAAGGAGGTCGAAGAGGGAGTCGGCGGCTCTTCGCTCTTTGTGGTTGAACGGGCAACTGGGGGCGTCTCCGAGATCCCCACCCGCGAGGACCCCTCTTCGTCCACCCCAAAGTGGTCTCCAGATGGCGAGTGGCTTGCGCTGTGCACCGCGGACTTCGCTCTGCTGACGCGGACCGGGGCGCCGGGACCGGGGCTGAACGAGGACTGCATCAACGCGGAGTGGTCCGCGGACTCCACGTCCCTACTCGTGCAGACCCATGAGGGCATCCACCTGTGGGCCCCAAACATGAGCGCGTTCGAGCTGATCGCGGAGTACACGACCGGCCTCGCGTGGACGGAACGAGCGGGAAGGATCGCGACGACGGAGACGGTTGAGGACGAAGGGGGACGGCAAAGAGCTCGAACTCTCGTGCTCGAAGACAGTGGCGGCGTTCCCATGTCCGTCACCGATCCGCCATGGTGGTCGAGTGACCTCCCCATGAGCTGGTCACCCGATGGGGCTCGCCTGCTCGTTCAGCGCGGCTGGTGGAGCGGGGAACGGGTTCGCGACACCGAAGACAACCTCAACCAGTTGCGGGTCGTGAGCGAGCAGGGAGAAGACATGGTTCTGCGAGAGAGCACGGAGTGGATATGGGCGGACTGGAGGCCGGGGGATGAGCACTGAAGCCCCACCCTCCGAAGCCCCCTGCCCAGACCGCACACCGGGGGCGGCGACCGCCGTCCCGTTTGGGGTGAAGCGAAGGCAGCTTTGCTGCCGCAGCGAGGGGCCTTTCGAAAGGCCCCTGCCCAGACTAGTAATCCCCGACCAAGTCGGGGATCGGCTCGCCGCTCTTGCAGTGCTCGTTGAGGATGCGGCCCAACTTCTCGGCGTCGAGGTCGGTATAGAAGCCGCGCTGCTCCTCGAGCACGTCGTCGTCCGGGTCTTCGTACCGATCATCTTCTTCGTCGAGTTCGTGGACGAACAGGTTGGGTCCATCCTCGCAGCGTCCGAAGCAGGTGTAGTTGCAGACACCCACGCGCCCCTTCAGCGCGGGGTCGCCTTCGATGGCCCGCTCGGCCAGCTCGACGAGGACTTCGCTCTCATGGGTGACTCCGCAGCTGGGGCCATCACAGACCCGGAGCTGATAGAGCCGCGATTTCGGGGGGGTGCTCTCGGACATCGGGGGCGTCACGCGTCGCCGGCTGTGGCACGCGGCCCGCGATGTAATCACGCAATCCCGGCGCGGTGAAGGGGTCACCGAGCAACTCATGGAGGACCTCGGCGTGTGCCTCGTCTCCCGAGAGAATGTCGACCGCCGAGGTCAGCGCCGCCGATTCGTACAGGACGCCGTCATCCGCGTGGTAGCGGCGCAAGAAGGACGAGATGGCATCCAGCGCTTCGGGCGTGCCCAGCTCCCCCAGCGCCCGCACCAGCGGGTCCAGGTCCGCGGCTTCGGTGCTGGGATGATTCAGCAGCTCGATCAAGTCCGCGACCATCGACTGCTCCCCCGCGGCGACCGCCCGGCGCGCCAGCACGGCCACTGGAGGTCGCACCCCGCTGAGGAAGGACGGGCGGGCGGCCAGCTCTCGGCGAAGCGCAGCGATCTGATCGGCGTCCGGTGTTCCCCACGGCTCGGCCAAGCGCTCGGCCGCATGCGCCCGCAGCTCTGCGGATGCCGCACTGGGCTCGTCCCGCACCTCTCCGTGGGCGATCCGGGCGACGGCGTCCCGGACGTCCGAATCGTCGTCTCGCCACAGGATCTCGATCGCCAGACGCTGCGCCGGGACCAACCGGGGGTCGGCGTCGAGGATGAGGTCACGCATCATCGCGAGCCGCTGCTCTCGCGCCGGCTTGGAGCGGCGTGGACCCTCCAGCGTGTCGGGGAGATCGAGCATCAGCGCGCCCCGGGTCGGCGCGGCTCCAGCGACCCGGTCCAGCTCCGCCCCATCGGTCCGCGAGAGCTGGACGAGCAGGCCGTCCTCTCGCACCAGGACCACCCGGTCGTCGCGAACGTCGAACCCGACGAACTCCGGCCCTGAGCTCAGGTAGGTCCACTGCGCGAGCCGAGGTGTTCCCTTGTCGTCCACCCGCATCGCCACGACGGCCCGGCGGCACACGAACACGGCGTCGCGGTGTCCTGCGGTCGTCGCCGAGAGATCGACCCACAGCCGCAATCGCTCCGCGTCGGCATGGCCGGCGTCGAGCCCTTCATTCGTCGAGAACACCTCGCCGTAGCCCTGAATCTCGCTCAGCCCGTCGAGGTGTCCAGACGTCGCGCTCTGCAGGTCCACCCACGCTCGCTTGGTGCCGGCGTAGAGCGCCTTGCCGTCCCGGCTCACGCGCTCGACGGCCGGGATGATGTCGTCGCCCTGGGGTGCGGGGCCGCCGAGGTCAAGACGACCTCGTTCCCACCCGGCCCGCGTCCCGAGGGCCACGACCTGGTTTCCAACCGGGACCAGCGCGACCGTGCCGACCACCGCCGGGCTCCCCAACCGACCCTCGGTGCGGCGCATCCATCGGATCTGGCCATCGAGGACGGAGATCCCGACCGCACGCGATCGACCCTTGTGGTGGTCCAGGACGCTCGCGACGACGGTACGATCGCCCGCCGCCACGCCCGAGAGCGCCTCTCCGGGCAGCTCGATCTTCCACAAGACGGCGCCCGAGGTCCGGTCCAGGGCCGCCAGCCGATGACCGGACAGCGGCACGAACACCGCGGTCTCGTTCGCGGTCAGGTGGCCAGCGGCGCGCAACGAAGAGGTCCAGCGGTCACTGGCGGTGGTCGGGTCCACCGCGCGCAGGCCCGAGTCTTCGACCATCACGACCAATGGTTGATCTTGGTGATGCCGGTCCTCGCGGGCCCCCTGTTTGGCGGTGAGGGCGAGCAGGTTACCGCCGGGCTCGGCGTGCACGTCGAGCTTTCGGCCAGCACAGCCGGCGCTCAACCCCAGTCCGAGGCCCAGTGCGATCAGGATCCCGCGGGTCACGACGCATCTCCCTCTTCGGCCGGCTGATCCGGTGCGGACAAGCCCTGCCCGCCCGCTTCCTCCGCCAGCTCCGGGTCATGCTCGAGCAGCTGTGCGACCAGAGCCTCGGCGCGGTCACTGGGATGGAGCTTCGCCAGCACCACGGCCAGCCGGCGGACGCCAGCGTCACGGTCATCGGCGGCCGCCTCAATCGCGTCGACCGATTCAGCGGGACCCAACCCCGCCCACGCCAACAACGAACGGGCACGAATCGCGGAGGTCCGGTGCGCGGCAAGATCCCGCAGCAGCGGCTCCAGGTCCGCTCTGGGGTGCTCCAGGCAGGCGTCGAGCATGGCGGTGAGCGCCGCCGGAGGCAGCCCCTCGTCGACCCGGGCCCGGAGCGCGGAAACGCTCTGTTCGTCGTCTTGCTCGACCATTTCGGCGAGCTCGATCTGCAGTTCGAGCATCGAGTCTTCGGGACCGGCGTATGCAGGACCCGCGGTGAGGCTCATTCCCAGCGCGGCGGCCAGCAACCACCCACCGCGGCGATACGGGCGCAAAGAGACTCCGAACTTCCTGGACGTGACCCACTGCATGGCAATACGGGTCATCGACGGGCCGCGAAGGACCTTGAGCGGCCCTGCCCCGAGCGCCTCACCGGACGACTCCGCCCGGAGGCGCGGCCCGACTTCGCCAGTTTTTGGGGTCGGAAAGGACGCGGCTGTACGTTCGTGCACGATGGCACGCTTGCAAGAGCTCGATGCGCCCCTGCGAACCAGCGCGCGTAGCCGGGGTGCGGCCCAGCTCGGGCCGGAGAGTTCGTGTGATCTTCTCCAGGATCTCGGCACTCGGGATCCCGTCGGCGAGCTTCTCGGGCGGTTTGGGGTGAGTCCGGGCCAGTTGCTCGCAGCCCGCCGCGACCTCGACGTCGTGCTGGGGCCCGAATCCGCGGACTGGAAGCACCGACTCGAGGCCCGCGGCGGTGGGCCGGGCGATCTCGAGCAGTTGCTCGCAATCTGCCGGACCGCGGAATGCCACGCCTACCAACTCCTCGAACAGGTCGGTCTGCAGTGTTCCGCGCTTCGGCGTGAGGTCATTTTGCTGCTCCGCAACGCCGAGCGAACCGTGACGCCGCCCCGGGGACACGCCGAAGCCGAGCGCCCCGGCGGCGCACGCATGGCCCGGGACCGACGCCCGGCGGGCTCCCACGTGCGGACCCGGCCTCGCCGCACCCCTCGCGGCCCCGACGACACGCCTTCCGCAGCGCCCACGTCCCCAACGAGTTCCCCAGCGTCGACGGGCAACTCTCGCCGAGCCGCGCCACAGAGTCCCCCCACCCGCCGTCCGATCATCCGGGCCGGCATTCGAGCCTCGACCCGGGCCGCGGAGGCTGCCCCCGTCACCGCTGCCCACCTGGCTCCGGAGGTCCTGCCGCCGGACCCAGTCGAAGTGGCGCCACCGCAGTCCGACTTGGAAGAGCGCAGAATCGACCCCGAGCAGCTGCCGCCGCTCGAAGGGCGCGTCCAAGAACTCGAGCAACTGTGTGACGCGCTCGGGCGCCGCGGGGTCCGCGTTCCCCTTCTCGTCGGACCGCCCGGCAGTGGCCGGAGCCTGCTCGCGCAGCACCTGGCGACGCACTTCGAGGCTCCCGTGTATCGGCTGCTCGCCTCCGCGTATGACAGCGAGAGCGCACTCTCCGAGGACCTCGAAGTCGTCGCGGAGCGTGGCGGGATCGTGATCTTCGACGATCTCGATCGCGTGCCCTCCGAGGTCGCCCCCGCGTTTCTAGGCGCACTGAGCCATGCCTGGACCCAAGCCGCCCCCCGGGTGCTCACGATCGTTTCGTCCGAGGGACACGGTCGTCTCGCGAATTGGCTGCCCGGCGCCCTGCAGACCGCCGATGCGATCACCATCGAGCCGCTGCGCGGCGCGCCCCTGAGCGCGGCCGTGAAGTCGGCCAGCCGTAGCGTCCTTCAACAACACTCGATCCCCCTGGGGCCTGACCTTCGGCTGGCGGAGCTCACCCGGTGGGCGGAGCGCTATCTGACAGGCCTCGCCATGCCCGCCCGGGCGCTCGACCTGCTGGACCTGGCCTGTGCACGGGCGCGCCGTAGCCCCCACAAGACCGTCCGCCGCGATCATGTCCTGCAGATCGTCTCGGAGCGAAGCGGGCTCTCCACGTCGCGCATCGAAGCGCGCGGGGACCACGACGTCCTCGACCTGGACCAGCGCCTGAGCGACCAGGTTGTGGGGCACGCAGATGCCACCGCCACGCTCGCTCAGCTCGTCCGCCGCAACCGGGCAGGCTTCGGGGGGCAGCGACCCGTCCTGACCACCCTCTTGCTCGGCCCCAGCGGCGTCGGCAAGACGGAACTCGCCAAGGCCCTCGCCCAAGCGCTGTTCGACGACGATGCGGCCCTGTTCCGGCTGGATATGTCGGAGTACTCCGAAAGCCATTCGGTTGCGCGCGTCGTGGGTGCACCTCCGGGATACGTGGGGCATGAGCAGGGCGGCGCGCTCACCGACCCGCTGCTCCGCCGTCCCCACTGCGTGGTGCTTCTCGATGAGATCGAGAAGGCCCACCGTGACGTGCACCAACTCCTGCTTCAGGTGCTCGATGAAGGGCGCCTCACCGATGGCCGCGGGCGCACCGTCGACTTTCGGCATGCGGTACTCGTGATGACCAGCAATCTGGGTTCCGGCAACGTGGCGCAGACCGCCCTCGGACCGCGGATGGACGAGGACGCTGCGTTGGCCTCGGCCCGCGCCGCCTTCCCGGTCGAGCTGTGGAACCGCATCGAGGCGCCGTTGGTCATGCATCCCCTGGGACCGGCGGACCTCGCCCGGATCTGCACCCGACTCGCCCGAGCCTCCAGCGACCGCCTCTTCAAAGAGCGGGGCATTCGCTACCTGCTCGACGACAAAGCGACCAACGCCCTCGTGGAGATCGCCGGCCGAGACCCTGCGCTCGGCGCCCGCCCGCTGCGACACTTGCTCGTGCGGGAGGTCGAATCCCTGTTGGCCGACGCCGTCCTTCGAGGCCGGCTTCGCGCCGGCACGGAAGTCACCGTCACCCGCGTTCGCGGACGCTTCGAGCTCTGCTAGTCGCGCAGGCTCAACACCCCGGGGGCGAGCAGATCAGGGGCTCGACTCGGGCGGGGACGCGGCGCGGATGAGTGCGCCGAGGTCCTCACTGAGTCGCGCGTAGAGGCTTCGGGTCGGGTCATCGAGCGCGGCGAGGTGGGCTTGCACGGCCCCGACGTCTCCACGCGACATCGGGCCGGTGATGCCCTTGGGGATCCCCAGCGCGTGCAGGTTGGACAGCGCGCTGCTCATCAAGGTTCGGACCGCTGCCTCGGCCGCGGCCGGGTCGTGGCCCTGACCTCGCAACACACCGGTTGCCTGGGCCTCGAGCACGCTGAGATGGTTGGCGGCCAAGGCACAGGCGGCGTGGTACGCGAGCCGCGCGCGCGCATCGAGGTGTCCAAGGCGGAGAAACGACTGGGGCGCGACCAGGTCTTCGAGGAACGACTCGGCGTCGGCGTCCCCCTCCAGGCCAAACGTCGCCTCCCCCAACAGACTGGGCCAGCTCCGCTCACGCCGAAGGGCACAGATCTGTCTCTTATACACATCTGACGCTGCCGACGAGCGATCTAGTGTAGAT
>OJGU01000331.1_pt1 | contig 30219 bp, 21 predicted proteins | sample 1594741 | NCBI WGS metagenome assembly OJGU01 (sample SAMN05416841, study PRJEB24817) | seawater metagenome | isolation source: Sea water | place: Canada:Atlantic | collected 2013-07
ACGAGATGTAGAGAGGTCTCGTGGGCTCGGAGATGTGTATAAGAGACAGGTCCCGCACTTGCCAGCTCAGCATAAATCCCTTGAGCGCCTGGCTCTTTCGCATTGAAAGCAACCACGTGAGGCAACATGACCCCAACCGCTTGGCCATGGATCACGCCATAGTGGGCCGTGAGTGGATTCGCAGCCGAATGGGCCGCGCCTAACATACTGTTCTCAATGGCGACGCCAGCCAAGGCAGCCCCAAGCAGCATCGATCCGCGAGCATCGAGATCTTGACCGTCCGCCAATACCCTCGGAAAGGCCTCTACCATCAAGCGAAACGCTTCCTGTGAGTAGATTCGTGAAATCGGGGTACGTTTCTTCGTCACGGCCGACTCCACCGCGTGAGCCAGGGCATCCACCCCCGTGCAGGCAGTGACTCGACGGGGCTGAGACAAGGTCAATTCAGGATCCAACAGGGCAATCCGGGCCGCCGCTTTGCTATCCCCACAGGCCATCTTTTGATGCGTTGCGGCGTCAGCAATCAGCGCAAACGACTGACATTCGCTACCGGTCCCAGCGGTTGTCGGGATGGCAATGAGCGGAAGCATGGGTTTGGTTGCTTTTCCAACCCCCCAGTAATCCTTCATTTCACCGCCATTGGTCAAAATGAAATTGCAGCCCTTGGCGGTGTCCATACTGCTTCCCCCGCCCAGCCCAATGAGAAAATCAATCTTCTCAGATTGTGCTGCAGCCACACAGCGCGCCACATCTTGCGTGGTAGGGTTCTCTTGGACTTGATCATACACCGCTACTCCCAGGCCAGCACTCTCGAGGGACTGACGGACGCGGTCGGCATGGCCCGCTTGAACAATGCCGGGATCGGTCACCAGCAGGACACGCGTTCCGCCGAGAGCTTTGGTGTGCTCCCCAACCTTCGCCACCATCCCGTTGCCGAAGAGGAGTCGCGTCGACGACGGTGATTCAAAGCCTACTAAGCCCTTTGCAGCGTCCCAAACAAGCGTTTCAATTCCCTCGCTCACACGTTTCTTTCACTCATCCGATCTCGAAACTCTCCGTTCACTTCCATAAAAGACCCCAGGACCCCCTTGGGAGTTACGTGACGATTTCTCAGGCGCGCTCGATCGAGCGTCGTTTGTAGAGGAACTCAAACATGTTTCCTTCATGCGGCTGATCCCATGAGACTTTCATGGTCGTGATCGGCCCGAGGTTAAGACGCTCGATCAGTGACGAACTAAGCAAGTCTTCGGTAAATTCCGGATCCTTGGTAATGGCACTCACCACCAATGAGGGACCAATGCTGTTGAGCATCTCGGATTGCGGCACTTCCACCACACTCGCGTAGGGACAGAGAAACTCCCGATTGTAGAGTGGATGATCAATGCTCTCGCAATACACCACCGTGGGGCGAAGGTAGGTTCCTCCGTTGCTCTCGATTTTCCGATCCCCGTCGCGATATCGGCCGGTGACGTCTTCGGCGCCCGGGGTCTTGAGATCGTCTTCGATCGTGCCATCGATGTACTCGGCCATCTTAGGATTGGCAAATCCAGAGAGTCGCGCCCCTTCATCGTCCACCGCACTTGGCTTGAGTGGTCCCAAGACTTTGCCCAGGGCATCGGCGATCTCTTTGCCATAGCGAGGCACAACAACTGCCGAAGCATTGATACAACTTCGTCCGCCGTTCTCCGCAATACTAGAGGCGATCAAATCAATGTGATCTTGCCAATGCTCGATCTGATCTTCTCCGATCAGAATCTTACTGAAGCCGGGACCATGAATCTGGATTCCGGGGTTATTGGCATATTGATCCGTCGTGTTCTTATCACCGAAGATCAAAGCACGGCCACACTGCTGAAGGATCGCGCCCGAACCTTCGTGATCCGTCGGATAAAACCCAAAGGCTTCCTTGGGACAACCCGCTTCAATGAATGATTGGATCAAACGGTACGGTGTCCAGGGCTCTTCACGCCCTGGTTTGATGATCACCGGGATTTTAAGGGCAATGGATGGCAGCCAAAGCGAGTTCACCGCTGGCGAGTTACTGGGCATGATCAAGCCGAGGGCTTCCGTCGTGGGAAAGAAACTAATCCGCGTCCCAAACTGTTCCCCGAAGCCCTGATCAATGATGCCAAGGTCCAAACCCCGGGTGAGCCCGGTAAGGATCGTTCGCATATTAGTCAGTGCGTGGTGAATCTTCGCCATGTTGCGGCGCACCATCACGTAGGGAAGACCACTGGTTGACGACAAAGTCGCGACGTATTCGTCGGGGGTTTGGGTGTGACCCTGATCCCCGAGAGGCAGCGTGCCATTGAGAAAGTTCTCGCCGGCCTTTGCAGAAATATCGATCAACTGATCGACGGTGAATTTCTTCAAGGCGGCACGGGCTTCACCGGTCTTACGAAGATCCCGTTTTACGACCCCTGCGTTGACCTGACTGACCGTCGCCAGCGGTTCATGCTTTTGATAGTCCGTCACGTCATTCTGATTCAGACTGACGTAGGGCACGCCCTGACGGAGGCAAGGAATGTGAGGGAGATCCTTCATCTAGTATACCCCCTCTACAATCTTCTTCTCCATGGCACCAAAGGGACGAACCTCAGCCACACCATCCCACGCGTAAGGCGCCCGGGGAGCACGTCGGATCGCTTCGTCACGTTCTAAGAAGCGTGGCATAAAAAACTCCTTGGTCAAGGTCGTGAGTTCGACCCGCCCCCACTCGTTGTAGCCACGCACTTCGGTGGTATTCTTGGGATCCACCACTCGGAGCACGGCACGTGGTTGTGGCGAGTAGTAGGTGATTGAAAAATTGTCTTCTGGTTGCAGCGGGACACTGGCAGCCAAGCCCATGAGCGTATTACCATAGGTTGGGTAGAAACCAATCTTTCCTTCGAGCACTTCTTCCGTCAAAAAGCGCACGTATTGGGGATCCATGGTGGTTCCACCGCAGAACACCCCCCGCAGTCCGGCCTTCCAAAGATCAATGCGCTCTGAAAGAGCCTCAAGCAATTTCGGCGTGGTGAACAAGGCACTCACTTTACGGTTCTTGAAGATCGTGACCGCTTGATCCACGACGTGATCCATGTAGGAGCGCGCCACGTCAAACTGCTTGTTCTTGATCACCTTCTTGACGAATCGCGGATCGAGATCAATGAAGTAACAGGAACAATCACGCACGTTGGCCAGATGCTCAATCGCCAGTCGCAAGCGACGAGGCCCGGTAGGTCCCATCATCAACCAGTAATCGTTCTTCGGAAAATGCTCATCAGAGATTTTGTCAGAAAACTCACTGTAATCGACCTTGTAATCATTCCAGCCGATTCGTTGCTTAGGCATCCCGGTCGTACCGCCGGTTTCGAAAATATTGAAGGGTTGCCCCTTAAAAGCATTAGGCACCCAGACTTCGGGTTGAAGATCCCTTAGCCACTCATCTTGAAAATGAGGGAACTTAGCGATCAAATCAGCGAAGGACTGAACCTCCTTAGCGGGGTCCCACCCCGCCTTCTTGGCCCAATCGAGCCAGAACGGGCTTCCCGTTTCCGGCGAGAAATGCCATTGCACAATCTCACGGACTCTCGCGTCCAGCTGTTCACTCGCCTGATTCATCGCGTCTTGCGATACGGATAGGTCACTCATAATACTCAACAAATCTGCACCAAGGCAGACGATTTAATCTCTCGATCGATTTCTTATCTTGGAAAAAACTTCGCTAAGGTCTCGTCACTCGGAGGGCGAGTCACTAATGACACCACGATCACCGCAGCAGCAGCGGCAAGGACACACACGGCAGCAGGCACAATACCCGGCCCCACCACATATTCACCCCCATAGCCCGAAGCCCGGAAAAAATATGCCCAGGTACCAACAGCCACCAAGATCGAGGCATAGGCCCCCGCCAGAGTTGTTCGCCGCCAATAGAGACTGGCAACGACCAAGGGCACCAATGAGGCAAACCCAGTAAAGCACCATACCGCTAAATCAAAAATATTGCCGGGCGCCACTAAGGAAATCAGATAGGTCAGCGTCACAACCGCGATCACGAAACAGCGCGCGATCATGATGATCTGGCGATCCGTAAAGCGTTTGGGACCGACCGCCTGCAGGACAATATCGTTAGTAAACATGGTCCCCAAACAAAGGAACTGAGAATCCAATGATGACATGATCGCCGCCAAAACCCCAGCGGTCAGGAAGCCCGTCAGCACAGGACTCCCCACCAAGGTGGCCACCATCGAACCAAGAACGGACGATACCTTATGAGATTCCAAAGGCGGCAGAATCCCCGTGGCCCAGGTTCCGATCAAAACACACGGCACCCAAACCACGAGAATGCACAGCGGGTGCGCAACGATCGTGAGGCGGAAGGCCTTGGCACTCCGTGCGGTCAACCAGTGCTGAAAGAGATGAGGAAACATGCCTGCGCTCAATGGGATGAACAAATAGGTGAAAAACATCCACTTCCCGATACCATACTGTCGATTAAAGGTGACCTCTGAGCCGTCGGCTGGACTCTGCGTGTACAACTCCACCGGAGTTGGCGTCCGCGCCAATAAGGGATGTTTCCCTTCAAGCCCAGAGCTTTCGCCGAGCGCCTTGCCGATTACTTTCGGAGGATCATTCTCTAGCAAGGCCCCCGAGGCCGTATCATACCGATGACTCTGCACTAAGAATCCTTCCTTATCAAACTGGGCCGACAATTGCGTCGCTTGGTCGAAGCCTCCCAAACTTCGGGCAATGAAGAAAAAGGCTACCAGCCCCATCAACATAAAGACCAAGGTCTGAAATGTGTTGGCCCAAGCAGCCCCTCTGGAGCCCCCCTTGAACACATAGGCAAGCACCACCGCACAAACCACCAAGCCCGTCAGCCAAACCGGAATGCCACCAGCCCATTGAGGCGTGGCAACATTGGGAAAGAGCCCTGGCAAGGCGCCGGTCGTGACCGGGAGTAAGGTTTTTCCTGCCCCAATAATCCCGATCAACAAATAAGGAATGACCAACATCACTAGAACAGGGAACAACAAGTAACCAATCCCACGAGAATTGAATCGAGCACGGAAGAACTGGATCTGAGTGACATAGCCATTCCGTTTTCCGATCGCCCAGAGACGCACCCCGATGAAATAGAACATCGCGGCATGCACCAGGCCACTCACGGATGCCATCAAGCCATAAACCCCGATCCCCCGCTCAAACGCCTTCCCAGTCGAACCGACCAGCGCAAAGGCCGTCATCGTCGTTCCAAACACACTCATTAAGAGCAGGAAAGGACCGATCGAATGACTTGCGACAAAAAAATCTTTGCTCGTCCCGCGAAAGCTCCGGCTACTCCAGATCCCTAGCCCCAGCAAGAGGCACAAATAAAGAACGACAATAATCAGCGGTGTCATAGCACTAGTCCTGGCTGCCGGCTTCCGACGATTCCTCAGCAAACGCTTCCAAGCGATCTGGCCAAGCCAACATCACAACACCACCCCAAAAGAGCGCAATCGCAACGGTGAACATGGCATGATAAGCCAAGCCAACCGGGAGAAAGCCGAAGAAGAGAGTTTTGTCATCGTCCCAAAACCAAACATCTTGATGCAAGGCGAGAAAGACCAAGAGAGCAACAACAAGGAGAGCAGTGCGCGCCATTTTGAGGAATATTGAGAAAGGGTGGAAAAGTGGCGGGGAACGCCCGATGGGTTCCCCGCCTGCAAAATAGATCGGACGTGACAGGAAGCGACCGTGTCACGACACTTCAATCCAAGTTATTTACTGATGGCGTAAAGATGAGTCTGTGTCCCGACGTAGAGAACGCCATTGGCCACGATGGGAGAGGAATAGATCGGCGCACCGAAGTTCACCTCATTCAACACCTTCTTTTCCTTAGTCGCCGCCAGGATGACAAAATCGCCGTCCTCGTCACCAAGGAACACCTTGCCGTCAGCAACCAGCGTTGAACTCCACATGTGAGCCTTCATGTCGTAGACCCAGTATTCTTCCCCGGTGTTGGCATCCAAACAATAGACGAAACCGGAATAGTCACAGATGAAGAGCAAATCCGTTTCCGGATCAATGGAGACGGTCGAGATCGTGCGATTGATTTTGTCGTAAGTCCAAATCGCACCACTCTTGGAGATATCCCCTTTCTTGGTGGCATCAATACAAGAGAGCATGCCAACCCCTTCACCGTGTTCTGGATCCTGACCGATGGAGACATAGACCCGATTCTTGTAGAAGACCGGCGTGCTGATGATTTCACTAGGCCCTTCAGCAAGGGGATACTTAATGGGTTTCCCGTTCGCTTGCTTGTATTTGTCTGGGACCCCGTCGTACTTCCAGATCTCTTTCAAGACCATGATGTCATCTTCACCAGGAACAGGCTTCGGATCGAAGGCGTAAGTAAAGCCATCACCCGCACCAAAGAGAACCATGTCTTGGCCATTGACACTACCGAATCCAGGAGAGGACCAGTTACAGTGCATTAAGTTTTGGCTAATCCCCGAAACTTCTTCCCCCTTCAGCTCCCCCGTTTTCTTATCCAAAGCAACCAAACACGGTGCGAAGGGAGACGGGATATTGAGATGAGACCAATCCTGACCGTTTGAAGTCGTTGCGTAGACAGTGTCACCAGCAATCACAACCGACGAACTAGCGATATTGTGAGGAAAGACACCCAACTCTTCACGCATATCGAAGACCCAAATAATGTCTGCATCCGACCCACCCACGGCGACGGGGGGCTGACCGGCGGCGGCCATGAATTCCGCTTCGTTCTTAAACGGACCATCATTGCCGTTGCTCAAACCTTCGGTATCGAGACACAAGATCTCACACTTGTTAGAGACAACGTAAACTCGGTTTCCTTCAACGGCTGGGGATGAGCAAATTCCGAGATATTCCCAATCACTGACTTTACCAGCACCTAACTTGGGAACGACCAATTGCCAAAGAAACTTACCGGTCTTCTCATCCAGGCAATAAACCACACCACGATCTCCCTTGTGCTTGGGATCGCGCGGTGACTCATTGTTGGTTCCCACATACACCTTGCCGTTGGACACGGTGGTGTTTCCATAGGCTTGGGATCCCAACTTGGTTACCCACTTAACATTCTTCGTGGTGGCTAGATCGACCTCTTCCGTTCCTCGCTTGAAATCACCCGGAGTGAACTCGTGAGGAATCCCCTTCTCTGGTGAGTAAAGGTTCTTGTGTTGGTTACGGCCCCACTGTGGCCAATCTTCGGCCTGAACGAACGACGATGCCAACGCCGAACCGGCGATGAGCGATAAGAGCAAACGTTGCGTTTTCATAACTGTGTTAATCTAAAATACGTTAGGAAGGATCAATTAGGATAAACCGAGATATTGTCGACATAGACACTGTATCGGCTTTGAGGAGAAAAACCGCGAAGCCCTGGAGCCCCTTTCGGGTGGGCGATCTTGTGCGGCACTTCGATTGTCCACGCACTGGGTTCTGGCTCGTCGCGTTTCCATGCCTTGGCCCGCACAACTCCGGAACCATCAGGAGCAACGTCGACTCGTGATTTAAGACGATACCAGGTCTTGGTGCTCCACTTGAAAGGCACGGAAACTTTCACCCGATCGTGATTCGAGCTCACCTCGAGTTTCTGCCAGTTACCAATCAACTCAATGACATAACGCTGATTGATCACACCGACATTCGACTTCATGCGCCGGTTGCCGTCGGTCATCACATCCGCCTCAACCGTGTAATTCGACATTTCAGGATCACCAATGAAGGTGGTCGCTCGTTGGAATAGCACTCGGTCGAGTGTCTTGACCAAGACGTTGTTGCCATCACGATTTTGGATATCCCACTTAAAGCGAGCTCCAATCCATGGCAGTGGAGGGTAAGCATATTCAGTCCCCCCATGAACGTGGGCAGCAGGATATTTTTCGGTAATCTTAAACCCTTCGAAATCCTCCGTCAGTCGAGAACCTGGAAGCACTCGCCCTTTGGCAACACCGGACGCGTTACGTCGAGAAGCCTTGATCGCACCGGCGGAAAGCTTGGCATCGCTTGCAGCTCTAACCGTGCTGCCATCAAAACTCGCATCGATCTCGGCCTTAACCTTAGCGGTTGGAGGAATGAACTTTTCGAAACTAGGACGCGTGACGTTGTCTCTGACGACGAAGCCATTGGCGTCCAAACCGCGAACTTCAAAGGTCTCGTCTTCCCCTGGGTTCAAGAGCACGTCAGAAGGAATCACCTGGAGGCGAGCGACACGTCCCCGTGTCCGGTCCTTGGACATGTGGCGTTCCCAAGGCTCCCCTTTCAAGGTGCCACCCGTCTTGCCGAAGCAATACAGCTTCTTCTTACTGTGTAAGAGCATCTTGCCGTTCCAAACCGTTGGAGCCCCGAGCAGACCCCCATCAACCGTAATCATGTCTAACTGCTCCACCCCATCATCCTTCAACTTCAAGATGTAGAAATTGCCATTGCCCATTGGGACGTAGAGTTTGCCATCGGCATAGAGAGGAGAGGCATGTAATTGACCATTCTCGAGCTTGTGATGCCACAGAATCTCACCGGTATTGGCATCTAAGCACTCCAATTCCCCTGTGTGAGACGTTTGAAAAACACGATCACCAACCAAGATCGGCGAGCTGGTGAACATCACGAGTGGCTGGCGCCAAAGCTCGGAAGACTTGTCGAGAACCACAGGCCCCTTTTCACCGGCGGCAGGTTCGGCGCCAATCTTGATGGCAGCCATCCGACCGACCTCAGTGGTATCAATGTTCTCTTTACCATGAATGGCAATGAGCTTGTCATTGTTGTGGAGCAAGACCGTTGAATTCACACCACCAAAGGAAAAATGATAACGCCACAACGGATCACCTGTGAGCGCATTGATCGCGACCAGATTGCCGCAACCCGTGCCGGCATAGAGCACCCGTTTGCCATTGATTGAGGCGATCACCGGGGAAGAAAACGAACTATCTTTAGGAGGCGTTCCCGGAGTCGAGCTCCAGACCAGCTCACCAGTTTTCTTCTTGAAAGCAAAGAAACGATCACGAGCAGGACCATCCGCTCCCCAATAAGACGTGATACAATGATGAATGACCAAATCCCCCTCAATCACGGCCGCACCTCGGCGTCCATTCGGAAAGGTCAACATACCGAAGCGCTCCATCATGGAGTAATGCCACTGCACTTCGCCATCGGGATTGAAGCAATACATCTCACCCGCCGTGGTCATGAGATAGACATTCCCTGTTTCACTATCGATGGTAGGCGCACCGATCGCATAGCGCTCATAGACGATATCACTTAGGAAGTCATTGAACCCATATTGCCAAATCACAGAGCCAGTATTGGCATTGAGACAGGTCAAATACTCGCGCAGATCTTGCCCTTCGCCGGCATATCCAAAGGCATAGACCCGATCACCGGTCATCACGGCCTCACCGCGACCGGCCATATCAAAGGTCCATAAATGGTTCTTGCCGCCGATTTCGATGTCATCGGGGAGATTCGTTTCGCTGGAGGTCCCATCCTGGTTGGGACCACGCCAGTGAAGCCAGCCTGTCACCGGAGCCGCCACGAGCGACGAAACCGAAAGGCTGCATAATAGGGAAAAAAGTAAGAACTTGAGTTTCATCGTATGAAGTAATGCTTGTCTACAACGACCAGATTTACCAACTGGAACAACTGGAGATGGAATACGATCTGATTTTCCTTCTCGAAGTGAGGCGAGTATTCTACACCAAGAAACGCGTTGCAATAAAATAATACCTACACGTAATAAATTGCTCAGTGGTTCCAAGTAGACCTTATGCCCAATGATCCGCATTCAGTTCAGAGTGAGTCGGAAGACGAACCGATCGACGCCCCCACACGGCGGCGGCTCCCGCCCCTGCTCCGGCAGAGCTGGTATGGCCTAAACCAGGCCTTTCGCCGTCGAATCGCTCACCTCAGCCTCACGCCAGACCAATTCACGGTCATGCGATCCATCCTGGAAGGGGATCCCGAAGGAATGACCCAACGCCAAGTCACTGAGGCAATGAGCAGCGACCCCAATACGGTGGCCTCGTTATTGGAACGAATGGAAAAAGCGGGGTTTCTGGAGCGAAAACCTCACGAAAAGGACCGCCGAGCGCACCGAATTTTCCCTTTAACTAAAGGACAAGAAACCTACGAACGCGCCCGCGATATTGCCGTTGAACTGCAATCGGAAGTCCTCGCTATCCTCCCAAACGAAGAACGAGAACCGTTCTTGGAACGCCTTACCCAGATCGGGGAAGCCTGCCGTCAGGCGGCGGAATCATCCCCCCGCCGCGCGAAATCCTAGTGGCCGTCAAGCCCCTTCCCCCTTGGCCGAGGTCTGAAGGACACTTTCGATTTGAATTTTCACCTCCCCGAGTCATCATTCCCGAGATCTATGCCCGCATCCGCACTATTGAAACTCGAACTCACGACCTTGCCTCGCGTGGGCCAAGGAAAAGTAAGGGAAATCTACGACATTGGAGAACACCTCCTCATCGTGGCGACCGACCGTATTTCCGCTTTTGATGTCATTCTCCCAAACGGAATCCCGCAAAAAGGCGAGGTGCTGACCAGAATTTCAGATCACTGGTTCCACCGCACCGAGAACATCGTCCGGAATCATCGGACCGGGATTACCCCGGACCATTGGCCTCGAGAACTTGCCGGCATGAGAGGCGCCCTTGAATCTCGAAGCATCGTCGTCGCCAAAGCGAACCCCTTACCAATCGAATGCGTGGTTCGGGGATACTTAGCAGGCTCTGGCTGGAAGGAATACCAGGAAAACCAAACCGTCTGCGGCATTGGCCTTCCCGCTGGCCTGCAAGAATCCTCGGAACTTCCCGAACCGATCTTTACTCCCGCCACAAAAGCAACCAGCGGTCACGATGAGAATATCCCCTTCAATCAGGCAGCTGGTTTAGTTGGCATTGACGTTGCTGAACAAGTCCGGGAACTCAGCCTCGCCCTCTACAAGCAAGCAAGGGATCACGCGCGGGAGAAAGGGATCATCATCGCCGATACAAAATTCGAATTTGGCTTTTGGAATGGTGAGCTGATCCTCATTGATGAAGTCCTAACTCCAGACTCCTCACGCTTTTGGCCTGCGGAGAACTACGAGGCAGGACGAACGCAGGACAGTTTCGATAAGCAATTCGTCCGGAACTATCTCGAAACCCTTGATTGGGACAAGACCGCCCCCGGACCGGAGCTACCCGAAGACATCGTCGACAAGACACGCTCAAAGTATATTGAGGCCTTCGAGACGATCACGGGCTCGACATTCTAGACAAGCCAAGAGCGAGTGCCCAGCGGCGCAAGCCCGAAACCGAGGCTATCCCCGGGGATGGAAACGTCGATGCACCTCGCGAAGACGTTCCGATTGCACATGGGTATAGACCTCCGTCGTCGCGATACTCGCATGCCCGAGCATCTCTTGGATCACTCTCAGATCGGCACCATTCTCCAGGAGATGAGTGGCGAAACTATGTCGCAGCATATGAGGCGTCACGTTCCGCTCAATTCCAGCCCGTTTCACCCGTTGCTTGATTCTCAACCAGAGGGTCACTGACGCAAAGGCTCCCCCTCGCAGATTAAGAAACACATTGGCCGGCGATTTTCGGGAGAGCAAAGCCGGTCGCCCCTGTTCCAAATAGCGATCCATCGCCGCCGTCGCTGAAGATCCCACGGGTACAACCCGCTCCTTGTCCCCCTTCCCGACCACCGAAACAAAGCCCTCAGGCAAGTGCAGCTGCTCAAGCCGAAGAGTTCGCAGCTCTGACAAACGGAGCCCCGAGGCGTAGGCCAACTCCAGGACCGCCTGATCACATAAGATTCGTGGCGTGGGATGCGCCTCGGGACGCAGCAACTGCTCAATTTCACCTCCAGTGAGGCACTTGGGCAAACGCTGCCACCGTCGAGGCAGCGACAGGATCTCTGCGACATTTCGAGGTAAATGATCCTCGAGTTCGCAAAACTTGAAGAACGATTTCAATGCTGCGATCTCCAAGTAGAGGCTTTCAGAACTCAATCGCCGGGTCGATTCCTGCGGTTCGTTGGCCAGCGGCCGTTGTCGTTCCCACTGGAGGAACCCCATCAAGTGCTCCAAGGTCACCGCAGCCCAATCATCAATCGCGTTGTCCTGAGCCCAACGAGTAAACCGCCCCAACAAGAAAGCATAGGTTTGCTGAGTCTTCTCCGATTGCCCACGTTCCAGCCTTAAGTAGGCCACAAAATCTTCCACCAACGCATCCATCCTAAGCCTCTAAAACTAGCACCTCTCACCGAGATTCGCGAAGAAAAGTATTCGCCGAAGGACAAGAGCTTGTATCGCGGCAACAAATTGATAATCCTCGGCGCCTTGAGACGATGGGAATAAAACGACAGATCGGTATATGAGCGAGCTCCTTTGGTACGTCGCCCATACACGACCGCGGTGTGAAAAGAAACTCACCCGGTTTACTGCGCGTGAAGGGTTTCCAACCACCCTTCCCTGCGTGGAATCCGTACACAAATACAAGGGCAAAACCGTCTCCTTCCAAAAGCCCCTCTTCCCAAACTACGTCTTTCTCAAGTTGGAAAAACACCAGCGCCAAAAAGTCTACCAAAACGACTACGTGGCAAATCTCTTGGATGTTCCAAACCAAGAAGAATTCCAAGCCCAGCTTGACGATATCCTCGTCGCGATCGACGCCGAGGTAGAGATACGCCTCGCCCCCCAAATTACTGAGGGCACGCAAGTGGCCATCAAGCAGGGCTCATTGCGAGGCCTTGAAGGATGGGTGGAAAAACGAGAAGGGATGTGCACCGTCCTGCTCAGACTCGATTTCATCGGCCAAGCAGCGGCCGTCAAAGTCGACGCCAACGATCTCGAACTTATCTAGCAAGCGATGGCGTTCCCCTATCGCATCGCGACGCTCATCTACGCCTTCGATGACAATGACAAGGTGCTCCTTCTCAAGCGAAGCAGACAGCCCAATCAGAATCTCTGGAGTCCCTTTGGCGGGAAACTTGATACCGAAAGCGGAGAGTCACCGCACATGTGCGCTGCCAGAGAGACACGGGAAGAACTGGGTATTTCGGCCTCCGCGACCGACTTCAGATTAGCCGGGATCATTAGTGAGCACGGTTACCAAGACGAAGCCCATTGGCTCATGTTTCTCTTCGAGTATCAGCCGAAACTCAAACAAACACCACCGCCCTGCGACGAGGGCGAATTCGATTTCTTTGCGCGCCAAGACCTTGAGGCCTTGCCTATCCCGAGAACCGACCGAGAAAAAATCTGGCCGCTCTTCTGGCAACACCGGGGCGGCTTTTTCATCGCACACTGCCATTGCTGTGAGGCTGGAGATCGATGGACGATAGAACAAACAATCCTCCCTGCGCCGCCCCCTCAGCCTTGAGCCCCCACTCTAGTATGGACGAAGAACCAATCATCAATCTCAGCGGAGATACCTACTACATGGGCGAAGCACTCAGACAAGCCATGCGCGCCTACAACTCCGATGAAGTGCCCGTGGGCGCCATCATTGTGAAAGGAGATAAGGTCATTTCGCGGGCTTACAATCAGGTGGAACTTCTCCAAGACGCCACCGCCCACGCCGAAATCCTGGCCATCACTCAAGCCGAAGCAGCCATTGGCGCCTGGCGGCTAAGCGGTTGCACGCTCTTTGTCACCAAAGAGCCCTGTGCCATGTGTGCCGGGGCAATGGTACAATCCAGAATCCAACGCGTGGTCTACGGAGCCAGTGATCTCAAGGGAGGAGCGGCCGGCGGGGCTATCAATCTTCTCCAATTCCCCACCTTCAACCATCGCTGCGACATCGAATCGGGAATCCGCGAAGAGGAATGTATCCAGCTACTGAAACATTTCTTTCACGAAAAAAGGGCTCAGGGAAGCAGCGCATCTGCGTCCCATCGGCTCAATCCAGAACCCTAGCTGACGGACATGAGCGAGGCCTTGGAATCATCTTCCATCTTGACCACACCCGCCGCTCGCGGATCCAAGTGCGGCACGCCATCAATGAGAAATTGATAGCGGTGATGCCCACTGTGGACAGGAAAACTCGCCTGCCACGTGCCGTCATGAGTCTGTTGCATTGGATTCTTTGCGGGATCCCACCCATTAAAGTCTCCCACAATCACAACCTGGCTCGCCTCTGGTGCGGCACACAAAAAATTTACCGGAACAACCGTGTTCTTCGCTGAGTAGCGTTGACCTGAAGCCACGCCATTTCGATGTCCTAATTGCATTCTAAAATCCCCGCCGACAATCAATCACAAATCTGTCTCAAACACGCCCTACCCAAACCTGAATAGGGCACCGCCGTTTGGAGCCGGCTAACTTACAGTTTCAGCCACTCCGATCAAGGGTCTTTTCAGCAAATCTCAGACCAACTTTCTAATCTCGGACAGATGTCTGAAAACTCACCTCAAAGACATCCGGTGAGACGCAGAATGAGTGTTTTTATTTCCTAAAAGAGAGACCCTTTTGGATAGAAATTGGCACCCCGAGCCAAAGCCATCCAGGCACTCCAAAACCGATTGATCAGCAACGATGGACCAGCAGCGCTAATCAAGCACCTTCAACCAAAGATCGCGGTATTCAACGATCATTCCAGGATCATGAAGTTGTAACTGCAACATTCCTCGGTCCAGGCGTTTTTCAAGGGGAAGGTGCTCGGTGAATTCAGCTGAGGGTTTTCCGTTAATTGAAAACTGAAAATAGTTCCCTCGAACGATAACGTGGACCTCATTCCACCCTCCTTTCCTGATATCTTCCAATGAAACCGCCCCTGGGAGAGGGCTCACAGTCGGTTGATCCATGGCATCGATCACGAGACTATCGCCCCGAAAACAAGCGTGTTCCCGCCGCCCTGGCGTGTGGAAGTCCCAGGCTCCAAGAACCTGTTTCCCAATGCCAACATGTCCGATATCGACATGATAACTCTGAAAATCACGCTTCCCCGTGGGATCCGGCCTCGCTCGAAGATTGAGTCCGCTGTTGCCCTCACCGGGAAATCGGTAGCTAAACTTCATTTCGAAATCCGCAATCTCACCGCGATCATAGGTCAGATACCCCCTTCCCCGGTCTCCGTCCCCCACGATGACGCCATCCTTCACCGACCAAGCATTGGCTCCAGAGGACAACATTTCTGACCATCCGGCCAGTGTCTGCCCATCAAACATCGAAACAAACGACGCAGCGCTCGATTGCTCACGGGAAGCGTTCTGCCCGGTCGAGGTACAACCGACCGTCAATGCGAGGAAGCATGTCACAAGTATTAATTTCATGGATTATTCTTCGAAATAGGTCGCTACATCGGCATCCCGACAAGAACCTGAAGGCATGGGTTAATTGAGAAAAACTAGCAAAAAGAGGGATGATTCCAAACCCGAAATAGAGAATCCCCCCCTAATCCGTGCCCATCAGGAATCTCCCTCCGTTAAAGCATCCTCTCATTCAGCTTCTTCATCGAATCTCGCCAATCGAACCTAATTGGGATCCTGATTAGAGAACAAGCCCTCGGAACACCTCAGGATCGATATAAATAACTCCTTTCCAACAAGTTACAAATAAATCGAGTTCTTGCTAACGTTCTATAAACAGCTCAAACTTAACAAACTCATCATTCATAACATACTAATAATCAATGCTTTAAATCAAAACTTCAACAATCAGACACGAAAATCAGATTTGCGACACGGAGGCCTAAAATTAGGCATGTTTTTCAGTACAAGTACTGATCCCGATGTCTCGACCTCACCCGTAGGCTCATTCCAGCATCGAGATAGGAATTCGAGCTAACAAAGAAAACCAAATGGAAATCCCACTAGCAATTACAGTCCTCGCCGGAGTTCTTCTCTATGGTGTCGTCTTCTTTGTAGTGGCACTGAAACGGGGTGCGGCTGATTCATTCAACGCCGAAGACGAAGCCCCCATGTTGGAGAGTCAACCGCAATTGATTCGGAAGAAAAACCCGTCACCGATTGAAGGAACCATGACTCGCCGAGCAGAATACGCCTCAGATCGACGCTTTGGGGGCAATAAGGTGATCACACTTCCATTCGGTTTCGATAGCGAAGACGCCCCTCAGCAGGCCCAAAACAACCAATAACGCGCTAAGCGTTCTCCTATTTCCCGCAAAGAATCTCTTAAAACGCCGACGTATTCGCTACGTGCGGCGTTATTTATTAATTGGGAAACGCCTTCAAGCCCTCCCTTGGAACGGGATGCCTTGTGACGACCAGGGGCTGTTCACCGCTCGGATCCAACTCGAGCTGAAGAAATGCGCCATCCTTCAAGAGCTCGATTCCGGCAAGAGAGGGGCAAAGCCTGACCTTGAAGTGTTTCCAGGTTCGTGCCTGGCGCAATGCCGCGGAGAGACGATTCACCGTAGAGCCAAGAAACGAAAGATGAGGCATCCCAGAAAGGAATCGACTCATCTTAACAATCAGATCCGAATGGAGATGCCCAATCACGGTCTGTTCGATGAGATCGAGCCGCTCCTTGACACCTTCCAGCGGAGCCAAGAAAGGGAGAGCAGATGGATCATGACAAAACAGGATGACTCGGTGTTCTTTCGAGAGCTTTGAAAACGCCTGCTCGATTTGCCTCAGGTGATCTGCCCGCAACCGCTTCCACCCATCCATCTCCTCTCCCATCACATCAGCATCAAACACCGGGAGGGCTACTAGGGAGGAGGTAATTCCGATCAGACGATATACGCCAATCTCATGGACCCAAAACGGCTCAACCTTCAGTTCCGAAACCGTCCGCTCCCAACTCGCTAAGCGCATTCCTCCGGCGCCACCAAAAATACTCTTCTTCCCCAGCTCATGATCCCCCATCACCGAGACAAATCGTTCCCCGTAGGCGGACCGCAGTTGTTCTAGACAGAGTGCAGCACTTTCGTAACAGGCAGCATCCATCGGCCCAATAAAGGCAGTATCACAGGAATAGTCACCGTTACCGACCACGAGATCGGGGTCACGAACCGTCTCAATAAAGTAATCAAGCAGATGATTGTGAGCGAACACATCCCGCAGCCACACATAGTGTCGATAGAGTTCCACGAGACCACGAAGCACTCCATTGCCAATGACCTTCGCCTCATGCCCTGCCCGTGCTTTTTCGGCAGGGCCGGCAAAATGCACGTCACTGACAACGGCTATAGAGATGCGCCTCACGGTTTCCCCTCACCGTACATGAGAAACTCCAACAGGTCTGCCACCTCACGAACACGCAGTCCGTCGAGTAAGCCCTCGGGCATCAGAGAGAGCCCACCGGCTCGAATGGCCGTCACCTGGGATTTCTGAATTGTGACATCATTCCCTCCCGCCTGTCTCAGGGTCACCGACAATTCCGTCTCAGACCGGATCATCCCAGTCTGCGAAAGCTCATCACCAAGGACCGTCACCCCAAAGTATTGCGGTGCCACCTCGCGATTAGGGAACAAGATTGCCTCGAGCATGCCTCTTTTTCGCAAGCCCCTCATCGACGGCACCTGGGGCCCGACATCAACTCCCAGCGAATCCAATTGATGACAAAGCGCGCACCGTTCGACAAACAGGCGGCGCCCATTCGAGACATTCGCCTCACTAAGGAGAGCAGGAAGGAGCCGGGTCATTGCCTCGTCGTCACTGATCTTCGGCCGAGTCAACAAACGAGCCGCCCGATCCCGGACCCCACCATCAGCGTGCCTCAACAAGGCCTGACGTTGTCCGTCCGACAGTTCTCGGTAGGCTAGCCGCCCATCCTCCAACCAATCGAGCGCCCGGCCAAGATCTGGCGATTGGTCAAAGAACAGATCCAAGAAGACTCGCCGAGGTTCGGGGAGAAACCGAGGAAAGCCCGCTTCTAACCACACCAACATCGAGGGACTGTCCAAGCGTCGACAGACACGGAGACAACGAGTGATAAAACCCGAAGAGACCTCTCGCTCCATGACAAGCTTGAGCAAACCCTCCACCTGAGGATCATGCACCACACTCAGAAACTCTACTGATAGGGCAACCGTTTTCGCAGAATGCCGTTCGTCCCTCGCGAGGCTGCGTGCCCTGTCGATCAGCGGTTTCAAGACCACTTGAATCTGAGGCAACCATGCACGGGCATCACCCGCACCTTCAATCAAGGCGACCGCCGATTGCATCATAAACTCCGCATCCGCATCCCCGACAACCCGCTCGAGCGCCGCTCGTAGTTCATGCCCTTCCAATCTTCGGCTCGCCAATCGGCAAAGTTCCAGCCATTCATCCCGGAGCTCAGGGCGCCGCCAATAATCATGGTCTTCAAGCACGAGCGGCCAAAACTCATTCATTGAGGTTCCAATGCTATTCAAACAAGCATGACGTAGCCACGCCGTCGCGTGAGCGCGCTTACTCAAGCGATAGAGATTCTCAAAACGATTCGGAAAGTGAAGCAGCCCAAGCGACAGCGCCAACTGATATCGCACTCGTTCATCGGCATCTGAGACGAGGCCTGAAACCTGGTCTTCAAGCGGCATCGCTTGAGAAGCGCTTAGAGTCTCCAAGAGACGAAGACTGTGAACCCTCACTTCAGGCGAGATATCTGATAGCCCCACTCTAATATGTTTCACTTCAAGGATGCCGAGACTACTTAAGAGTTGAAGGGCATGGACTCGAGTCACCGCTCGATCACTCTCGTTCAGGAGGGAAACCAAAGGCGCCTTCACTGCCAAGTCAGCCCGTTCAAGGAGAAGCCGAGCCGCGGTATCGCGGTGCCATCCGTTGGGATGTTCCAAAGTGGCCACAAGACGGGCAAGTGATTGGCCCCCAAGAAGCCGATTCAAGGGGAGCATCCGGTTTTTAGCAACAATCCGATAGAGTCGCCCCGCCCCATTGCCATGATTCAAATCGAGATGACGCTTTATATTCTCTGGGAGCGACCAAGGATGTTCAATCACCTCACGACTCATATCAGCGACCCAGAGACTGCCATCTGGAGCATTGGCAAATTGCACCGGCCGAAACCAATTATCACGAGAGGCCACCAGCTCGCTCGCATGATCCTCGTCATACCGTCGCGCCACGTTGATCACACCTTCAGCAATCACCCGTTTTCGATGGATCAGATTACTACCACAATCGGCGATAATCGCGTTGCCGAGATGAGAATCCGGCCATTGGTCTCCCCGATAGATCGTCACTCCAGTGGCACCCGTAAAATAACCCGAAGGGCGCCCGCCTCCCTCAACGGGTCCGCCAACACTGCCGGCGACCCGCCATTTCGTTCGAATAACCCTCCACGGCTCATCAGGACTCAGTCGATAGACCGGAGCGGCCGCACCATCGTCCGCAATACTCACTCGAGGATGTTTGGGAACAAGATCCGGGTTCAGGCCCATGTAGCGGTAGGGATAGACCACCTGCTGGATATGGTCACTATTGCTGCAGACAAATTTTTGACCAAAATCATCGAACGACATCCCATGTTGCGCCCCTCCGGACTCCGGTCGAAGATCGAGCTTGCGAGGATCAAACGAAAAATCACGCCCCCGCAGATCGATCACGCCCGCTTCGGGATTTTGAACAGATGAAACCTTGCCGCCACTCCCACTTGTTGCTCCGTGAATTCGATTGTCGATCCCCCAGCGAAACGAATTCAGCAGCGCTTGAACGTTGAGGCGATTCGTCTCATAGGGCGCATAGTCACTGGCGAATCCACTAAAGACCGTCCTCACTAAATCCGCCTTTCCATCCCCGTCTTCATCCTTCGCATAAACAATGTCCGGCGTACTACCGACAAAAACACCGCCGTCATAGCAGATCACAGCCGTCGGCCAAGCCAGTCCATCCAACAAGACAGAACTATAATCCAGCACCCCATCCCCACTTCGGTCCTCAAGGACTCTCACCCTTCCGAGTCGCTCCGGTCGCCGCTCGGAATAGTCTCTCATCTCCACGACATAGAGACGCCCATACTCGTCGAACGACATCGCAACCGGATCCACAACTAAGGGTTCTGAGGCAACCGCTTCGATACGAAACCCCTCCGCCACCTCAAACGAAGCCAAGGCATCGGATACGCTGCCCAGTGGAACGGACGGTAATTGATCTGAAGTCACCGATGGCTGCTGCCCCTTTACAGCGCTACCGACTAGCAGACTCAGCGTGATAGCCATGCACCAATGAATGAGGGCGGTTAGGCGGAAAAAAATGACATTCATAAAGCGTCCGATCAATTCGTATCAAGGCCTCTTACAGTCGCGGGAATCTTGGCAGCAATCGCCTCCGAAAGCAGGCCGAGTGCTTCACTTCTCACGACGACTCCGACGACCCTCATTTCTGTGAGTTGGTTTACAACCAACACGTTTCTCATTTCACTAGAAAGTAAAATCGAGATCGCTTCATCCAACCGCTGATTCGGTGTCAACACCGGTGGAGGGGGCCGCATCACATCGAGGGCGATAACGCTGGTCAAGTGGTCCCCCATGGTGAGGTATTCCTTCAAATCCTGAAGCGCAACCACTCCCCGCAGGTGATTCTTGTCATCAACGACGGGAAGGAAATGATAGGTGCTCTTGATGAAACGTTCCGCAATCGTTTCAAACGAATCCGTTTCATGCAAGGGGGGCGTTGGGCTCAACATCAAATCCCCGATCCGACGCCTCGTGGCCGTTCCCAAACGCTCCGTTTCCCAAGACGAGGTCAGGCCTTTAAGCTCGAGCCCTTCCGAATAGACATTCGCCCGGTGGATCGCACGAGCAATGAGTGTCGAAACCACACAGGTCAGCATTAAAGGAGGCATCAGAGTATAATTGAGCGTCAACTCAAAGATCATGATCATCGCCAACAAAGGCGCATGCGTCGTTCCGGCAAGCATGCCCCCCATCCCCACAAGAGCAAAGGCCCCAATCGGCAAAAGCGCTGCATCAAGCCCCCAATCCAAACCAAAATAGAACAAGCCACCAAGACCCGCACCTAGGAACAGGGTCGGAGTAAAAATCCCTCCCAAAGTCCCCACCCCAACCACAACAACCGTCGCGAGAAACCGAGCGAAGGTGAGCCCGAACAACTGATTCAGCGACACGTCCCCCTGAAGCACCTGACTGGCAGCATGATAACCATTCCCGATCACGCCTGGAAATGGCAAGGCCAAGAGCCCGACGATGAGCCCTCCCAACGCAAGACGCAGGTAAATGGGCATCTTGAGGTCTCCAAGAATTCGTTCACTGAATCGAAGCGCTTTCTGAAACCCACCAGCCGCCAGGCCACAAAGAGCCCCTAACAACAAGAACCAGACAAGGTGATCATTCGAAAACGCAATCGTGGGGACGTCATACAATGGAGCCTGCCCCAGAAAACTCCGCGAAATCATGGTCGCGATCACCGAAGCAAAAACCAAGGGGGCGAAGAGATTCATGGCAAAATTGCCCAGGACAATTTGAGCTGCAAAAACAGCCCCGGCGATGGGAGCGTTGTAGGCTGCTGCCATTCCGGAGGCTGCCCCACAGGCCACTAACAAGCGAAGCCGATACGGAGGCCAACGGAACAACTGCCCCCACTTGGACGCCAAGGTTGCTGTCAACTGAGTGATCGACCCCTCGCGTCCGATGGATGCGCCACTGACGATACTCACTAGCGAGGAAAGGCCTTTGACAACGGCCGTTCGAAACGGAAGCCGGCCATCCCCAAGAAAGACGGCTTCAAGAAAGTTCGTACTTCCCTGCTTTCCAACGTAGTGGATTCCGAAGTGAAGAATCAGCCCTGCGAGGAGCCCACCGCCGGTCGTTCCCAATACCACCAGCACGTTCTCGGGAATGCCCACGATGCGATCCGGCAATGCGCCCACGCCATTCCCGAGCCAGGAGGCAAGATAGATAAAACAGAGATTGATCGTCCCCCCGATGACACCAACCCCTCCAGCAAGCCCAAGATGCCAGGCCTCTTCACTGATTCGAATGCGCCCCCGCCATGCGAGCAAGGGACGCGAAAACGTCCGTAGAAGGCGCTGTGCGACGCTTCGAGACGATTGCGACTTGCGATCAGATGTAGCCACGGTTTCGGCGCCTGCGGCAATTGCCCGGCTCCGAGAATCAAGCCTACTGCGAGAGCGCCCTCACAGCAAACCCTCAATCCGTCACTCTACCGTGGCTCTAGACCGAAGTGCCGCCCCAGCGCAACCCGATGCCCCAAGGGAATCTGCCAGCAACTAGTCAGAAGATACGAACTTGCTAATTTCTTCCCGTCCCAAGGTTCCTTCGAGCTCCTTCAGATACGTTTCTGCAGAAACTCGAGCCAAGGTCTTCCGCGCTTCATCACGTCGACTCGCAATGCCCAAATTATCGGCGACATCCGAATGACTCTCTTTTTCCAGAAAACGATCCAAGTAAGCGATGTGCCGATTCCACAACGCAATATCAGATTCTTGCTTTGAGCGGAGGCGAGCCTGATACCAGTCACTGTTCCGCAAGGATTCGAAATCAAACAAATCGCGCACTTCAGGATCCTTCAGCGTCTTCCCTTCAAAGTGACCATCCTTCATAATATGCAGAATCGCCTTCAGCGGAGGACAGGCCAACTCTACGCTGCCATCATCAAAATACAGCTGAGCCACTCGTTTCTGGGTAGCGACAATATTGTCAATACCTTCAGCAAAGACTTCCATTCCCTGAAGCTCAGGTCGGATCATTTCGTCGGTAAAGACCGCATCCGGATGACTAAAGACACGGCCAAAGAAGGTCGCAGCAAACCGCCGCGTGATCCGGTAACCGAGCATACTAAACGGAAGCGTCCGCCCCTCGTATTCAACATCTTCACAACGTGCGAGAAAGCCTTGCTCAATCAAATACTGAGGGTCTCGTTCTTGCGCAGACATTCGGCACCACACTTCTGGGATAAGCAAACTCACGTCATGATCGACGCGAGCGTTGGGCCCGATCACTCCTGCTGAGGTTAAGAAGGCATGCGATTGAGTCAGCGCCGCGGAAACCACCGTGGTGTTTAGATCGATCACTGGTGGCAAGGCATTGAAAGGGCCCTTTGTTAACGCACCCTCAGATCCCGCCCCAGTGGTCGAAGGCGATTTGCCCGTCATGCTACAGATCACCTCTATGAGGTATTCTGGAAGCTCCATGTAATGGATCGGATTGTACGCTGCTAAGGCTCGAATCTTATTCACCACATCTCGCGGGTTATTCCGGCGTCCTGGCACCACCGCGTCCACCACATCGATCACAGGCTTCCCGACAGGAATACGGCGCTGCAATCGCGTACCAATCTCGGCAATATGATTGGCCCGTTCATTGAGCAAATCAGGCCGAATCTGCAAATAGCGAGGGTTCTTTGATGGCTTTCCATCCACAATTCGAGGATGCGAGCTCGAGACAAAGTATTTCGGAACATCCGATTCACAGGCGCCCTGAATCAAGCGTCGAATCGGCAAGGTATACTTCGAATAGCCGATGGCATCCTCAACGATCTTACGAGCATCCTCGCCGTCCAGAGGCTCAAAGTTAGAGATAAAATTCCCGGATCCTGCCAAGTCCATCTCCGTTTGTTTATCGTAACCACGGTGAATGGCATCATCAGGCCGCTGAAAGAATCGATTTTCACAATTCTGAACGATCTTTACGGACTGCCCAGCATGCTCAGGCTTAGAATACCCCAGTTTGTCAGAAGCCACCACGACGCTGGCCGTAATATCATCTTCCAAAGAGCTCTTGACGGCGGGCTGAAAATCTTTCCGCAAGCCAAAGGTTCGCCACAAGCCCTTCTCTGCGAATCCGACCCTGAGGTATGTCGTCACCAAGATTCGGTTATCACACTTGAGCTCGTTCCCCGGTTTCCCATTGATAATATCGACAGTAAAATGTGACCGCCAATCGTCGCCCCACTCTTCTCGGTAGTATCGCTTGACGACAAAAACGATCTCTTTGACATGCTTGGGAATCGTTTCAATCCACTCGTTGTATTCGTCAGTATACTCACGGAGTGAAGGGGTCAACAACTTGATCACAGAACCCAAGGATCGCTTGAAACTCAAAACCGGTCGGTCATCTGATTTTGCTGTGTCCCTGAATCGATCGGAGTAGTCACGTTTGAGTAACTCTTCAACCAGATCAAAGTCCTCCTTGAAATCGGCAACAAACACCGGCCCGTGCAGCACGGCGTCGGTCAGCGGCTTCGAGATTTCAGACTTACCCCCCCCAGAAACCGTACACGGCTTATGACAGATCGTTCCTTCTGAGACCGTTCCGACAAGACGCCAGGAGCGATTATCGGCAGGCTTCACCATTTCAACTTTATAACCTGACGGACGAATGTAGGTCACGCCGGGAAGAAGTTTGAGCGACTCTTCGCTGCCATCCCGTTCCCAACTCACAGACTGCCGATGCAAGTCAAACTCCACGTCCTCCCGAACGTAGATGATATTGCTGTAAGTCTTATCTACCGCGAATCCCCGTGGATCCACGTCCATCAGCTCCGCATACTGATCAACCATCTCATCAAAGGAATGCCCAGAACGCTGGACGTGAAGATGACCACTGAAGTCCTCCCCAAGATCGTAGGCAGGAAAAGCCATCGTCCCTCCCGCATGCTCCTCCTCGGCCAAGCCAAAGAGATTGGTGGAGTAACTGATCTGAGTCTTAACCTCCTTCTTGCAGTAGCCGAAGTAATTATCAGCAATGATAGTTACCATGACCCCTTTCTCATCACGAGCGCAGATCTTAAAGGCGTTGCCCCCGTTGTAGCACTCGTCAGGATCATCCCAACAAAGACCTGCCTTCTGTTGAGCCGGGGTCGCATCGGCCGTTCTTGGAAGGCCAATGGATTTCTTGGTTACCTGGGTCAAATGGGGAGCCAGAATCACGCATCCAGTGTGTCCGGTCCAGTGTTCAACATCCAGGGCGGCATCATTTTCGGACAAATAAGGATCGCCAGCATTGCCAAAAATACTCTCAACAAAATCAAGATTTGAGACGAGATTGCCAGGCGCGAAAAACCGAATCTCCGTCCGCTTCTCGGCAGACACACCAGGAACCTCGGGACAAACGAGCGGTCGAAGCAGGAGAGAAACAAAGCAATGCGCCTTCTTCTCGTCGGGCTGCGAATCCGTAAACGGAAGCGCCTGCAAACTCTTGGGCGGTAGCAACGCCTGTTTCAAGAGATTCCCAAAAACATGTTTCGGAACGGACAATTTATCAGCCGGAATTGGCAGCCCGCCTTCGGCAATGTGGAAAACACCCTGCGTCGTTCGACGATCCTTCGCCGGATTATGAAGAATCCCCTGCCTCAGACGATAGGAACTTACGATTTCAGACCGAAACTCGTCCCCCTTGTGCGGGAGAGAAAGGGCGCGGGCAAGTCCATGACGATCAAGCACAAAGCTCCGCGCGGGAAGTCGAATAGACTCGGTATCTGAGTCAGGATACAGATACTCGTTCAACCATTCTTGGATTCGCCAGTCAGCGGGACAAAGGTAATTTGAGAGCAGCCGCTCACGCTGCCGATGGTGCCTCAGAAATCCATCCGCGATTTCATGAAACTTATCTCCCTCTGATTGATCGACCGTTGGACAGCCCATTGAGGCCAGCTTAAGATTGATATACTCAACTGTGAGATCATCCGGATAGACCGGAATTTCAACACCAATACCTAAGCTCTTTTCTCGTTTCATCGCTAAAAAAATAGTTCTTGTCTCTCAATTACCAGACTAGCTGGTGGAATCAGGATTGTTTTCACTACAAAAAACCACCAGGGCCTGATTCTTCATCGTTCCCCGGCAGATAAAAATACAGAGAAGACTTCAAGGGGATTTGGTAGCAAGAAAGCAGCTAGAATTCATAGCCGCATGTTCAAGCTCCCAATCGTATTCGTCTCGTGCCGGCTGGAGCCTGCCACAAATTCGAAATCCGCTCAAGTGACACTCTCATTCAATGCCGAACGAGTCCCCGGAAGGAGGACTCTCGGGTAAGAAAAGAGAAAAAACGCCATTCTGGGAAGTTTTTTGACCAGAAACGGAAAGATTGCCCATCTACGCCTGCACCCGCCTCTTCAACATCGCCCGCAAGAGCACCCAAGCAAGCGGAGAAAACTCAAAGCAGGACGAGACGCGAGTTTGCACCGCCACAAGGGCATTCTTAGCTATTTACCCAGAGGCAAACGCTCTGCGAGACGCTCAGGCAAGCCTGCCTCACGAATCTTTCGCATCGTCGTCTCCATATCATAATCAAGACGCCGCAATTCGATCGTGCCCGTATCCATGTCGTAAATCACATAAGTCGCCTTGGGGACGCCATCCCGCGACTGTCCCACACTCCCGACGTTGACAAAGTACTTTTTCCCTGGCTCGACCCGGAACTTCGAATATGTCCCACCTCGGACGGCGCTATCGCGGACAAACGCCACCGGAACGTGAGTATGCCCAAAGAAACACACTCGAGTATTCTGGTAGGTAAAGCTCGCGGATGCCTCGAGCTTGTTAAAGACATAGCCCCAACGCTCGGGACCATCGAGGGTTGCATGGACAATCGAGAAATTGGCAACGAGTCGGAAATACCTCAAATCTCGAAGCCAGCCCCGATCTTCCTCGGTGAGCTGGTCTCGGGTCCAATGAATCGCGGCAGTCGCATGGGGATTGAAGCCCTCCAAATCGTTCTCGCCCGAGCAATACTCATCGTGATTCCCTTTGACGCAAGGCATCTTCATCTCTCGGACCTTGTCGAGACACTCTTTGGGATTGGCATTGTACCCCACCACATCACCTAAACAGGCGTAGTGTGTACACTCATTCTTTTCAGCATCTTCCAAAACTACCTGGAAGGCTTCCCAATTCGCGTGTATGTCTGCGATAATCGCGTACTTCATGTCCCTGAAAATTTCCGTCTATCTCACGATGCTAAAACCTCGATACTCACCCGTAGCATCGGACCAAAACACCTCTTCCCCACGGATCATCGGGCCCAATCCCGATTCTCCAACTGCCAATATAAAAGCTTCGAGCTCGTTTTTTTCCCCTTCGATCACCAGTTTCACCTGACCATTCGAAAGATTCTCGACAAATCCACTGACATCAAACCCACAGACCAAACGCTTCACTGTGTAGCGAAATCCTACTCCCTGGACGCGTCCCGAGTAAAAGACTGAGGCTCTCAAATAATTGTCGAGATTGGTTGCTTTCTGCCGTTGCCGAACATTGCCTGCCCGCACCACTCCCTGCTCTCAGAGCTTAGCGGCTGGAATCAAGCCACAATCCCTTCCATTTTCGCAACGATTTTATTTCAACTCACCCAGATATCAGGATTTTACAGCAGAAAACAGGCCGTTGGATCTCAACATTGATGAATTACCGCTTCCGGCGAGCATTTTTCTTGGCAGCCAATAGCCGACTCGCCGTCGATTCCGACGCTGATTCCTCGGCGGGACGAGGTGAGGCTTGTTCGGGGACGGCGGCAGTCGCCTGACGAGCTTCAGCTCGTTTGACCTTCTTCACGACTGGCGCGGGGGTCGGCTCAGCCGAAAAGTGCTTGTTCGCCCCGGAATCTCGCTCTTGCTTCGCCCGAACGGCATCTCGGCGATTGAGCAAGGCACTCAAAGATTCATCGGAACGATCCCCTGCAGTGTCCACTCGCTTCCAAAAAAGCAACCGCGCCAAAACCCAACGATAAACTCTCTGCAGCTCCCGACGATCCAACTGCACACGACGTATCCCCACATCGAGTGGAAACAGTACAATCGCAAATTTCAGCAACCACTCCCACAGATCCTTTGGCTGAAAGGTCTCTAAACGGTCATGGGCAAAGGGATCCGACGCGTCTGTCATATCCGAAAAGACCGTCCCCCCCGAGAGCTCTGCGAGACGGTTGAGCAGATCCCAGCGGGTTTCGCTGGACGAAAATTCGGGAGAAAAATTCAGGCTGGTCCCAATCATCTGAGCCCCCAATAACTCGTACCCCTCCATATGCATCAGATTGATTGTGTAGGCTCCGACCGCCTCCGCATCAAACCGAGCCTCGTAGCGTCCTGGCGCTGTTTGCTCTAAACGCAGCGCCTGCCCCTCGCCATTCGGATCCACGACCCGAGCGTTGAGCTCCAAGAAGTTACGAAAATTCCCCCCATCATCCACCGCTTCAACCGCGATCACGCCTTGCCCATTCTCAATCGTCACGTCGGAGGTGAAGTCCGTATTTTCCACTCGTCGAAGTGCCCACTGAGCGATTTGAGACCAGAACTGGCGATACTGACTCCAAGGGAGCCACTGGCTTGCCCACCGGGACCGTGCATACGAAGTAAATGCAACCGCCCGCCCCCAGCCATATTGCCAGTGGGCTAAAAGAGGATCGCCGCTCTCAGTCAAAAGGGGGATCTCTGCCCGCCCTTTCGGCGTAGTCGCCACATGGCCGCGCAATTGAGGGAAGCCACTACCGAAGCCACGAATCATTTCGCTACTACTGACGACTTGCGGTACAAACGGCACTTCAGAAATCGCCGACTTAAGGATGACAGCCGTTTCCTTAATAAAGATCTGCGGGAGCCGATCAGGCGAGCGCACATCATAGAATCGCCCTCGCCCTCGCTCTGCGATCCAACGCATGGTTTCTGGTCCTGCATGACCCGCAATCAACACCGTGCTAACCGTAATCCGATCGCCCGTAATCGCTTCCATCAATTCCTCGGAGGGCGCCCCCGGATCTCCATCACTGAAGATAATCATGTGCTTCAAATTCGCCGACGACGCCTGCAAGCCTTCATAGGCCATATTCATCACATTCTGAAAGCTCGGTAAGTCGCCCTGATTCATCCCCACAATCTTCGAACCAAGATCCCCGCCATCGCGGACCTTTGTTAGCGGAAACAACCAACGATCTGTCCCGTCCCAAAGAACAATTCCCAACTCATCTTGAGGGCCCATGGCGCCAAGCACTCCCAGCGCTACCTGTCGGGCCACTTGATTCCCATTATTAAACTCCATCCCATGCATCACCATGGCCAAGGCACCAGAAGGCAGCACCTTCTTACTGCTCAATTCCATGTCCACCGGAAGTGTCCTTTCGAGAGCAGTCCCACGATAACCTCCGGCTGCATAGGTCTGATCGCCTCCGACACAGACCAACCCAACCCCAAAGTCTTTGACAGCACTCTCGAGTCGTCGCATGGCATCCCCTCCCAAATCGCCGGCAGCAATATTACTGAGAAAAACCGCATCATAACTCTGCATCTCTGCCAACGACTCAGGAAATCCAGAAAGATCTGTGATCGAGACATCAAGTTGCGAAGAACGAAGAGCCGCCGCAAGAGGCTGATCCTGCTCAGGTCGATCTGAAATCAAAAGGATGCGGGGATCCCCCACGACATTGACAAAACTGATTGCTCGATTGTTCTGAGCCACCATGTCACCAGCGGCGGAGATTTCTACGTCATAGGTGTAGAACCCAGAGTTTGGGAGCGTCTGTGGAAAGGTAAAAAGATTCTTCCCTGCCTCGAGCGACACCCCTTGTTCTCCCAACAATTGATTATTTCGAAACAAACGAACCGTCGCCGGCCCCGGCTCATCAGAGACGGCGAAAATCTTCGCCTCGAAGGTCGTCCCTTTCTTGACGTTTCCCGGCAAACCAAGTCGTTGCAGCGAGATATCGTTTCGTCGTTCAGCCCCCAAGGGCATCACATCAAGAGACACCCCAAGAGGTTGAGCCGCAGCCACAGCTGTGACGGCTTCCCCCAGGTTTTCATTGCCATCGGAAACGAGCACCAAACGTTTCTGCCCATACTGAGGGAAACTTGCCGTGCCCAATCGAATGGCAGCAGCGATGTCAGTGCGATCGGTTTCAACAACCGCCTGAATTTTCCCTAAGGCCACCCGTTCCTGAACCATCTGCTCGATGCCGGTATCCCCCCCAAAAACGATCACACCGGCCTTATCCTCCTCCTTCTTCAATAAGACCGACTCATTGACATAGCGTCGAGCCGCCTCCTGTTGGGTGGCCGAAATCGACTGCGATCGATCAAGGAGATAAACCACGTTCAACCCCTCTGTCGGATTCAACCACTGAAGGCCAGCCATCGCCAAAATGAGAGCTATCACGACCAGGGTCCGGACGAAGCACGCCACCCAAAGCCGCCACGGGCTCAACGAAGAATCAGAACGCCGGGAGAGCCAAAACACCCAAGGTAGAGCGAAGAGCAAACACCAAAGAAAGCCAGGATTTGAAAATTGTATATTCATGGCCTGTCTCTTATACACATCTCCGAGCCCACGAGACCTCTCTACATCTC
>OJGU01000333.1_pt1 | contig 30163 bp, 25 predicted proteins | sample 1594741 | NCBI WGS metagenome assembly OJGU01 (sample SAMN05416841, study PRJEB24817) | seawater metagenome | isolation source: Sea water | place: Canada:Atlantic | collected 2013-07
GACAGTGGCCTGAACATCATTGCTGCCACCAGTCTGTCGAATGCGGCAGAGCAAGTCGTTAAAGCCGCAGGGGGTAAATAATGAGCATCCTGATCACCAAAGACACCAAGGTTATCTGCCAAGGCTTCACCGGCGCACAGGGTACGTTCCACTCTGAGCAAGCCATTGAGTACGGCACCAAAATGGTTGGTGGCGTAAGCCCCGGCAAGGGCGGTACAGAGCATCTGGGTCTTCCTGTGTTCAATACTGTACGGGAAGCTGTAGAGAAGACGGGTGCGGAAGCCACCGTTATCTATGTGCCGGCTCCATTCTGTAAAGACGCCATCGTTGAAGCAGCGGATGCTGGCATCCAGTTAATCGTCTGCATTACCGAAGGCATCCCGACCATCGACATGCTCTACGCAAAAGAGTACGTCGATCGCAAGGGTGTTCGCATGATCGGGCCGAACTGCCCGGGTGTGATCACGCCAGGTGAGAGCAAGATCGGTATCATGCCGGGCCATATTCACAAGCCGGGCAAAGTGGGCATTGTGTCCCGCTCAGGTACCCTGACGTACGAAGCGGTCAAGCAAACCACCGATTTCGGCTACGGCCAGTCTACCTGTGTTGGTATCGGTGGTGACCCGATTCCGGGTTCCAACTTCATCGATATCCTGCAGTTGCTGCAGGACGACCCGCAGACAGAAGCCATTGTGATGATCGGCGAAATCGGCGGAACCGCTGAGGAAGAAGCCGCTGCGTTTATCAAGGACAACGTCAGCAAGCCGGTGGTGTCTTACATCGCGGGTGTAACGGCGCCTCCTGGCAAGCGTATGGGTCACGCCGGTGCGATTATCTCCGGTGGTAAGGGCACGGCGGATGAAAAATTCGCTGCGCTGAACGACGCCGGTGTCAAAACCGTGCGCAGCCTGGCTGAAATCGGCAAGGCGCTGAAGGAAGTGACTGGCTGGTAAAATACCGCCGGTGAAGGAAAGCCCCCGGGTCTGCCATGCGGACTGTCGGGGGCTTTTTGTTTTCTGGCGACAGCGCAGGTTTTTCAATGCCTTCTTAACGCGGGCCACACATAAGACTATAATGCCCGGTCAGCCTGCAATATGATGGCTGTTCCCTATAAATAAAAGGAGTTCATGCTTTGAGTTCTGTCGATTCCCAGCAACGGATTTTGTCCGGCATGCGTCCCACCGGCAAGTTGCACCTTGGCCATTATCATGGTGTTCTGAAGAACTGGGTCAAACTCCAGCATGAATTCGAATGCTTCTTTTTCGTTGCCGACTGGCACGCGCTGACCACCAACTATGATGACCCCACCGGCATTGAGGATAGCGTCTGGGATATGGTGATCGACTGGCTCGCAGCAGGCGTCAATCCCGGGTCCTCAACCATGTTCATTCAGTCCAAGGTGCCGGAACACGCGGAGCTTCATCTGCTGTTGTCGATGATTACCCCATTGGGTTGGCTTGAGCGTGTACCTACCTACAAGGATCAGCAGGAAAAACTTCGCGAGAAAGACCTGGCTACCTACGGCTTTCTCGGCTATCCGCTGTTGCAGAGCGCGGACATTCTGATGTACCGGGCCGGCCGCGTACCCGTGGGTGCGGATCAGGTCTCCCACGTGGAAATCACGCGTGAAGTCGCTCGCCGCTTCAATCACATCTACGGCCGTGAGCCGGGATTTGAAGAGCAGGCAGAGGGTGCCATCATCAAGATGGGCAAGAAAAACGCCAAGCTATATCGCACCCTGAAGAAGCGTTATCAGGAAGAAGGCGATATGGAAGCCCTGGAAACGGCGCGAGCATTGCTCAAAGAGCAACAGAACATCTCCCTGGGCGACCGTGAGCGGCTGTACGGCTATATCGAAGGTGGTGGCAAGGTGATCCTTCCTGAACCCCAGCCTCTGCTGACACCGGAATCGAAGATGCCGGGACTGGACGGCCAGAAAATGTCCAAGTCTTACAACAACTACATCGGCTTGCGCGAAGAGCCTGACAGCGTCGCCCAGAAAATTCGTACCATGCAGACCGACCCCCAGCGGGTACGTCGCACCGATCCGGGCGAACCGGAGAAGTGTCCAGTTTGGGGGCTTCATCAGGTTTATTCCGATGCGGATACCCAGGAATGGGTGCAAACCGGCTGCCGCTCGGCGGGCATTGGTTGCCTGGAATGCAAGAAACCGCTGATTGACTCGATTATTGAAGAGCAGCGCCCTCTGCATGAGCGTGCTCGCGAATATGAAGGCAACCCTGATCTGGTTCATGCCATTATTGAAGAGGGCTGCGAGCAAGCCAGGGATGCAGCGAGGGATACCCTTGAGGAAGTTCGTACAGCCATGGGCCTGAACTACCGCTGAGCCCTGGCGCTGACGACTCTGGAGAGAGCATGACGGAGGAAACCACAGGCAGTACGACGGCGGATGAAGGTGTTGAGGCACCTGGGGCGCCCGCTGAGCAGGCGCCACTTGCCCGTGTTTCGGGTAAGCCGGTGGTTGATCTGCCGCGTGACCTGTATATTCCCCCCGATGCCCTGGCGGTATTCCTTGAGGCCTTTGAAGGGCCGTTGGATTTGTTGCTGTATCTGATCCGTCGTCAAAACATGGACATCCTCAACATTGATGTCAGCGAGATCACCAAGCAGTACATGGACTATATTGGCGCCGTTGAAGCCATGCGGTTCGAACTGGCGGCAGAGTATCTGGTTATGGCGGCGACGCTGGCGGAGATAAAATCCAGGATGCTGCTGCCGAGGCAGGAATCCGAGGATGAAGAGGATATCGATCCACGGGCGGAGCTGATACGCAGGCTCCAGCAGTATGAGCGCTTCAAGCAGGCTGCCGAGGATATCGACGATATGCCGCGGCTTGAGCGGGACAATTTTGTTGCCTCTGCTGCGCTGCCCCGGATGCCTTCCAGTCAGCCCCATCCCGACGTGGATTTGCGGGAAATTCTGTTTGCGCTGCAGGGCGTGCTCAAACGCGCAGACCTGTTTACCAGCCATCATGTGGAGCGTGAGCGTTTATCCACCCGTGAACGCATGTCGTCAATATTGTCGGTCCTGCGGGATGACCAGTTCGTGACGTTCGAAAGCCTGTTTACGCCGGAGGAGGGACGATTGGGGGTTGTGGTGAGTTTTCTGGCGACTTTGGAGCTGGTCAAGGAGCAACTGATCGAAGTGGTCCAGGCCGAGGTGCTGGGCCCGATCCATGTCAGGGCGAGAGCGGTATGAACGAGGAACATCTCCGGAAAATACAGGCCATAACCGAAGCTGCGTTACTGGTAGCCGGCAAACCCTTATCGGTCGACCAATTGCGGGATCTATTTGAAGAAGGTGAACGCCCGGCTCGCCAGGTAATGGAGCATGTGCTGGTCTTGCTGGAACAGTCTTGCCAGGGGCGGGGATTCGAGCTGAAGAAAATAGCCAGTGGTTACCGGCTGCAGGTGCGGGAAGAATTTGCTCCGTGGGTAGGGCGCTTGTTTGAGGAAAAGCCCCAAAGGTACTCCCGTGCGCTGCTGGAGACGCTGGCACTGATTGCCTATCGCCAGCCCATCACCCGTAGTGAAATTGAGGACATTCGGGGTGTCACCGTCAGCAGCAATATTGTTCGTACGCTACTGGAGCGGGAATGGGTGAGGGTCGTGGGGCACCGTGATGTGCCCGGCAGGCCCGCCATGTATGCAACCACCCGTCAGTTTCTGGACTATTTCAATCTGGAGGGTCTGGATCAGATGCCGCCCTTGTCAGAAATCCGGGATCTGGAAGAAATCGGTCGGGAAATCGAAAAAAACATGCAGGCCGAGATCGAATTCGAATCTCCGGCCCGGAGCACTGGTGGCGATGGGGAAGACTCCAATCCCGACAACGCGCCAGGACAAACACTTCACTGATGCCATCGGCGTCAGCCACTCGTTAAGGACAGATCCATGGCGGCCAATCGCCCCAAGAAACCCGAACAACGGCAGGCGGATGAAACCACCGTTTCCGGCCCGGAGCGCATACAGAAGTTACTGGCCCGTGCCGGCGTGGGATCGCGTCGGGAAGTTGAGTCCTGGATCGAGGCCGGTCGCCTGAACATCAATGGGAAACCCGTTGAGCCGGGACAAAAAGCCACAGTCGACGATCGCATTGAGCTGGATGGCAAACGCCTGGACATAACAGCCGGTGCTGAGGTGGTCAGGCGGGTGCTCATTTACAACAAGCCGGAAGGCGAAGTCACCACTCGCCGCGACCCGGAAGGACGGCCGACCGTATTTGACAGTCTTCCCCGGCTCCGTGATCACCGCTGGATCGCCATTGGGCGACTGGACATCAATACCACCGGTCTGGTGCTGTTCACCACCGATGGCGAGCTTGCCAACCGTTTGATGCACCCGTCGCGTCAGATTGATCGCGAATACGCGGTCAGGGTTTTTGGCGAAGTGGATGAAGCGATGATCAAAAGGCTGTCTGAAGGGGTGCTGCTCGACGACGGCATGGCAAAGTTTTCGGACATCAGCGAGGCCGGAGGCAAGGGGATCAACCAATGGTTCCATGTGACGCTACTGGAAGGCCGTAACCGAGAAGTGCGTAGGCTTTGGGAGTCTCAGGGTGTGAGGGTCAGCCGGTTGAAGCGAGTGCGTTATGGGCCAGTTTTCCTGCCAAGCCGCCTGACCGTTGGCAAATGGGAAGAGCTGGACCAGAAGGCCGTGGATTCACTGAGCAAAGCCGTGGATTTGAAGCCGGTGGAGATTCCGGCGAAAACGCCGTCCGAGCAAAAGACCCTTGATCGTAAGCGCCGCAAACAGTCCGGGACGGGGCCACGCAAATCGGGTGGCGCGCGATGGCAAGTCGACAGTGCTGGCCCTTCGACGGGCCGGAAATCATCAGGCAAACCACCAGCAAAATCTGGAAAACGCTGATCAGTTACTGATAGCGGCGAAAACCCGTGTGCAATTGCGACCGTGGGCTTTCGCCCGGTACAGCGCTTCGTCGGTGCGGGCGAGCCACTGGTCGGCGGTCTCGTCTGCCAGTCTCATGGCTACGCCGCAGCTCGCTGTAACCGTGACATTGGTATCCCCGCAGTTCACCACAATGGTGTTGATGAATTCGCGAATACGGTCGCCAACGTCACGCGCGTTTGCCTCGTCGGTATGGGCCAGCAGGATAGCAAACTCTTCTCCACCAAAGCGGTACACGCTGTCGGAATTCCTGACGGCCTTTTCAATTTCTGCGGCCGCCAGTTTCAGTATGTGATCCCCCACGACATGGCCGTATTGGTCATTCACCTGTTTGAAATGATCCAGATCGCACAGGATCAGTGAATGCTGCTCTCCATGCCTGTCGCCAAGACAGCTGGCACGGGACAGCGCTTCGACCATAGCACGCTTGTTGGGAACACCTGTCAGGCAATCCGTCAGAGACGCCTGTTCGATGGCAATAAACTGGCAGGCATTGCGAACAGGGCAGATGGCGGCCGCAAGCATCAACTCGATGCCTTCGAGTTCCTGTTCCGTGAATTTCTGTCGACGGCTGAGAGAAAGCGTGCCGTAAAAGCCACCTTCAAGATTGAGTCGATAGTCACAGCGATGGGGACCGCCCATACCAGTTACGTAGACAAAGTCCCGTGACGCTATGGTGTGCCGGTAAGTCAGACAGTCGTAAGGAACCACGCTGGCGATCTCGTCAGCCAGAATCGCCAGTTGCGTTTCCAGGCTGAGTGTCGTGGACAGTCTTCGGGTCAGCCTTGTCAGCACATCCGGGGATTCGTTCCAGTCGCGGTGCGCTTGTCGCAGGGCTGCGAGTTTCTGAGGCTGTGGTCCGGACTTGTTGATTGACGGAATCTGTTTCACTCAAAGCTGCCTGTTAAGTTGTTTTTCCTTAACTCAGCATATATTGAGCCAATAAAAGAAATAACAAGCTATAACAGTTGTATATGGCATCTATGCTCATAGTTTTTCAGGGAGTGGGACAGCCTTGGCGCTGAGTGAGTCAAGTTTCCGGCATAAGTTTGCCGACATGACCGGATCGTTAAAATGTCCGACAAGGGGATTGGGCTCACGGGTGCCTGTGGTAAACTTCTGCGCTTATTCTTTGCTGCCAGTAGCGAGTGAGCGACAAGTTTTATGAGGTTTCAGGCCCCCGAGAGTCTTTCCGAACAGATAGCCCAGCACCTGGGGCAGCGCATTGTGACCGGCGACCTGAGGCCGGGCGAGCGAATCCAGGAACTGAAAGTTGCCGGGGAACTGAATGTCAGTCGTGGTTCCGTGCGCGAGGCACTGTTGATTCTTCAGCGCCGCCATCTGATTGATATTTTTCCTCGCCGTGGTGCGGTGGTTTCCCGTTTAACTCCGGAACTGGTCAATAGCCTCTACGATATCTACATCGATTTGTTGTGCATGCTGGGGCGTAAGGTGCTGGAACGCTGGTCCGGCAGCGAACTGTCTGGCGTGATGGGCCAGGTGCGAGAGCTTCAGGCCGTCATCGATGCGCTCAATTCCTCCGGCGGAGATGCCGCCGAGCAGGTGATTGATGCCGGTTTCGGGGTAATGCGCTACGCCTATGGGCTGGTGGAGAATCCGTTCCTCGAGGAAACCCTGGAAAATTTCCGCCCCGCCATCAGCCGGACTTATTTCGTGGCCCTGGAAAACTTTCGTGACGAGCTGGCAGAAACCGGGCGCTTTTTCCGGCAACTTGCGGATGCAGCGGTGCGTGACGACGCCGCCGGCCTTGAAACCGCCATCTGTGAGTTTGGCGAACACCAGCGTGAACAGGTACTGAGTATTCTCAGGGAAGAGGTGAGCGCCTGATATGCGCCTGAAGTCCATCAAACTATCCGGTTTCAAATCGTTCGTTGACCCCACCACGGTGCCGTTTCCGTCTAACATGACGGCGGTCGTGGGCCCCAACGGCTGTGGCAAGTCCAATATCATCGATGCTGTGCGCTGGGTGATGGGTGAAAGTTCTGCCAAGTATCTGCGTGGCGAGTCCATGTCGGATGTTATCTTCAATGGCTCCAGTGCGCGCAAACCCGTCGGCCAGGCCTCCATAGAACTGGTGTTCGACAACAGCGACGGCTCAGCGCCCGGCGAGTTCGTGCGTTTCAACGAAATCTCGGTACGCCGCCGTGTGTCACGCGAGGGGCAGTCGGAATACTTCCTGAACGGCTCCAAATGCCGGCGGCGTGACATTACTGACCTTTTCCTCGGGACCGGGCTGGGTCCCCGGAGCTACGCCATCATCGAACAGGGGATGATCTCGCGGTTGATTGAGGCCAAGCCGGAAGAGTTGCGGGTGTATATCGAGGAAGCGGCGGGTATCTCCAAGTATAAGGAGCGTCGCAAGGAAACCGAAAGCCGCATCCGCCGGACTCAGGAGAACCTGGAACGCCTGACGGATCTTAGGGACGAGCTGGGCAGGCAGCTGCAACACCTTGAGCGTCAGGCTCAGTCTGCAGAAAAATACAAGGCCTACAAGCAGGAAGAGCGCCAGAAAAAGGCCGAGCTGACGGTGCTGCGCTGGCAGTCGCTGGACACTGATCTTCAGACCTGGCGCACTCGCATCCGGGAGTCCGAGCTCGAGCTCGAGAAGCAGCTGTCTGAACGTGTCAGCCTGGAAACGGCACTGGAATCCCTGCGGGACGGCCATCAGGAACGTAACGAACATTTCAATCGGGCGCAGGCACGTTACTACGAAGCTGGCGCTGACATCGCCCGCATTGAGCAGAGCCTTGAGCACCAACGAGAGCGCAGCCGCCAGACGGCAGCGGAACTGGACCAGGCCATGGCCAATCAGCGCGAATTGGCTCGGGAACTGGAACAGGATGAAGAGAAACTGGCGGGTATCCAGGAAGAACTGGATATGCTGGAGCCGGAGCAGGAGGCGCTGGTCCTGAAGTCGGAGGAATCCGGAGAAAAGCTCCAGAGTGCCGAGGATGCCATGAGCGAATGGCAGCACAACTGGGAGGATTTCAGTTCCCGTTCGGCGGATGCACGTCGGCAGGCTGAACTGGCCCAGTCCAGTATCCGTTCCCAGGAAAATGCCATTGAACAACTGCGTACCCGTCAACAACGGCTTCGAGAAGAACAGGATCTGCTTGAAGGACAGGTTGATCGGGCGGAACTGGACGACCTGCTGGAACAGCAGGAAACCCTGGAGCTGCAGAGGGAAGAAGCCGCGGAGCGAATCAACGTTGTCCAGGACGAACTCCAGGAAGCACGTCATCATCAGCGGGACGCAGAGCAGGCCGCCACGGACGCACGCCAGCAGGTCCAGAGTCTGAGGGCATCGCTTGAATCCCAGCAGGCCCTGTTGGACGAACAAATGGGCAGCCAGGACGACACCTTGCAGGCCTGGCTCAACGAACACCGCCTCAGCGACAGTCCACGACTGGCCACACAGCTTCGTATCGATGATGGCTGGGAATTTGCGGTAGAGCAAGTAATAGGGCGCTTCAGCCAGGGGCTGAGCGTACCGGGGCTGGGGGCTGTGCACTCCAACATGGCGGATGCTCCCCGAGGTTTGGCCCTGGTGAATAGTGATTCCAGCGCTAATAACCCATCTGAGGGGCTTGGCAGCAAAGTATCCGGCGCCGGGGGCATGGCATCCATACTGGCGCTTGTTGATGTCGCGGAGTCCATGGAGGACGCGCTGGAACGGCAGAAAGGTTTGGCGCCGGGCAGAAGCGTCATTACCCCCGAGGGCGCCTGGTTGTCCGCTGACTGGGTGCTGATGCCCGATTCCGATGCGGCCCAGATTGGCGTAATCGAGCGCCAGAAGAAAGTCACTACATTGGCGGGAGAGCTGGAGCAGGCGGAAGCCTCGCTGGACGTCGCCACCGACAATCTTGACCGATTGATGGAACAATCAGAACGGGCGGAAGCCGCCAGGGACGATGCCCAGGGCCGGCTGGCGGATGCCGATCGGCAACTCGCTACTCTGTCGTCCAAGATCAGCGGCCTGAAAGCGCGTGCGGAACAGATTGATGCAAGGCTGCAGCGCATTCGTGACGATCTCACGGACGTGTCCATGAATCTTGAGCAGCAGCAGGGGCAACTGCTGGAAACCCGGGAGGAGTGGCAGCAGGCCCTGGCATCGACGGAAGACAGTGATGAAGAGAAGGAACGACTGCTTGAACGTCGGGACGTGCTGCGTGAAAACCTTGACCGGCTTCGTCAGGAGGCTCGGCACGATCGCGACCATGCCCACCAGCTACAGCTCCAGCTTCAGTCCCTGAACAGCCAGCGTGATGGCTTGCGTCAGACCATTGACCGAATGCAGCTGCAGAAAGAACGCCTGGACGAGCGCCTCGACATTCTCCGTGAAAGCCGCGAAAACGCCGAAGAGCCCATCGAAGACTTACAAATGCAGTTGGAAGGCCTTCTGGACAGGCGTTTGGCTGAAGAGGAGAAGTTGGGCGCCGCCCGAGACGCGCTTGAAGAAATTGATCAGGAGGTGCGCGATCGGGAGCAAAGTCGCAGCCGCATAGAGCACACCATCCAGGACGTCCGCGCGAGCCTCGAGAAGCTGAAAATGGAGTCCCAGGCGCTGGAGATTCGCGCCAGCAATCACCTGGAACAGCTCGAGGAACTGGATGTCCGCCTGCAGGAAGTGCTCTCCACCTTACCTGACGATGCCAGCGAGAAAGTGTGGGCCGAAGACCTGGAAAAAATCGGCTCCCGGATTCAGCGTCTGGGTGCCATCAACCTTGCGGCCATCGAGGAGTACCAGGTTCAGAGCGAGCGCAAGACTTATCTGGACAGTCAGCATGAAGACCTGATGGAAGCGCTGGAAACCCTGGACAACGCCATACGCAAGATTGATCGTGAAACCCGGCAGCGCTTCAAGGAGACGTTTGACCAGGTCAACGGGGGGCTCCAGGCGCTGTTCCCGAAAGTATTCGGTGGCGGCAATGCTTACCTTGAGCTTACGGGGGAGGATCTGCTGGAAACGGGCGTTGCCATCATGGCACGGCCGCCGGGCAAGAAAAACAGCACCATTCACCTGCTTTCCGGTGGGGAGAAGGCATTGACGGCCATCGCATTGGTGTTCTCTATCTTCCAGCTTAATCCGGCCCCGTTCTGTATGCTGGACGAGGTGGATGCTCCGTTGGACGATGCCAACGTCGGGCGATACGCCAACATGGTCAAGGAAATGTCAAAACAGGTACAGTTCATCTACATTACCCACAACAAGATCGCCATGGAAATGGCCGACCAACTGATGGGGGTCACGATGCATGAGCCAGGATGCTCACGGCTGGTATCCGTCGATGTGGACGAGGCGGCCGCACTGGCTGAAGCGTGATACCTCGTCGCTGGCGGACAGGCGGTCACGGTTTGTGCAAAAATGACAAAACCGCCATCTGGACTGTGTTTGCGTTGTATTCATTACAGGCTTTTCTTAGAGTAGCAACGATATCTGATCTGCAAACAGGACAGCACCACTATGTCTCTTAGGGAATGGTTAATTGCCATCGGTACCCTGGTTATCCTCGGTATTGTGATTGATGGTCTGCGCCGGATGAGGCGCGCCCGCAAGGAATCAATCGCGATCTCCTCTGGCATGGGCGCGGATGATCTCGACGATTCCCCGTTGGAGCAGGATTTCAACCCTGAGCTCCCCAATGGTGGGGCGCGCACCATTTCACGGGACACGCTGGAAGAACGCGGCTACGTCAAGCCTGAAAAGAGCCGGTTCGCCAGGCCCAAGCCCAAACCGACCAGGCCGGTGGTCAGCAGCGCGGGCGTTAAGGGAAAGGACGACGCCGAAGAACCGGTGGTGGAGCACGAACCGGAAGCGGAAAATCTGGCTGCCAGTGAACCCAGTGATGTTGAGTACGATTCCGACACCGGTTGGGGTGCGGTTGACGAAGAGCCTGAAGCCGATATAGCGGACACTGGTCCAGACGACGAAGCAGCGCCCCCCACTGTAACCACCGAGGTGGAGGAGGACACCGCAAAGCGGGAAACCACGGCACGACAATCAGGGCAGCCCCTCGCAGGCGCCAACCGGCCGGAAGCCCGGGAAGTGGTCGTTATCAATGTGTTGGCAAAAAGCGAGCAGAATTTTGCGGGTACCAAACTCAAGGCGTTGTTCGAGGCCTGCGGCCTGGAGTATGGCGATATGGACATCTACCATCGCCACGAGCAGTCTGACACCACCAGCCCGGTGCAGTTCAGCGTGGCCAGCGCCGTAGAGCCCGGTACCTTCAAACCCGAGGATATGCCAGCCTTGTCCACGCCGGGGATCAGTTTCTTTATGAGCATGCCCGGGCCCACCAATTCCATGCAAGCCTTCGAGTTCATGCTGGAAACGGCGCAGTGCGTGGTCCGTAATCTTGGCGGTGAACTGAAGGACGAGCGGCGAAGCGTGATGACCCCGCAAACCATTGAGCACTGCCGCCAACGCATCCGCGAGTTTGAACGCAAGCAACGATCCCCCAGACAATGACCAAAGCCTCTCCCGACGTTATCAGCCGGGCCGGAGAACTCCGGGATACCATCACCGAGCATAACTATCAGTACTATGTTCTGGACGATCCCCGGGTGCCGGATGCCGAGTACGACCGGCTGTTCCGGGAATTACAGGACCTGGAAGCGCAATATCCCGATATTGTGACGCCTGATACCCCCACTCGTCGGGTGGGGGCATCGGTGGAAACCACCTTTGAGGAGGTGGTCCATCGTATCCCCATGCTTTCCCTGGACAATGCGTTCAGTGACGAAGAACTGAGGGACTTTGATCGCCGGGTGAAAGACCGGCTCAAGGCCAGCGACGACATTGAGTATGTCTGCGAGCCCAAGTTGGACGGACTGGCGGTAAGCCTTCATTACGAGTCCGGCGTTCTGACCCGTGCCGCTACGCGCGGTGATGGCTATACCGGTGAGGATATCACCGCCAATATTCGCACCATTCCGTCGGTGCCCCTGAGGCTTCGTGGTGACAACGTTCCTGAACTGGTGGAGGTCCGGGGCGAAGTCTATATGCCCCGGGAAGGGTTCGAAGCGCTGAACAGACGCCTGGCGGACAAGGGAGAGAAGGCGTTTGTTAACCCCCGCAACGCCGCCGCAGGCAGTCTGAGACAGAAAAAACCCACCGTGACAGCCCGCCGGCCACTCGACTTGTGCGCCTACAGTGTCGCGCTTGAGGACGAAAGCCGGCTGCCCGCCACCCATTGGGAGGGGCTGCAGCAGGTTAGTGCCTGGGGTTTCCGGATCAACCCTGAGATGCGTCGGGCGACCGGCGCGGAGGACTGTCTGCAGGCTTACAATGAGCTGATGGATAAGCGGGCCAGCCTGCCTTATGAAATCGATGGCATTGTCTTCAAGGTAAACAGCCTGGCATTGCAGCGGCAATTGGGGTTTGTCTCCCGTGCCCCCCGCTGGGCCATCGCCCAGAAATTCCCGGCGCAGGAAGAGCTGACGGTCATTGAAGACGTGGAATTCCAGGTCGGCCGTACCGGCGCGATCACGCCAGTCGCCCGGCTCAAGCCGGTATTTGTGGGAGGCGTCACCGTAAGCAATGCCACTCTGCATAATATGGACGAAATCCAACGACTGGGTGTCCGTATCGGAGACACCGTGTTCGTTCGACGGGCAGGGGATGTGATTCCCCAAGTGGTCAAGGTTGTGGCCGAACGGCGCCCTGACAATGCCCGTGAGGTCCAGCTTCCGGACGCCTGCCCCGTATGCCAGTCTGACATTGTGCAGATCGAGGGTGAGGTAGTGGCCCGCTGTTCTGGCGGGCTGTTCTGCCCGGCACAGCGCAAAGAGGCCATCCGGCACTATGCCTCCCGCAAGGCACTGGACATAGAAGGGCTCGGAGACAAGTGGATTGATATTCTGGTGGACAGGGAACTGGTCACTACGGTTGCGGATCTTTACCTGTTAAAGAAGGCCGATTTGACGGGCCTTGAACGTATGGGTGAGAAATCCGCAGGTAATTTGATCGATGCCATTGATCGCTCCCGTCACCCGGTCCTTTGGAAGTTCCTGTATGCCCTTGGTATCCGGGAAGTGGGCGAGGCAACCGCCAAGGCCCTGGCCAGCCACTTTGGCACGCTGGAAGCCATTGGTGAGGCTGATGAGGATGCCCTGCAGTCGGTGCCCGACGTTGGGCCCATTGTCGCCGGCCACATTCGTAGCTTCTTCGACCAGACCCACAATCAGGAAACCATCCAGGCGCTGAAAGACGCAGGGGTTCAATGGCAGAGTGAAGCAATCACGGCCATTGAGAAGCCCCTGAAGGGCGAAACCTGGGTGCTGACAGGGTCGCTGTCGGACATGACGAGGGACGACGCCAAGGCAAAACTGGAGTCCCTGGGGGCAAAAGTGGCGGGAAGCGTCTCCGGCAAGACCTCCTGTGTCGTTGCCGGCGAAGCCGCCGGCTCGAAACTGACGAAGGCCGAAAATCTGGGTGTCCCGGTGATGGACGAGTCTGCCTTCGTCGAGTTTCTCGCGACCCACGGTGTGGAATAAAACCTCAGGCCACGGCGCACCCTGTGATCCGTCCGTGGCCAGAATCTGAGAACTCGCGCAGATCCTGCCTCCGTGAAATTGATTACCATGAGCTTGTTCTGTAACGGTGTGTAAAGCACCCATAAAAACAATGCTCTGAAACGGACTTTTTCATGCGCGCCGATTCGCTCTCTTGCCTCTCCTGTATTCTTCGCCGTTTTCCCCGCGGGGGCTGTCTCGCCCTGTTGTCACTGATGGTAGTTGCCGTTGGCGGTTGCAAGACCGAACAGGATGCTGAGGATCCCTACATTCTCGGAACGCCGCCGGACGAAGCCTATCTGGGCGTTGAATACGCCTACAATTTTGGCGCTTTCGACAGCGACGACATTCTCGATTATTCGCTCACTAACGCGCCGTCCTGGCTGGCACTGGAAGACACCAGCAACAAGGCGCGTCAGGGTGTCATCATGCGGGGCGTTCCGGGGCTGACCGGTGGCTCGAGGGGCCGTGATGACCTGGGCACGACGGAGAACATCACTCTGGTTGGCAATGATGGCCGTGCGGCCGGTACACAGCCATTTGACATTGAAGTCCAGGAGAACGTGCTCAGCCTGGCCATCGATGATTTTACCGAGGGAGAGGCCTTCGAGGCGCCGGAGGAACGGGATAACCGGTGCGAGGCTCCGGAGCTCGGAGAAACCGGTCGCCAGACATACGAGGTAAACGAATACGATGATGATGGCGCGGTCGTCAAGACCGTTCAACGCACCAGCGACACCTATCCCGTTCTTGTGCGGGTACTGCTTGATCAGCCCTCTGTCACCCGTGTGTCGGTGGCGTTTGAACTGGACTCAAGTTTCAATCCACAACGCTGTGACGAGGGCATTGATCCCCCTCACCAGCGTTGTGAAAATGGGGCCGCCAATAACAACGAGGCGATCATCGGAAAGGACATTATCGGTTTGGGGACACAGAGCGAACCGACCTTACCAGTGCCTTCCTATCTTCAGTATAAGCCGGACGATGATGGATTCCTGTCCAAGGGGGTGATCACTCTGGAACCCGGAATCACCGAGTGTTATATCCGCCTGGAGGTCATTGAGGACACCGAGGCCGAACCCCTGGAAACCCTGAACATCCGACTGACCGAGGTAAGGTCCGGCCTCGCCGGGCTTGGCAGCTCCAATTCCGGTGTCAGGGAACTGCTGCGGATAGCGGACAATGAGCCAACAGTACGACTGGAAACCGGGGCTGGTGGCACCCGGGATGCGCTTAATGTCGGCGATGTTCGTGAGTATGTTGCGTTAATCAGCGGCGAACGTGCCGGCGCTTATAGCGTGAAACTTGGTGAGGATGACGACTCCGATGTGATTCTGGGCGTGGATTTCCTTGTGGAAGTTCGGGACGAGGACGGCGAATGGGCGGAAGGGGATCTCCTCAACTTTGCCGAGGGCGTTGAGGCAATGCGCTTTCGTATCCGCATTCCCGACGACTACACCAACGGCCAGCTGGAAAACGATCGTTTCCTTCTGTTGGGGCTGGATGAGCGTTATCAGTCGGGACGGGAGAATTTCGCGGCCTCGGCGGATGCCGACAAACTGCGGGTGAACATCAACGAACTGACCTCACCGCTTGAGGTGGGCAGCAGTGCGGCGTTTATTCCCACCGACACGGCTTTCGGGCACAACGGTCGTCTTTTCATTGCCGGCTATCGTGTCGATGATGGTGACCGTCCCTGGGTGCGTATCGTCACGCAGAAAGGGGAAATAACGGAACAGCCATTGTCAGAGGCCGCTATTGCCCCGGGTGCGGAGCCAGTTATCGGTTTTGTCGAGCGTGAGGTCAAGGAAGGGGAGGACGACGTTACCCGCTATGAATTCGTCGTCTCGTTTGGCAGTGATCAGGCACCGGACGGTTCCCCTGGCGGCAATGGTGTGGATGTTCATACGCTGCTTTACTTCTTCGACACCGCCCAGGATCCGGACAGCTATGTACCGGTTTGGAGCATTGTGACCGGCACATCCGGTGATGATACTCCCAGGTGGACCGGGATAGATGAAGACGGTGGTTACGTCGTGAACGCCGGGGAAACCAGTGGCCAGTGGCCGAACGAAAATGCTGCTGGTGGTGTGGACAGTTTTCTCCAGAGAATCGACACCACCGTTGATGGCAACTCGGTTGTGCCGGTGGTTGCCTGGACACGGCAGGTGGGGGCGGCAGGCCATGATGAGTCGGTTGTGGGAGGCAGTACTTCCACCAGCAGTCCGCTGTTGATCGGGGATTCCTCGGGCGCGGTGAGTGGCCAGCCTCAACTTGGCGGAAAAGACGCGTTCTTTTTTATCGCCTCCAGCGCGGACAGTACGATTAACGTCAGGCAGCGGGGAACCACCGGTAACGAAAACCTGTCAGCCGGCATCTACGGACTGAACAATGTTTGGTTGGTGGGCCAGGGTAGCGGCAACTATCGCGTCGAATCCGGCGACGGAGATCGTTCATTGCAGCGGCGTCAGATCAACAGCCAGGCCGGTTTTGCTTTGTCGTACACCGCTCTAGGGGATGTAACACGCGCCTTTACCTTCAATGACGGCGATGATGCATCCACTGAGTCGCTGTACGCGGTGCGGACTTACGACCGGGACATTCTGGTTGCAGGAAGTACCAACGGCAACTTCAGCGAAAGCGAGGGAAATAGCCTGATCAATCCTATCCTGGCGCGGATTTCACTGGAGGAAGACGGCAATGATGACAGTGACGGAAGCCGGGAATGGAGAACGCAGTTGCCACTGAATGGTGCAGAGGGCGAAATAGAACGGCTGGAAAATTACCGCGATGACGAAATAACGGCTCTGGTAAAAATCGTAAGTGGTACCTCCGAGACGTGGGAGGTTCGGTTGTTTACGGGAGAGGGGCTACCGTTGCATTAATCGAGTGCGGGCGATGGTCCCACTGTTATACGCTGCCCTCGTGACGGCTGGCGTTGGCGTACAACCTCAGGTAATCGGTGCTGGTGACGATGCCTGCTGACTGGCCCTGCTCGTCAACAACCAGGGCGGCGTTCAGTTGGTGAGCGAGCATAAGCCTTGCCAGCTGGTGTGCATCTGTCTCGGGAGACGAGGTCAGGAAGGCCGGTAACTCAATATTGACGAAACTGGCACTCATGGCGTTCGCGTCGGTTTCGTGCAGCCAGGCCAGCAACCAGCGCAGGTCCACGAGCCCTGCTACATTACCTTCTGCTGTAATAACGATGTGGTGAATGCCGTTCTCATCCATGGCGTCCATCGCGTCGGCAATGGTTGCGGTCGCTGGCACGGAATTCAGGGCGGGGGTGCATATCTGGGATACCGGCAGGTAGGCCCGTCTTTCTTTGGGTTCACCGGCTGCCGTGGCACCGTACTCTTCGATAGCGCGCTGTCGGCCGGAGCGGGCGGCAAACTGGAATTCGGCGTCGGTTGTTTCGCTGTGCCGAACATCAATATTCTGGGATTCACTTAATTCTGTGACATCGCCCACCCGACGACTCCGGAATATCTCCGGCAGGCGTGTTCCGACGGGCCGGCCGGGTTCACTGACATGAATGGACATAGTGATCTGCTCCGGTTGTGACAGGGTCTTTTCCGGTTATCGGCAGAAGGTTTGATTTCTTCAGGCGCTGATCGTTTCCTGCGATGTTATGTCTACTCGGTGGCAGCGGTCCGTAGCCACGCGTTTTGCGAGGGATTCGGGTAAGCAGGAGGGCTGCCCTGAGAGTCGGTCAGCCAGATATTCTGCGAGTAGCGGAGCGTAACTCAGCCCCTTGCTACCCAGCCCGGTAAACAGGTTGATTCCTTCCAGTGGTTGCCTATAGGCATCCATTAGCGGACCAGCGACCGGCTGATAGTCATGGGTAGTGCATCGAAACCCGACTTTGCCATCGAGTTTTGCCGGATCAACGTCGCCTGATTCCCTGTCTACTGCGCCCGGAACCATCGCATCAAGCATTGAAAGGTTATCGCGGTGGCTTTCGGTGGAAAGAGTGGATGATGGGTCATGAAGATCAAAGGTGGCACCAGCCATCGTCATGCCGCCGTGGGCGGGATTGAGGTACCCAGATCCGCACACTACCACATCAGGGCATTTCACCGCCTTCGCCGGCAAGTGAGTTACCTGGCCTCGAATCGCACGGAAACGGAAGCCACCCTTAAGCGGAATCAGGTTCGGTGTCAGATGGCCGGCGCATATCACGACGCGGTCGACCACCACATCCTGTTCGCCATTGCCCGCAATATGCCATTTTCCATTGCAGGGTGTGAGTCGATGGACATCAAAACCGAAACACTGAAAAATTCGCTCATGCGCCATTAACGCCCGACAAAGGCCGCCGGGTTCAAGCCATCCACTGCGCGGAAACCAGAGACCGCCCCGAGTCAGGGGAATGCCTGCAAGTTCAGACGCCTGTTCCGGGCCGATCTGCTGCAATACAGTGCCAGGGTAGTCGTTGCGGGCTATGAAACGGTTCTGGCGGTCTTGCTCGCTGTCACTGTGTGCCAGTTGAACTAGTCCGGAAGGGTGCCAGTACTCGCCGCCGAACTGTTGATAATAGCGTTGACTGAACAGCAATGATGAGAGACCAAGCTTTGCCTGATCATTGAACTCGATGCCCAGTTTGACATACAGCGCACCCTGAATATTGCCAGAGGCTGCTGTTCCAGCCTCTTGAGCGCGATCAATTACAGTAACATGCAATCCACGCTCCGCCAGATTCCGGGCGAGCAGGCTGCCAGCAACCCCGGCGCCAATGATGGCAATGGATTCAATGTCGTTCGCGGCCGGGAGGGCTTCGGGGTAGGTGGCGTCACCCAGAGTGCCGATCAACATGTCCCATTTTTGCCCGAATCCGGGCGCTTTCCGCATGGTGAAGCCGGCTGCAATAAGCCGTCGCCGCACCTCGCCGGCCGATGTAAAGGTGGCGAGGGTAGCACCGGGTTTGCTGTGACCCGGTATGGCGTCAATGACTTCACGCGTCCACATGTCCGGATTTTTGGCGGGCGCAAAACCGTCCAGAAACCAGGCATCGGCCTGAAAATCCAGCTCGCGCCAGGCATCAACCACATCGCCGAAAAAGAGTGTCAGCCTGACACGACCACCGGCCAATACCAGGCGATGGGTACCCGAGACGGGGGCGGGATATTGTTCCAGCAGTTGGTCAGCGTAGACCTTGAGCTCCGGCCACATGGTGAGCGCACGTGCAAGGTCGTCCGGAGTCAGAGGGTCGCTTTCGACGGAGACGAAATGCAGGCAACCATTGCCCGCTGTGGATGACTGATCCCAGGCTTGCCAGGCTGCTAGGAAATTCAGACCGGTGCCAAACCCTGTTTCAGCGATGACGAAAGAAGAAGCCGTTGGTAATGAGGAGAAACGTTCGTGAAGCCTGTTCTGGCTGACAAATACATGCCGTGTTTCTTCAAGACCATTCTCGCGGCAGAAGTAAACGTCACCAAAGCGTCGGCAGTGTGGTGCGCCGCTACTCCAGTCAACGTCGGCGTTTTCAACAGATGGAAGCCTGGGATCAGTCACGGTCTTTGTATCCGCTCATTACGCTTAACGGTCTATTCTGCAGCGGTATCGGTTTGCCGGACCGAAACGCTACGGATAATGACGGGTTCCTGCGGCACATCTGCCATACCTCGGGATCTGACCGTTTTCTTGCTGGCGATGGCATCCACAACACCCATTCCGCCTGTCACCTTGCCAAATACCGCATAGCCCGGGCCACGGACACCTGCGTTCAGGAAGCCGTTGTCGGTCAGGTTGACGAAAAACTGGGAGGTGGCGGAATCCGGTGAGCTTGTGCGGGCCATGGCGACTGTACCGCGAAGGTTCTTGGCGGTTGGCTTGGCTTCGTTCGGGATGGGGCTACGAGTCTGCTTCTGTTTGAGATCCTGGTCGAAACCGCCGCCCTGGATCATGAAGCCCGGAATGACCCGATGGAACAGCGTTCCCTCGTAGAATCCATTTTTAGCGTAGGTGATGAAATTCTCAACGGTTTCGGGAGCGATGTCCGGGCGCAAGGTCACCTCAATGGCACCCTCACTGGTTTCAATAATCACCCGGGGCAGCTCGTTCTGTTGTCCATCAGCCGCCAGGCAATTGGCAATACCCAGCATGAAGGTTACAGATAGCGCGATTTTCATCACATATCGAAACGGTTTTACGGAATTTGTCATTCTATAATGGCTCACGTAGTTAGTTCAGGGAATAGAATAGTAGGCAGCGTCGAGAATGTTTGCTGCGATACTGTTTTCATGAATCCGGTCTGTTGCAGGATGTTAGCAGATAACACTTGTCAAGTCGGGCATATTCCCTGCGGAGTTCATGACTATCAGCTAACCTTCTGTCGCATCAGTGTCATCGATGCTCTCTGACCGGGCCAGGTTGTACGGCAATCACTGTAACGCTATTGGAGGCATACCTTGAAAATCCGTCAGGGCTTCGAAGAAAAATCCCGCCTCGGTCGGTTGCTGATAAACCGGGGATACCTTTCTGATATTCAGTTGGAAGAGGGTTTGCACCTACAGCATGAGACCGGTCAGCGGCTCGGTGAGGTGTTGATACAGTCCGGCTGGATTACTGAACGTGAGCTACATCGTGTCCTCAGGCACCAATCCCGTTACCGTAACGCGGCGGCGTTGGTCACCATGGCAGTATTGCCATTTCAGCCACTGGTCAGTTTTGCCGCTGGCAGCACTTCGAATGATTCACGAGACGTCGCCGACGCAGGACAATTGTACGATCATCCCGGCCTGTCTCCGCTCAATGACGACGAGTTGGCCGGTGTGGCCGGGCAGGGTGATCAATCGTTGCTGGATCGTATTGCCAATGTGTCCGCGATGGCCCCACGTCATGACGGCGCAGGGGAGGTTGAACCGGATGTCATTGAAGGCCTGAAATTGACGGCGAATATTTTCGTGCCGGTGTTGAACTTCCTGGATTCTGATCTGACGATATCCGGGGTGCATTATCGGGATGACATTCCCCGGTACGCGGTTCGTGACGACGGCGGGATCACCCTGGCTTTCCCGGAAAGGATCGAGCAAATCCGCATGGACAATATACGGGTTAGCGGTAGCCAGGGACCTTCTTTGGGAAACATTGCCCTCGACAATATCCGCTTTCATCCGGATTCACAGATGACGATCTATACTCGCTGATCGGATGCGTTGGGCTCCGATGTCTGCGGAGCCCAGAGGCCCGTCAGGCGCTCGCCAGAACGGTACGGTGTGATACGGCCTTTTGCTCTCCCTGAGCACCGTAGAGGGTCTGGTGCCCGGAAACGCCGCGGAATATATCAGTCAGACGTGAAAGGCGCTTCTGAAGGTGACTGACAACCCGCCCATTATTGCTATTCAGCTGGTGACAGGCCTTAAGGCGTTCATCGGCGTCCTGCCACAAGTCGTAGACATCTGACAGACCGGCGCTGAGAATAAACCGTGAGGGGGCTCCGTTTTCAGGTCGAAAACCCATCGACACCAGCAGGCGGATTTTGAGTTTGGCCCGCTCGCGAATCTGACCCAACAGAGTGTTTTTCTCACCAGTCAGGGTTTCGAGTTTACGGATATCAGACGTGGACAGGCAGGCTTTTTCCTGCTGCAGGACGTCCGCCAGGGATTCGAGTTGACGGATGTCCTGGGACAGGAGGTCTTTCAATTCATCAATTGCGGCCATGATTTATTCACCCGAATATGCTTTCATCCATCTCAAGCATTTTCTGGGCCAATTTCTCTGCGTCAATTTTGTAGGAGCCGCTTTCCAGGGCAGAACGAATTTGCTCAATACGGGCATCGTCCATTTCCGGATAATTACCGAGTTTCTGTTCGAGCTGTTTCAGGTTTTTTGCCTGGCTGCTCAAATTGACATTTTCACCGCGGGCACTTTGCGCCTGGGACTTGGCCTGCTCAGTCGTTGAGGGCTGAGTGCTCTGGGCACCTGAAGATTTATCGGCCGTGGTTTTCTGGGTGTTGACCTGGCCTGGGCCTATTCCATTAAAGTCAACTGACATAACGTTACCTGCTTAGCTGATCGGCCGCGTTGGGCGGCTCCACAAATTTCATACCTGTCTATCGGCATGGCTTGACGTTTCTTTAGCAATTTTTGCAAGAATTGAATGACACTCTTGTCATCTTTTCAAAAAAGCCGGCAATGGTTTGCCGTTCCCGGTGAATCCGTGCCGGGAACAGGGCTACATGGGAATTTCAACGTGGCCGGGTGCGGTCACACGGGCACGCACGGTGCGGGAAGACGAGAGGTTTTCAACCAAAACCTGGTCACCAATGCTGCCGCTGGCCAGGGCCTTACCCCGTGAGTTTACCGAAAAATTCCCGCTACGGGCGCTGATGATAACATGGTCGCCCCGTTCGATCGCTGCGGGAGCCAGCACCAAGTCAGGCGTAAAAACCGTTCCAGCGTTAATGCCTCGGCGCATTTCCATGCCAACAAGTTGTTCGATGTTGGTAATGGCCCCCCTTCGAACTGAATTCACGACCACCGAATCTGACTGTATGGCAGCTTTTGTAAGCCTTTCGCCCCGGCCAAGCGGGCGGGCGGCAACCATGGCTTCACCGGTTATGGTGATCGACACAGGCAGAAACATGCGCCAGGGACGGTCGCCCTTGCAGGATACCAGCAGTGAAGGCTGGGTGGTCTTCCAGGGGTCGCCGCTGAAGGACACGCCAAGCGGAGTCTCACAGGTGGCGAGCGAAAGGCGGGCGTCGAGTTGGCCAGTGTCATAGGAAACCGTAAAGCCCTCGTTTGCCTGAGCGTCCGAAAATGCCGCCAGAAACCGTTCCGCGCCACTGTGAATTTGTTCGGCCGTCGTCATGGAAGCAAGTGCAGGGCCGGCCATTGCAGTGATTAGCAGTGCGATGGTGAAATTGGTGATGCGCATACGAGGCAGTTTGTCCTATGCTGTCATTAACCGGGCAGAATCCCGTGTTCGGGAATGTCCTAATGATTTCCGGATTCGGCCGTTAAGCCTACCCAGAGAGTCAATTATCCGGCAGTTTCCAGGTGCCGAGTGGCTTTGATTGAAAACGCAGCAAGATGCGTGCCGTCAGAGTGTTGGAACAAGCGGGAGATGAAACGATGGCAGGGGTATTGGACAGTGTAAATCAGCGTACCCAACTGGTGGGGCAGAATCGCCTGGAGCTTCTGTTATTTCGCCTGCGCGGCCGGCAGACGTACGGCATTAACGTCTTCAAGGTCAAGGAAGTGCTCCAGTGCCCGAAGCTGTCATCATTGCCGAATAGTCGCCCCATGGTTCGGGGCGTGGCCCATATTCGTGGCGAAACCATTCCCATCATTGACCTTGGCATGTCGATTCGGCTTCCCGGTATTCCCAAGGAAGAAATAGCCACCAGCTTCGTGATCATTACCGAGTACAACCGCAAAACCCAGGGTTTCCTGGTGGCCGGTGTCGACCGCATCGTGAATATGAACTGGGAAGACATCCTGCCGCCACCCAAGGGTGCGGGCAAAGACGTTTACTTGACGGCGGTAACCCATTTTGAAGACAAGCTGATAGAGATTATCGATGTTGAAAAGATACTCTCTGAAGTCTCTCCGTTTGAGGAGGATGTCACCGAAGACGTCCGCAACCGCAGTTCAGAGCGGGTGCCCGGCCATCTACCAGTGCTCGTTGTGGATGATTCCGCAGTGGCCCGACGCCAGATAGAGCGGTGCCTCACGGCCATCGGTATGGAGGTGGTGACAAAAAATGACGGCAAGCAGGCCCTGGATTATCTAAAACAAGTTACGGCAGATGGTTCCCAGGCCGTCGACCACCTGTGTCTGATCATATCCGATGTCGAAATGCCGGAAATGGACGGGTACACTTTGGTGACCAAGTGCAAAAATGAGCCTGCAATCAAGGACGTATTCATCATGCTGCACACGTCCTTGAGTGGCGTGTTCAACAAGGCAATGGTGCAGAAGGTAGGCGCTGACGATTTCATGGCAAAATTCAGCCCCGATGAGTTGGCTGAAAGGGTTATGGAAATTGTCGATCGCGAGCAGTGACGCCGGTGTCACTTCCGACCCACTCGATACTGAGATCCAATGAAAGCTGAGATAACCCCACAGGAATACGAGGCGTTTAAGACATTCCTGCAGGATGCGTGTGGAATTTTGCTCGGGGACAACAAGCAGTACCTGGTGAAAAGCCGGTTACGGCGGATCATGGAAGAGAACAAGTTGAGTACCCTGGGTGATCTGCTGGATCGCGTGAAGCGAACCGGTCGCAGCAGTTTGAAGGAAGTCGTGATCGATGCGATGACGACGAATGAGACACTTTGGTTCAGGGACAATCACCCGTTCCGCATCCTGCAGGAAAAGCTGCTGCCGGAGTTCGGCGACAGAAAATCAGCGCAGTCACTCCGTATCTGGTCGGCAGCCTGCTCGACAGGGCAGGAGCCCTATTCGGTAGCGATGATTATTGAAGAATTTCGTCGCCAACGGCCGGGTAGGCTGCGGGATGTGAAGATCACCGCCACCGACATCTCCAAAAGCGTTCTTGAGGTTGCGCGCCGTGGCGAGTATGAGATGATTGCCATTGGCCGGGGACTGTCGCCCGAGCGTCAGAAGCAGTTTTTCACTCCCGCGATGAATGGTAGCTGGCAAATCCGACCGCAGATCAAGAGCATGGTTGAGTTCCGGGAGCTGAACCTGCTCGAACGCTACATGCTCGGAAAGTTTGATATCGTTATGTGCCGGAACGTACTGATCTATTTCTCGGCAGAGCTTAAAAAGGACATCCTGACCCGTATCCACGCCACCCTCAATCCCGGTGGTTACCTGATACTGGGAGCATCGGAATCGCTGAACGGGTTGCCTCATCTCTACGAAATGGTGCAGTGCCACCCAGGTATCATCTACCGCAAAAAATAGGCCCACCCAATGCCGATCAATGTATGGATACTGGTCGCCGCCCAGGCGCTTGCCATGTGTACAGCGCCTTTTATCGTTTTTATCGGAAGCATTCACGGACGTCTTCTGGCGCCATCGCCTGAGTGGGCAACCCTGCCCGTGGGCCTTGTGGTTGTAGGAACGGTCCTGGCTATTAAGCCTGCTACGTGGATGATGGAGCGCCTGGGGCGCAAGCCGGTTATGTTGCTTGGCGTGCTGGCGGGCACGGTGTCTGGGTTGTTCGGTGCGCTGGCAGCCTGGAGTGCAAGTTTCCCGTTCTTGTGCGCTGCGGCGGTTGTGGGCGGAACCGGGCTGGCGGTGGTTCACCAATACCGCTTTGCGGCCATGGAGTCGGTGGCGCCCGGGATGGCTGGCTCCGCCGCAGCCAGGGTACTTCTCGGTGGTCTTGTAGCGGCGTGGCTGGGGCCGGAAATTGCGCTTGTCGGTGGTGGAGGTCAAGCCGAATACCCTTTTATGGGCGGCTGGCTTGCACTGAGTGTCGTGCAGGTGCTTGCCATGGTCGTACTGGTTTTCGGGTATCGCGCCAGCGGGGAGCGAGTCCGGGAAGCCTTGGGGGAGGGCGGTCGCCCGATGACCGACATCCTGAGGCAACCGGTCATATGGGCGGCGATCAGTGCCGCCGCCATCGGTTATGCCCTCATGAGTTTTATCATGACGGCAACACCGCTGAGTATGACAGAAGTGGCCGATCACCCGCTTGAAGATGCCAAGTGGGTCATTCAGATTCATATCATGGCTATGTATCTGCCGTCGCTGGTCAGTGGCTGGTTAATTCGTGTGGTGGGTATTCCGAGGATGATGGGGCTGGGATTGCTGGCCTATCTGGGGTGTGTGGCCCTGGCGTTCAGCGGTATCAGCTTTCACCATTACCTGTTTGCACTCATCCTGTTGGGGGTTGGCTGGAACTTCCTGTTTGTCGGTGGCACCACGCTGTTGCCGCAGGGATATCGCGATGAGGAGCGGTTCCGTGTTCAGGGGCTCAACGACCTGATGGTATTCGGCTCGCAGGCGACAGCTGCACTGAGTGCTGGTGCGGTATTGGCGGCGTTTGACTGGAATGGACTGTTGCTGATTGCCATACCGTTCCTGGTGTTACACGGTGTCTTGATGGCCGTTTGGCTGATGAGCCGGCCCCAGGACAGGGGCCGGCATCCCGCTTGATTGGTTATACCAGGTTGTAGACGAACACGACGGCGACAGCAACGGGTGTGAAGTAACGCAGGACGCGATACCAGACCGAGAATGTGCCCGGTGACATGCCCAGTTCGCTTTCCAGCGCCTGTCGAGACATTGTCCAGCCGACAAACACGGCGACCAGCAGTCCACCCAGGGGCAGCAGGATATTTGCGGTCAGGAAGTCCAGAAGATCGAAGATGGTTTTGCCTTCGAACATCGCAAACATGCCCAGCGGTGTCACGTCCGACCACAGGTTCAGTGAAAGCACGGAGGCCACACCCAGTAACCAGCAGACGATGCCTGCTCCGACGGTGCTCACCGTACGGTTCAACCCCTTCTGTTCCTCAAGCCATTCGACAATGGGCTCCAGCAGCGAAATGCCGGATGTCCAGGCGGCAAAGATCAGTAGCACGAAGAACAGCGTACCGAAGAGGCTGCCCATGGGCATCTGCCCAAATGCCAGAGGCAGGGTTTGGAAAATCAGGCCGGGACCGGCGCCTGGCTCAAGGCCATTGGCAAATACGATTGGGAAAATAGCCAACCCGGCCAGCAAGGCCACGGCGGTATCCATGATCGAGACGGTCACGGAGGTTTTGGCGATGGAGATGTTTTTTGGCAGATAGGAGCCGTAGGCCATCATGACGCCCATGCCGAGGCTGAGCGTGAAGAAGGCGTGGCCCAGGGCAACCAAAACGCCCGAAGTGGTGAGCTTCGAGAAGTCGGGCTGGAACAGGAAGGCGACGGCCTGGCCAAAGTGGCCAGTGGTCATCGCATAGCCCACGACAATCAGCAGGAGCACGAACAGGGCCGGCATCAGAATGCTGACGGCACGCTCAAGCCCGGAACGTACACCTCGTGCAACCACGACCATCACCAGCGCCATGAACAGGGTGTGCCACAGAAGCAGCTTGATGGGATCGCCCAACAGGCCGGAGAAAATGGCGCCTATGGACTCAGCCGACTGGCCCGCCAACTGTCCGGTGGCGGCGGTGCCGACATAGGAAATTGCCCATCCGCCGATCACCGAATAGAAAGAGAGGATCAGGAACCCCGCCAGAACCCCGACGGCCGCCACCCAACGCCAGGCCGGTTTCAGGCCTTCCTGGCTGGTTATGGCCCGCATGCTGTTAACGGGGCTGTGACCGCCACGGCGACCGACTAATACCTCGGCCATCATGATGGGTAGGCCCACCGCCGCAATGCACAGCAGGTATACCAGGACGAAGGCGCCACCGCCGTTTTCACCGGTGATGTAGGGGAATTTCCAGATATTACCCAGGCCCACTGCTGAGCCCGTCGCGGCAAGTATGAATGCCAGGCGCGAAGACCACAGCCCACGCTTGGCTGTCGCCTGGCCCATGGCACCGCCTTCAGCGGATGAAGAAGCATTACTCATTGTATTCTCCTGCTTACTGTTTTTGTTTTCGGGGGAGTGAGTGGCGGCGTTAGCCACCATCAACGGGATTTATGCCGGAATCGCTCCTCTGCGAGTTGATCGGCGATCTGCCCGGTGGGCAGGCCATCGCGATCCGAGCGCTGGAAGATTTCCTCCAGGGTATTGGCTATGGAATCGACGTGTTTGCGAACGGCCTGGGGGTCGGGTCCCTTGCGTTCGTAACACACGTCGATAATGCCGCCAGCGTTGATTACAAAGTCTGGGGCATAGAGCACTCCACGTTCGAACAGGGCCTGGTCATGAGCCGGGGTGGCCAACTGATTGTTAGCGGCGCCGGCCACGATGGTGGCCTGTAGCTTACGAATGGAGTGATCGTTCAGGACAGCGCCCATGGCACAGGGCGCAACCACGTCTACCGGCAGATAAAGAATTTCGTCGGCGCTAGCCGGCGTCGCGCCCAGCTCGGCAACCGCCCGATCCATCTGGTCCTGGTGGACGTCATAGACCCAGAGTTTCGCGCCAGCTTCTTTGAGGTGTCGAGCCAGGCGGTAACCAACGTTGCCGATGCCCTGAACCGCCACATTCAACCCCTCAAGGTCGCTACGGCCGAGCTTGTGCTTAACGGCAGCATTAATGCCCACAAAGGTGCCCCAGGCCGTGGCCGGAGAGGGGTCACCGTTGCTGGGCCTGCCATCAAAACCCGGGCGTTCGCTGATGCCGGCCACATTGGACGTTTTACGGCCCATGACCTGGAGGTCGGCTACGCTGGTGCCCGAGTCCTCAGCAGCGATGTACAGTCCGCCAAGCTGTTCCAGGAAACGCCCCATGGATTCAAGCAGGGCTTCGGTTTTGTGCTGGCGTGGATCGCCGATGATGACGGACTTGCCACCGCCGAGGTCAAGGTTGGCCAGTGCCGACTTGTAAGTCATCCCCCGGGACAGGCGGAGAACGTCTGTCAGTGCTTCTTCGTCGCTGGCGTAGGGATACATGCGGCATCCGCCCAGCGCGGGTCCACGGGAGGTATTGTGTACGGCTATAATGGCGCGCAGCCCGGTCTCTGGATCGCAGCAAAACGTTAGATGTTCGTGGTGGTCGAATTCAGGATGCGTAAATACAGTCATTGTTTGGATTCCTTTTGCTCCGGGTGGTTCTTGCACAGGGATTCGCCCTTGTGACGGAGGCCGGCGGTAGATTGCGGGCGCTGCCGAAACTCAATCGCTATCGGGTGTTGGACGCGATTAACTGCCGGTCGGATTTGGTAGTTGTATGAGTTTGGATAGTCGTGAAAGATCCGGTCGGAGCGATCGGGATGCACAAAGCGTCAGAGAAAGGAAAGGAGCTGTAGGGTGTTGCAGGGTGTGGGCGCATGGGCCCATGCACAGGGACTGATTTACCAGTGACATGCTGAAATCCTCTTCCACAAGGCCGGATCACGGCTTCCGTGGTCATTTTATTGTTATGCCCCGGCAGATAGGCCGGTTGGCATGATTTCATGTGTCGATACCCTTTTGGGGTTCAACGAGAGAAGACTAGATAGCTTTTACATCGTCGTCAATGGTTGAAATTCATGCATTTTTTGGTGATTTTGAAAATTCCAGCGGTAACAGGTAGATAGGTCTACTTTACGTAAACGTAAATATTTTTTAGAGCTCAGATCGGCTGGCCGGCTCGTTATACAGGAAGGTGGCCGGTTTTTACCCAGATGACCGTTTCTTCGTCGACAAAAGGGTGATGCTGGCTCATATGGGGGCTTCGTATCCAGGTGCCTGCAGGGTAACGTCCGTTTTCGTCGCAGAACTCGCCTGACAGCACCAATATCTCTTCGCCTCCGAAATGTCGGTGGGGCTGGAATTTCTCGTTTGCGGGCCATTTCACCAGCGCCACGTGTTCGTGTTCGAACTCGTGCAATGGCATTACTTTCAAGCCACCGATACCAGGCAACCAGTCTGCGGTACTGGTGTCGATGCGCACAGTCGCTGTGTCACGCTCATCGAATTGATGGAGCTTCACAAGCAATACGCAGCCTTCTTTGCTGAATGGCGCGTGGCCACTGCCGGGAGGATTGCGGAGGTAGGTGCCTTTACCGTAATCCCCGGTTTCGTCGGAAAACACTCCTTCAAGTACCAGAATTTCCTCGCCCAGTGGATGTTCATGCCGATTGAAGCTGGCGCCGGGCTCATAGCGCACGATGCTCGTGGCGTGGCCACGTTCGGCCTCTTCACGGGCGAGGGGTTTACGAAGTACGCCGCCAGCCGGGCTGGGGATCCATTCCTGGTCACCGGCCTGAATGATGACTTTCTGGCTGAAGTCCATGTTGAGCATGGCAATCTCCGGTTATGTCATTTGACCGTTAGTACGACGACTGCCCGGTGCCGGACTTATCCGTTTCCGGTGACGCTATCTGATTAATCGCTGAACGTCCCGGAAGCGTGGATGTTCGCTGTGTTGCATCCACTCAAAGGCGACCATTTCCACGGTCACAATGGTGGCGCCGGCTTTGTGCAGGCGTTCGAGGGCCGCATCACGATCATTGTCGTGGCGCGAGCCGGTTGCGTTCTCGACCACCCACACGCCGAAACCGGCCGCCAGAAGCGAAAGGGCGGTTTGCAGCAGGCACACATGGGCTTCACAGCCACCGATAATGATCTGCTTGCGATCATTGGGGATGGCCTTCAGCAGGCCGCCGCCACAGGCGTCAAAGTGGATCTTGGTGACGGTCTGATCGGCGAGGGAGGCTACTTCATCGGCGTTGTGGCCCAACTTTTCGGGAATCTGCTCAGTGACAATCACCGGCACCTCCATGAGCCGGGCAATTTGAGCCAGCTTCACGGATTCCGACAGCACCGATTCGCCATGATTAATGACTGGCATCAGCTTTTTCTGAAGGTCGATCAGAACCAGTGTTGATTGTTCCGCGCTCATCAGCATAAACGTTTCCTCCCTGCGGGCGGGTTCTTGTTTAACCCCAGTATTGCACAAAGCCCTGGCTGGTTCTCGCCCCGAATACACTGGCAGTGTGTCGATCATGGGCCGACGTCGACCAAGAAGTGAGTGAGAGAAACGATTTTTAAATTGGAGTTGCCAAACCGGAACAAAACCATTAGAGTTTGCGCCCTCAAATGAGCGACGACGTTGCTGATTTCGAACGGTTTATTTAAAGAGTATTGGAGAGGTGGCCGAGTGGCTGAAGGCGCACGCCTGGAAAGTGTGT
>OJGU01000334.1_pt1 | contig 30033 bp, 29 predicted proteins | sample 1594741 | NCBI WGS metagenome assembly OJGU01 (sample SAMN05416841, study PRJEB24817) | seawater metagenome | isolation source: Sea water | place: Canada:Atlantic | collected 2013-07
ATCTACACTAGATCGCTCGTCGGCAGCGTCAGATGTGTATAAGAGACAGGAAAAGAGAACCTCCTTCTTGTCCGCTTTGTCATCCCCATCCGTATCGGTCAGCATCAGAACTTGCGGGGAACAAGAAACGATCACCCGATTGCCCAAGACACAGATGCCCAAAGCGGTATTCACATCATCTCCCTGATAAAAAACCGTTTCCTTGTCGGCCGCGCCATCGAGATCGGTATCCTCTAGAATCATGATCCGGTCACCCTTTGGACGCAACTTGCCCCACTTCTGCCAGAGCCGATAATTAGCTCCTTCCGTCACCCAAACTCGACCCCGAGCATCAATATCCATATTGGCTGGGTTCACCACCTGGGGTTCTGAAGCAAAAAGCGTGACTTCAAGGCCATCGGCAACGTCGAGCTGCTCCAATTGTTTGAGCGCTGCTTCGCGCCCGATGCCTCGAGGGTTCGCAGCATCCAGGGAAGCGGTCTGTATCAAAGCGCCCACCAAGAGAGCGCCCGACAATGTTTGATTCATTCTTTTCATGAGCAGGGAAGGTTATCGTTTCCTCTTGTCATCCAAATTCTGTTTCAAATCCCATTCTGTAACGGTGGACGCAACGCCATCCTCGGGAACCTCGGCCTGAGCGATCCAGAGCAATCCGTTCAAAACGACTTTCCGGTAGTTGTCGTTTCCCCAATTCAGATGTTTGTGTCCACCGGTAAAACCAAAGCCACGACCACCGTTTTCTCTCTCCAAGACCCACATGACCGTTTCATCTCGTCCCTTCGCGCCCTCAATATGAGGATAAGGACCTTTGGGATAAACGTAGGGGCCATCTCGGACATCATCGGAGGGCTTCGCAACTAGAATCGGCGTTACGCCTTTCATCCCCTCTGTCCAACGCATGTTAATGTACCATTCATCCAAGGCTTTGAAGGGCTTTACGCCATTGGCGACTGGATGATCGGGAAAACTGAGGAATTCCGGTGTCCACATTGGATTGCAACTGTAGAGATGCTCATAGTAGCCGCCAATCCATCGATGCAAGGCTTTACCAGGATCGCCCTTAGGCACCTCCACCCCATAGTGTGCGCAGGCTACACCGACACCTTTTTCTACCAGGCCATCGATAAGGGCCAATCGTTCAACCCGAATGGCCGGATGACGAGCTCCACCGTCGGCATAGATCAGAACAGCGTCGGCTTTGTCGAACACGCTCTCATCCTTGGGCCATCCCATGTTGTGCACCTCGGCATGAATCCCAGGCAAGGCATTGAGACATTTGCTCAATAGATGACAGCCAGCGTTAAATTCATGATCACCCGGACCATGGCTGGGAACCCCTGCGATCAGTATAATGTTCTTTGTATCTGCAGCCTGAAGGCTCGTCGATGCTGCCAAAAAGAGTACAAACAGAAATTGGATGGTCTTCATGAGGTGCTTACTTACCGAGTGTGGGGCTGATAAATTGCTGTTGTTGCTGCTTCCGTAGGTCACTTCGGCTTCGGACTCGGGGTCGTTGGCCTTTCTTCGGATCGAGATTCAACATCAAGTCTTCATCCGTGACGTCACAATCAACGCCGCCTTGCGGCACTTCTGCCTTACTGATCCAAAGCAAGGCATTCAGCACGACCTTCCGGAAATTTGGGTTTCCCCAATTCAAATGATTGTGAGCCCCTGTGAATCCAAATCCTCGTCCACCGTTCGGACGTTCATAGGCCCAAGCCACATGCTGGGGGGCTCCCGCTGCCACTGACTCCCGTACTGCGGGATTCCCACTGTGCGCTCCATCTCCTCGCTTCATCGTGGATGCTGGAGCTCGAGCCGATAGGATGGGTGTCACTCCTTTCATCCCTGGTTGAAATCGCATGTGAAAATACCACTCATCGTTGATGGTGAAGGGCTTCACTCCTCGAGTAATGGGATGTTCCGGGATGAGCTTGAATTCAGCATCCCAATGAGGGTTCACGGACCAATGGGTTTCGAAATACCCCCCCATCCAGTCCAAGAATTCCGCCCCCCCGTTTTCCTTGGGAACCTCGACGCCATAATGAATGGCTCCAAATCCAACGCCTTTCTCCATGAGCGCTCTTAACTCACTCAGACGGTTTTCTTTGATCGCTTCATGGGCTTTGCCACCCGTCACAAAGAAAACGATCGAATCGGCACCCTCAAAAGGATTCGCCACCGTCGGCCATCCGTTTTGATAGACAATCACTTCGACATTCGGCACCGAGGCCAGACAGCGCTGAAAAAGCAGGCTTCCCGCATTATGCTCGTGTTGGAGGGGCCCATGACTCGGTTTCCCGGCTATAAGCACGATTTTCTTAGTGTCTGCTGCCTGCAGCACCAAAGGCAATGCACAGAGGATTGCCGTGGAAATTCTTCTTAAATACTTCACTATCCTATAGTAAAAAGGGCCTGGCATCAATGCTCCGAACCCTCAATAAAGCCTCAAGCCATCGCTTTTCAACGGCTTGAGACCGTTTTCGATTTCTCTGACCCTAGTGGGCTCCGTCCAGGTCTTTGATTCGGATGTCCTTGAACTGAACTTCCATAGGAGGCCCGGCGTGAAGCTGAAGCGCTAGAATTCCGATCTCTTTCCGGTGCTTCTTATCAAGGTCTGTCACTTGAACGGTGACGCGACCATTGATGATATGAGTGAACTCAAAACCTCGGGCTATGATCTTGTAATCGTTCCACTGTTCTTTCTTGATCACGCTCTGGATGTCCTTCGTATCGCCTAGAGAACCCACAACCGTCACCTTGTGCTTGTTCCCATTGGTGGTGATATCCGTTTTCTGCCCTCGTTGAGCCAAAATGCCACGGCCTTTTTCCTCATAGAGAATCCCGGAGTAGGTGGTTCCCGATTCAAAATCACCCTGATAGCCCCCGACAACCCAATTCCCTTTGTCTTCGCTACGGTATTGAATTCCTGAATTGCCCCCGACAATCTTGAACTTCAGTCGGAGTTCAAAATTATCGACGGTTCCCCCTCGCCAGATGATGAAGGTGTTGCCTTTAGTCGGGTTCTCCTTCGTCGTCGTGCCAGTAATCGCTCCATCTTTGACCGACCAAAACTTAGGATTTCCATCCCAGTTCTCCAGATTCTTGCCATTAAAGAGACTTACGAAACCGTCGTCTCCGTGATGATCTGCCAGGGCGGTCGCTGCGAGGAGAGGGGTCAGGGCGAGGCCCAAGAGGTTCTTGATAACAGTATTCATTGGCTATGTTCGAAGAGCTAAGACGGATTACTTCAAGGTTTTCTTCAAGAATTTCACACCTTTAACGGCGATCTCATTCTGGGTTGGTTCGATCCGACGCCAGATTGCTGCTGCTTTAGCGATAACCTTGACATCCGTCGTGAAGGACTCAATCACAACATCGCCCTTATAGCGGATCGATTTCAAAGCTGCCGTGATTGACTTCCAATCAATGTGATCTCCTCCCGGTGTGCCACGATCACTACCACAAGCGTGAAAATGCCCCAGAGCCTTGCCTGCTTTCCGAATCGCCTTGGCTTGGTTCTTTTCCTCAATGTTCATGTGAAAGGTATCCAAATGAAGCTTCAAGGCAGGGCTGTTCACGTCTTTGATCATCTTAAGACCCTGATCACAGGTGTTGATGAAATCCGTTTCAAAGCGATTCAAGGGCTCGAGACAAATAATTCGTCCCTTCTTCTCTGCATAGGCACAGAGTTCTTTCAGATTCTTGACCACCGTTTTCCACTGTGCCCGGTATTCCTTGGCTGGAACCGCGTCAGCACGTCCGACTGCTGAGTAAACCGGTCCAATCAACGAAGGGCAATCGAGCTCGACCATCTGATCGATCAGTGTCTTCATGTACTTCAACCCGGTCTTTTGCTGTTTCACGGTGCCACGCAAATCGCGATCGGGTCCCATACAAGCACAGATCGATCCGCAGACCAGGCCATGCTTATCAAGACCGGCTTTCACTTTTTTCGGATCTATATGAGCCGGATCTTCGATCGGTATTTCGACCGTCTCAAAGCCCCACTTTTTGAAAGTAGGGAAAAGCCGCGTGCTTTTGGTCGTAAAGGGTGAGGTAAACAGAAAGGTGTTGATTCCAAGTCTCATAGCTAGGGTTGGGCCACAGCGTAGTATTTTGGTCTTCCGTGTCAAAGTCTTTCGACACCACGCGGAAGGCCCCTAGGACCGATAGCATGGATCAAGCTGTTCTCTCGATTATCCGTGCCATCCAAGCGAATCATCGCTAAAAACACCCGGCATGTTTCGCCCCTGCATCGATCTCCATCAAGGCAAAGTAAAGCAAATCGTCGGCGGTTCTCTTTCCGATGACGGCTCTTCCTTGCAAACCAACTTCACTAGTGATCGTCCTAGTGAATGGTTCGCTGATCTGTATCGCAAAGACGGTCTCCCTGGTGGTCACGTGATCAAACTAGGACCCGGCAATGACCTTGCCGCCCGAGCCGCTCTCAATGCGTATCCTAATGGTTTACAGCTTGGAGGCGGTATCAACCTCGACAATGCTCGGTCCTTCCTCGAAGAGGGTGCTTCGCATGTCATCGTCACTTCGTGGCTGTTCGAGGACGGCGAGTTCCAAACTGACCGACTTAAAGCCCTAGCGCAAGGTATTGGGAAGTCGCGTCTCGTAATTGATCTCAGCTGTCGAGTCAAAGACGAACACTACTACGTCGTCACCAACCGATGGCAGACCTTTTCAACCCTCAAAGTCACCTCCGAAACCCTAGAACATCTGGCCCAATACTGTGACGAATTCCTCATTCATGCTGCGGACGTTGAGGGTCTTTGCGGAGGGATCGATCTCAAACTCGTTAAGCTCCTAAGTGAGTCGGCCCCGATTCCAACAACCTATGCTGGTGGCGCCAAATCAGTTGAAGATCTACAGACCGTCCACGACGTCAGCGCTGGTCGGGTGGATTTGACAATTGGCTCCGCGCTCGACATCTTCGGCGGTTCAGGTCTCACCTATTCGGAGGCGATTGCCTTCAATCAACGGCAACTCAAGCTCAAAGCTCGCTAGTCCTAAACTCCTTCCCATCCATCTGCGGAGACGGAGATCAAGCGAAAGAAATTCCTTTTCTCTTTTGACTAAATCCGTAGGTTCTTGCCGCCTATGGAAACAACGGTTGTTCTGCTTAAGCCTGATTGCATTGAAAAAAACCTCAGCGGCGAGGTTATCAAGCGTTTTGAAGCGCTCGGTCTCCGAATTCGGGGATGCAAGATGCTTTCAGCGACTGATGCTTTGCTGAAAGAGCACTACTCACATTTGGCTGATAAGCCTTTCTTTCCCGAGATCGTTTCCTTCATGCAGTCGACTCCTATCATTGCGCTCGCATTGGAGGGGGCCAACAGTATCGTCACCGTGCGGGATAACCTCGGCCCTACAGATTCGGCAGTCGCTCCGAAAGGAACAATTCGAGGAGATTTCGGAACCGACAAGATGCGCAACATTGCCCATGCTTCTGATTCTCCCGAGGCGGCAACTGCTGAAGTCGCTCGTTTCTTTCAAGATTCAGAGCTTTTCTAAGGTGTCTGAGGCCCAAAACGTCTGCTTTTTCCAAGCTTCCCGTTTCGATTCTATCGCATCGCTGATGGCTGCCCATGGCGGTTCGCCTTCAGCGGTCATTGAACTTGATGCGGATCCAGACTCGAAGCTTCCCTACTGCAAAGTCCTTGAAGCACTTTTTGAAGCTGAATCGGTCCAGTCTTGGTAACTGAAGGGCAGAAGGCCATTGCGCCATTCACTAGCAATGGCCCCGACAGCAAAGAGTCGCTCTCCTAGTCCAAACGAATCTCAAAACCCGGATCGCCCTTCACCAAGAACTGCGGATTTCTCAGATTCTCCTTATTGTAGACCAGCTCCTCGCCACCTTGGTTTCCGTTCCAAACCTGAACGACTCCCCCTGCTTCCTTGACGATCGCATGCGCGGCTCCTGTGTCCCACTCCATTGTGGGAGCATCTCGCAAATACACGTCAGCCTCGCCACTCGCCACGAGACAGAGTTTTAACGAACTCCCCATACTCTTTAACTCGCAGCCCTCAAATTTCGCCTTTAAGGCTTCTACCTGAGGACCAGCGTGATCTTTGCTCGCAACGATGGAAAGCCTCTCAGAATTGGCTTCACGGGCCTTTATACGCCTTTCTCCCTTTGAGTCAGATACAAACGCGCCCTTTCCGCGCTCTGCCCAATAATGAAGTTCAATTTCGGGTGCCCAAACGACGCCTAACACGGGGGATCCTTGCTCAATCAAAGCGATATTGACCGTAAACTGTCCGGATTTCTTGATGAACTCCTTCGTTCCGTCTAGCGGATCGACCAACCAGAACCGTTCCCAACTCTTCCGCTTATCGAACGGTTCAGCGGCTGATTCTTCGGTTAATCTTGGTATATCCGGTGTCAAGGCCTTCAAGCCTTCAACGATGATCGCATCCGCTCGTTTGTCCGCCTCGGTCAATGGACTGTTGTCGGCTTTCGCTGAAACCCCCAGATCATCGCTCCGATAAACCTCGAGAATCGCCTCTCCAGCCTTGATCGCTAGGTCTTTTATCTCGGATAACACGATGCCTGTTTGTTCCACGGAGTTCTGGAGCGCGAGAGCAAGGCAGTCGCTTTTTCCCGTTTTAACGAAACCATCTCGCTTCTAGCTCATGCGCATGGGCATGATCACGTACAAGAACGGCCCATTCACCTTCAAAACTCCCGGACTCAGCTCGTCCGACAGTTCCAAGAAGACTTCGTCCTCCTCCAAGACCTTGAGAGGATCCATGACGTATTGGGGGTTAAAAGCAATCGCGATCTCCTCTCCATCATAGTTGATAGCGATGGATTCCCGCGCCTCTCCGACATCGGGCGTATTAGCGGTAATCAAGAGATTGTTTTTGGAAATCTTAAGTTTAACCGAATTGGCCTTATCGCTGGTCATGATTTCGGCTCGCCGCAAGGCCTGCAGTAACTCTTCACGCTCCAGCGGAATTCGTTCTTTGCTTTGGCCTGGGATGACCTGTCGATAGTTCGGGTAGTTGCCATCGATCAATTTTGTCATCAAGAACACGGAAGCTTCTTCGTTCTGACTGAGGGTGAAGGATGCCTGATTCTCGGTGTAACGAAGTTCTACCGTTCCCTCTGACCCCAAAAGACGATTCAATTCATTAATCGCCTTTGAAGGCACGATGAATTCCCCTTTGCTTTCCTCACCGACATCGGACTCTTCATCGACTAAGGCCAATCGTCGACCATCCGTGGCAACCACGGTGATTCTCTGATCACCCAAGCTAAAGAAAATACCATTCAAGACGTATCGGGTTTCTTCGGTAGAAACGGCATAAGACGTTTTCTTCAAGATCCCTTTGAGGTTACCTTGATCAAGGGTGATTTTCTTTTCTTCTTCAAATTTTGGGATGGGTGGGAATTCATCGGCAGAGAGGCCATGAATCTTGAAGAACGATGCGCCTGCCTTGATAGAACAGATGCCCTTATCATCAATGTCTAGCTCGATCTCGGGAGTGGCTAGCTCTCGGACGATGCCAAAGAGCTTTTTCACTGGCACTGTGATCGAGCCGCCCTCCTTGACCGTCGCCTGCACTCCGCATGAAACGGTGACATCAAGATCAGTCGCCGTGAGGACGAGTTTATCCTCGGCTGCTTGAAGCAAGACATTAGAAAGAATCGGGAGAGTCGTCCTACTTGAAACGATATTCTGAACTGCTTGCAGTCCAGAAATGAGCTTTTCTTTGGCTATCGATATTTTCATCCAGTGAAAGACTATTATGGTTCTTTGAATGAATTAAAAACCCGTAATAGTAAGCCCTGTGAATAAGGCATACAAATAGCCATGTCAAGGTTCCCACAAGGGGGAAACGACGATCGAGACTGTGAAGAACTTTGTGCAGAAGACGGGGATGAGAGAATACCCGGGACTGTTGACCGGTCATCAGATACTGAGCGAGCACCTTGTTGACAGCTTGTTAACAGACTCGAGGGCCTTCGAAAGCGGCCAAGGACAGAAAACGGTGGAGTAAGCATGACCGGGATTCGCCTAGAGATCTGTTCGATTGCCAAGGATCTGTTGAATGACATCGATGGTGTAGTCGATCTCTTCGAGCGAAGTCTTGGGCCCGAGAGAAAAACGGACCAGTGAGTTAGCCTCCTCCACGGAAAGACCCATGGCAAGAAGAACGTGAGAAGGTTCAAGCGAGCCTACGGAGCACGCGGAACCACTCGAAGCGCAGATTCCTTCAAGATCAAGGGCTGCCAGGAGCGAAATACTATCCCACCCATCGACCGTAAATGCAGCAGTGTTTGGAAGACGGGCAGTGGGATGGCCCTGGAAACGGATGCCAGGGAGAGCAATGAGAGAGTCAATGAGGTGTTGAGAGAGAGGAGCAAGAGCGGCGGGATCGAAAATTGGCTTGGGAACAAACAGTTCGGACGCCTCGGTAAAGCCCACGATTGAGGGAAGATTCTCAGTGCCAGGACGAGACTCGTTCTCCTGAGCGCCACCCCGAAAGAGAGGAGGAAGCAGAAGAGGCGAACGGCAATAAAGAGCGCCGATCCCTTTAGGACCAAAGAATTTGTGCGCGCATACAGAGACAAGATCAGCACCAAATTGACCCATTTGAGAGAAAGGCAGCTTGCCAAAGGCCTGCACAGCGTCGGAATGAAAGAGGATGCCGTGTTTGTGACAGAGACGGGACACTTCGGAGAGGGATTGGATCGTGCCGGTTTCGTTATTGGCAGCCATGATCGATACTAAGGTCGTTTCGGGACGTATTGCCTTCTCCAAGTCAGCAGGGTCGATGAGGCCAGTCGATGAAACAGGCAAGATAGTAAGATCAAAACCCTCAGATCGGGCTAAATTCTGGAAACAATGGAGGACAGCATGGTGCTCGACAGCTGAAGTGATGAGGTGTCGCCCCTTAGAAGCCTTTGATCGAGCTGCCCCAATGATCGCCAGATTGTTGCTTTCGGTGCCGCCGGAGGTAAAAATGACCTCGGAAGGCTTGCAGGACCAGAGGTGAGCCACACGATAGCGGCATTCATCCAGGGCGGCTCGAGCCGTTCGCCCAATATGATGAATACTCGAAGGATTGCCAAACTCACCGGTGAGAAAGGGGGACATCGCCTCGAGAACGCGAGGGTCCAGAGGCGTCGTGGCATTGAAATCGAGATAAACGCTTCGCATGGATCCACTCAAGGGGTGCTATCTAAGAGTGGATAGCCTCCAACGTCAACCGGATCGGCGAAAGCCGCCGAAATGTGTTCCTTTGCCATCTTGATAGCGGTTAGGAGCTCAAATCCAAGGGCCAAATGCCCAGTGATGGATGCGGAAAGAAAACAGCCAGACCCGTGGACCGAACCCACAGTAGCTCGAGGAGCGTCTAATAATATCGTATCCGCTCCATGGCAGAGCACGTCAGGAGCGGTATTCGATGCCTCGAGATGGCCTCCTTTCAAGAGCACCCAACACCCGTAGCGGTCATGAATGAGCGAGGCCACCGCTACCATATCCTCAATTGAGCGGATCGGTTGATTTACGAAAGCCTCAGCTTCAGGGATGTTGGGAGTAACCAACGAAGCCATAGAAAAAAGGCCTTCAGCGAGTTCGAGCGGATCTAAAAAAGACAATCCCCGACCAGCGGAAGCGCCAAGAATAGGATCAAGGACCATTAGAGGGGGCCCAAGAACGGAAGCAACCGATTCAAGGCACGCCTTGTCGGGAATAAGGCCGATTTTGCAAGGCATAGGACCAAAACAGTCATAAACAGAGCTGATCTGCTGAGCCACAAGAGAAGAAGCAACTGGAGAGCAACGATCAAAAGATTTGGGAGACTGGGCCGTAAGGGCCGTAGCAACCGAAAAACCATGCACACCCAATCTCCCGAAAGTACGGAGATCAGCAGTAGATCCAGCAAACGCAGACGGATCGCATCCAGCGATCGAAAGAGCATTAGGAGAAGAACTCAAAACATCCAAAAAAAGGCTAATTCAAAGAAAAGAAACGAACTAATCTCAATTTTGAGAATGGTAGGCAAAAAGCTATACCACTTCGAGCGTTTCCTTGACAAAGAAACAAGAAAACGTTTAAAAATTTCTAGACAGAATAGACGTAGATTCCGCCGGACCGAAGTTCAGCCCGAATTGACAGGCACGAAGTGCAAACCGGCCCCAATATTTCGCTTTTGAGGGCTCTTAATTCAGGCATTTTTAAGTCTGGCTCCTAGCGAATGCAGTTCATAGACTTAAATGCGCAATACCGCGCCTACAAGGCTGAGATAGACGACGCTATTCGGCGAGTTCTCGACCATGGGCAGTTCATTATGGGGCCGGAGGTCCAGCAGTTGGAAGGGGAGCTAGAACGATTTGTAGGGGTAAAGCATTGTGTAACGACAGCCAGTGGCACGGAGAGCTTGGAACTGGGCTTGAGAGCCTTGGGGATAGGGCGAGGCGACGAAGTTATTACGGTCCCGTTCACATTCTTCAGCACGGCCGAGGCAATCAAGTTGGTAGGGGCCAAGACGGTCTTTGTAGATGTCGAGCCCGACACTTTCAACATGGATATGTCGCTGGTCAGGGCGGCGGTCACAGAGCGAACAAAGGCCATCATCCCCGTTAGTCTTTTTGGGCAGATGGCCGACTTAAATGAGGCAAACAAGATCGCGGAAGATTTCGGATTGGCTGTGATTGAAGACGGAGCGCAGAGCTTCGGAGCGACATTGGACGGAAGGCGAAGCTGCTCGATGACAACATTGGGTAGTACAAGTTTCTTCCCTGCAAAACCCTTAGGCTGTTATGGGGAGGGGGGTGCACTCTTCACCCAAAATGATGAACTGGCAAGAAAACTCAGAATGCTCCGAAACCACGGGAGTAGAGAGCGAGACCATCATCTAGAGATAGGGAAAAACGGCCGATTTGATACCTTACAAGCAGCGATTCTAATGGCGAAGCTCCCCCACTTTGAAGATGAGCTCCAGCACAGAGAACGAATAGCCAAGAGGTACTCAATTGAGTTAAGCGAAGATGCTAAGGTGCCGATGTTGATGAAAGGGAGAACACATGTATATGGTCAGTATACCCTCAGATTAAGCGATAGAGATGCGTTTAGACGCGATCTGAATGAATGCGGAATTCCAACCGGAGTGTATTACTCTAAGTGTGTTCATCATCAGCCCGCTTTCAAGAAGCAGAACAAGAGCCTGGAATCGTTTCCGGTAGCAGAGAAAGCAGCAAAAGAAGTTGTGAGCCTTCCTATGCATGCATTCCTCGGGCAAGAAGATCAAGATGCTATTATTAAGGCCTCGAATGTCTCTTTGGCACTTCGCCCGTGACGTTAAAGGAAAAAAAAAATTTGGAGAAAAAGAATCCATCGCTTTTCCCGATGCTGAAATCCCGTCAAGAGATGGTGATGGCTGGGGGACGACTAAGCCAGATCTTAGGATATCCCAAGTCGGTAGGTCAGATATTTGGATTTCTATTTTTTGCTACCAAGCCCCAATCTCTCGATGATATAGCCGGAGAACTGGGTGTGAGCAAAGCGAGTGTCAGCAATGGTGTCAGGAAGCTACTTTCTTGGGGAGCCGTCAGGCAAGTTTGGGTTCAAGGAAACCGAAAGGAATACCTAGAGGTAGTCGACGATTTGACGATCTTGTTCAACGCTGGCTATTCAGATTTCGTTAAGCCTAGAGTAAGCTCGTCAAAACGGAGAATCGGCGAAATAGGGGAGCTCTTGGAAGAAGAAAGGGCTGAGGGCAGCCTAGATCAGGAAGAGTATAGTTTAGCGAAAAAACGGTACGATAAACTGAAGAAAGTACAGGGACGGTTGGAGAGAATACTGCCGATGTTGGAGAGATTGCTGTGAAAGTGGCCTAAAAAGATAGGCACAGAGAAATAGATTTTTCATGTGAAGAGTTCATTGAAACCAAAACGAATATGTTGCATCGGAGCAGGCTATGTAGGGGGACCCACTATGGCCGTAATCGCTCAAAAATGTCCCGGCATCGAGGTGACTGTCGTCGACATCAATCAAGAGAGGATTGACGCTTGGAATTCCGATAAACTACCGATTTTTGAACATGGGTTGGATGAAATTGTAAAGCAGTCAAGAGGGAAAAACCTTTTTTTCAGCACGGATGTTGATAGGGCGATAGAAGAATCCGAGATCATTTTTATCAGTGTCAACACACCGACCAAGAGTTATGGAGAAGGAGCCGGAAAAGCGGCCGATTTGAAATTTGTGGAACTTTGTGCCCGGCGGATCGCAGGCACAGCCAAGAATGACAAAATCATTGTCGAGAAATCAACCATTCCGGTAAGGACGGCCGAGATGATTAAGAGGATTATGCAGGAGAGTCAGACCGACTTCTCGGTTCAGGTTCTTTCGAACCCGGAGTTCTTAGCTGAAGGAACGGCGATTCAAGATTTGCATAATCCCGATCGAATATTAATTGGTGGAGAAGAGACAAAAGGGGGTAGGCAGGCGATCGAGACCTTGGCGAGTGTCTACGAAGCGTGGGTACCCAAGGATAAGATCATCAAGACGAATCTATGGTCTTCTGAATTGTCGAAGCTTACAGCCAATGCGTTTTTAGCCCAAAGAATTTCATCAATCAACGCTATTTCCGCTCTTTGTGAGGCCACCCAAGCTGACGTAGATGAAGTCGCTCAGGCAATTGGAAAGGACAGCCGTATAGGACCAAAATTCTTGAAAGCTTCAGTCGGTTTTGGTGGATCCTGTTTTCAAAAAGACGTTTTGAATCTCGTTTACCTATGCGAGCACTTTGGGCTACCTGAAGTAGCAGCCTACTGGGAGAAGGTGGTAACGATGAATAACTACCAGAAAAGCCGTTTTACCAAAAACATCGTTAAAACGCTTTTCAATACAGTATCAGGAAAGAAAATAGCAATCCTGGGCTTTGCCTTTAAGAAAGATACAAATGACACTCGAGAAACGGCTGCGATAAGTGTGTGCCGTGACTTGATCGAGGAACAGGCTAACTTGTCCGTTTATGATCCGGAGGTTAAGGAATCGAAGATCAGAAAGGATCTAAATCTGAAGGATGGCGAGGAGCGACAGCTGACAATTCATGACGATCCGTATACAGCATGTGAAGGAAGTCACGCCATAGCGATTCTAACCGAATGGGATGAGTTCAAGCAACTCGACTACCAGGGAATTTTTAGAGCGATGGAAAAACCCGCCTTTCTCTTTGATGGGAGAAACCTCCTGAATATCGAGAAACTGCGTTCGATAGGGTTTCAAATCCGAGGCATCGGCCGCGTCTAGAGAAATAGACGCTCAACAAGAATCCAAGTAAATCGTAAAACCAGTGGTCAAGTAGCAACTGTGACAAAGAAAGCACTAATTACGGGAATCACTGGCCAGGATGGTTCTTATTTGGCTGAGCTGTTGCTCGAGAAAGGGTATGAAGTTCACGGAATCGTTCGTCGAACGAGCACGTTTAATAGAGGGCGAATTGACCCCGTTGCTGATGAATACAATAAGGAATCGAAGAGGCTTTTCCTCCACTATGGAGATCTCTCAGACAGTTCTGCCATGATCCGTCTACTCGGGTCGATTCAAGCAGATGAAATATACAACCTAGCGGCTCAAAGCCACGTAAAAGTAAGCTTTGAGAACCCGGAATACACCTCAGACGTGGTAGGGATGGGTACATTGCGCCTCCTGGAAGCGGTGAGACAGACGAAAATAGACACACGGTTCTATCAAGCGTCCTCAAGCGAAATGTTTGGAAAAGTGCAAGCCGTACCTCAGAGGGAAGACACCCATTTTCATCCACGGAGTCCTTACGGAGTAGCAAAAGTTTTTGGATATTGGGCGACAGTGAACTATCGAGAGGCCTACGACCTTCACGCTAGCAACGGAATTCTCTTCAACCATGAATCGCCGAGGCGAGGAGAGAACTTCGTCACACGAAAGATCACGCGTTCAGTGGCGAGGATCAAGAAAGGCTTAGAACGAGAACTCGTTTTAGGAAATCTAGAAGCTCGGCGAGATTGGGGCTATGCCAAAGATTATGTAGAGGCGATGTGGTTAATGGCGCAGGCCGAGTTTGGAGATGACTATGTTATAGCCACCGGCGAAACCCATACCGTTAAGGAGTTCCTAGAAATAGCCTTTGGAATTGTCGGTCTCAACTGGCAAGATTATGTGCGCACGGATTCGAAGTATGAGAGGCCAGCCGAAGTAGATCTATTGATAGGAGACGCCTCCAAGGCAAAATCCAAACTTGGCTGGACGCCGAGAACAGATTTCCAAGCTTTGGTAGAGCTCATGGTTGAAGCTGATTTAGAGGCACTACGAGAATAGGTTTCCTTTGTTATCCGTTGGTAACCCGAGTAATCCGTGGTTAGATATCTACCGTGCCCAAAACAATAATAATAACGGGATCAGCAGGCCTCATAGGAGCTGAAGCAAGTCGATACTTTTCGAGTGACGATTACGAAGTGATAGGGATCGACAATGATATGCGGTCTCGATTCTTCGGTGAGGAGGCTTCAACAAAATGGGCCGCAAGGCAGTTGGAAGAAGAATTTCCCAAGTATCAACATAAAGAGATCGATATTCGTGACCAGAACGCTATAGATCAATTGTTTGCTGAAAGGGGTCTCGATATACAGGGGGTTATACATACGGCTGCCCAACCATCCCACGATTGGGCGGCGAAGGAACCGATAACAGATTTCTCGGTCAATGCTACCGGCACTTTGAATTTGTTAGAATCCCTTAGGAAGCATTCACCAGAAGCCGCATTCATCTTTACATCCACTAACAAGGTGTACGGTGATCGCCCTAACCTGCTAGAACTAAAGGAAGAAGATACTCGGTTCGAACTATACCGAGAAGACGGCAGTCTGGATCCTGGAATAGACGAAGGCATGTCGGTAGATCAGACCAAACATAGTTTGTTTGGCGTTAGCAAACTCTCGGCCGACTTACTTGTTCAAGAATATGGCCGATACTTTGGGTTGAATACGGTCTGCTTTCGGGGAGGATGCTTGACTGGGGGAGGCCATAGCGGAACAGAGTTGCACGGGTTTCTGAGCTATCTGATGAAGTGTGCCATGACGGGCAACGAATACCGCATCTTCGGTTACCAGGGGAAGCAAGTGAGAGATAATATACACAGCAGCGATTTGGTTCGAGCCTTCGGGGCTTTTATGGAAAAACCAAAGTGTGGAGCGGTTTACAACATTGGAGGAGGACGCCGCAGCAATTGCTCCATGCGGGAGGCAATCCGTGCATGTGAGTTGAGGACGGGAAAACAAATGAAAACCGTGTATTTGGATGAGAATCGAATCGGCGATCATATTTGGTATATAAGTAATCTTGCTCGATTTAGGAGAGATTACCCAGAATGGGAAGTGACCGTGCTAATCGATGAGATTTTTGATACCGTTTACCAAGGATTAGAAAATCGCCTGAGAAAAGTGTCTGAGATGGACCTTAGGCAAGGTAAATGAAAATCGGGATTATAGGACTAGGATATGTAGGCTTGCCTCTCTGTATACAGTTCGGTAAGTCGGGAGCCGAAGTAGTTGGCATTGATGTTGACGAAGCCAAGGTTGATGCAATCAACGGAGGGAAGAGTTTTATCAAGCATATTTCTGCAGCCGACATATCGTCATTGGTCGAGGCCAAGTGTCTACAAGCAACGACTGACATGGCGGCAGCTTCGAGTTGTGACGGAATACTGATCTGTGTCCCAACGCCGCTAAATAAGCATCGCGAGCCGGATTTATCTTACGTCCTTTCGACCGGAGAAAAACTGGCACCCTATATAACCGAGGGAATGACCATCGTTTTGGAATCGACCACCTATCCCGGTACGACGGATGAGGATCTAAGAAGGATTCTAGAGGAGGGATCTGAGATGAAAGCAGGGAGCGATTTTCATCTTGCCTATTCACCGGAGAGGGAAGATCCGGGTAATCCGGAGAGTAAGGTCGCGGAGATACCAAAAGTAGTCGGAGGATATACGGAAATCTGTTTAAAGAAGGCTCGGGAAATCTACGGCGTAGCGATCAACAAGACGGTACCTGTGTCAAGTTGCAGGGCAGCCGAAGCGACCAAGCTTCTCGAGAATATCTTCCGCAGCGTCAACATCGCATTGGTAAACGAGCTGAAGGTCATATACGATCAAATGGGAATTGATGTGTGGGAAGTTATTGAAGCAGCGAAGACAAAACCTTTTGGCTACAAGGCTTTTTATCCAGGACCTGGTTTGGGAGGCCACTGTATTCCGATTGATCCCTTTTACCTTACATGGAAGGCAAGGCAATATGGAATCTCTACGCGTTTCATCGAACTGGCAGGAGAAGTCAACACATCCATGCCGCAGTATGTGGTAGAAAAAGCCGCGGAAGCTTTGAATCGACAACGGAAGGCACTTAATGGAGCGAAGGTGCTCGTCATAGGTTTGGCTTACAAAGAAGAGGTGGACGATGATAGAGAGTCTCCCAGCTATCGTTTGATTAGCCTTTTTCGTGAAAGACTGGCCGACGTTGACTATTATGACCCATACGTTCCGGTCATTAAACCCAGCAGGGAACACGGTCATCTTTCAGGAAAGAAAAGCGAGGCATGGAATCGGGAGACTGTGCAAAAGTATGACATCGTGGTGGTTTCAACAGCTCACCAAACCGTGGACTACGATGAGTTGGCTGAGTGGTCGAAGTGCATCATCGACACCCGAAATGTCATGTCCGGAAGGGCAGTGTTTGGGGGTCAGGTGGTTAGGGCCTAAAGCAATCATCGGTTTACGACAAACAAAACAATCGTGGAAACGTATTTGGTTACAGGAGCCGCAGGCTTTATCGGTTCAGAGGTTGCTTTGGAGCTCCTGCTTCAAGGATTCAACGTAGTCGGCGTCGACAATATGAACGACTACTACGACGTGAGGCTTAAAAAGTGGCGAGTCGAAAGGTTGAATAAGAATCCTCGGTTTCAGTTCTACGATCTAGATATTGAGAATGCTAGGGCCGTAGATGAAGTATTTGGTGGTAGGGAAATCTCAGCAGTGATCAATTTGGCAGCGAGAGCGGGTGTGAGATACAGCATGGAGAATCCTACAGTTTACATGATGACAAATGCTCTTGGTAGTCTCAACCTTTTGGAGGGTATGCGTCGCCACAAGGTGAAAAAGTTTGTTCTGGCTTCTACTTCTTCACTCTACGCGGGTCAGGAGATGCCATTTCTTGAAACCTTACCGGTCAATACACCCATATCACCATATGCGGCATCCAAGAAGGCAGCCGAGGCTATGGCATACAGCTATCATCATCTGTATGAAGTTGACGTTTCGATTGTAAGGTATTTTACAGTCTATGGGCCAGCGGGAAGACCCGATATGTCAATTTATAGGTTCATAGAATGGATCAGGGAAGGGAAGCCTATAGAGCTGTTTGGGGACGGCAGCCAAGCGAGGGATTTCACTTTTGTGCGAGATATAGCGAGAGGAACGGTCTTGGCCTTGCGGCATATGGGATTTGAGATTATCAATTTGGGGGGGGGGAATAATCCAGTTAGCCTTAACGAAATCATCGGAACGATCGAAGAGGAAGTTGACAAAACGGCAATTATTGAAAGAAAACCTTTCCACAAGGCAGACATGATGGAGACTTGGGCTGATATCGAAAAGGCGAAAAGGCTCTTAGACTGGCGGCCAGAAGTAGGTCTCGTAGAAGGATTGAAGGAAACTGTAAAATGGCACTCAGAGAACAGAGCTCTGTTGGATGAAATCGTTTTCTAAGGGAAGGCGACGCTAAATCATTTTGAGAGGGCTGTAAGTGCAGTCGCTCCAGAGAGAGACTTAGAATCACAAAATTCGGCAACATTTTTATGGCAACGGTATTGGTAACAGGAGGAGCTGGATACATAGGCTCAGTCTTGACGAGAATTCTTTTAGAGAAAGGGTTTAAGGTTCGAGTTCTCGACAAATTGTTGTTTGGAGGAGAGTCCATGCTTGGGCTGTCTGACCATCCAAATTTAGACTTTATATGTGGCGATCTCTTGGATCCCAAAGTGGCCGCCGAAAGTTTGGAGGGGTGTGACTTTGTCGCCCATCTAGCGGCTATCGTCGGTGATCCAGCTTGCCGAAAGCAGCCAGAGTTGGCTAAGCAGACAAACCTAGAGGGTAGCGTGCAACTCTACGAGAAGGCTGTCGAAAAAGGAGTTAAGAAATTCATTTTCGCCTCGACTTGTTCCAACTACGGCAAGATGCCCGATCCCAATGAGTTCGTGTCGGAAACATCAGAATTGAGTCCGATCTCTTTGTATGCGGAAACAAAGGTCGAATTTGAGAATTACCTCCTCAATCAAAGCCGCTCGTCTCACGTGAAACCGACTTGCTTGCGTTTTGCGACCGTTTATGGGCTTTCGGCACGAATGCGCTTCGACTTAACCGTTAACGAGTTTACTCGGGATATTGCTAAAGGGACCGAGTTAGAGATATTCGGAGCCCAGTTCTGGCGTCCTTATTGCCATGTTTACGATTTGGCCTCCTCAGTGCTGAAGGTAATTGAAAGTCCAGGGGAGAAAACGGCGTACGAAGTGTACAATGTTGGAGACACGGAAGAGAATTATACGAAACAGATGTTAATAGACGAGATTCTCAAGTTTATTCCAAAGGGGAAAGTCTCATATGTTGAAAAGAATGAGGACCCTCGAGACTATCGGGTCAATTTTGACAAGATATCGTCGGAGCTTGGTTTCAAGGTCCGCAAGAGAATACCAGACGGAATCGCAGAGGTGGCCAGGTTTGTCTCTAACGGTGTTTTCCGAGACCCATACTCCAATAGATTCAAGAATGTCTCGTAATGAGGATCCCGTTATTTGATCTCAATTACGGTGAAGAGGAGGAGCAAGCAGTCCTAGACACCTTGCGCTCCAAATGGATCTCGACTGGGCCCAAGAATCAGGCGCTAGAGGAACAGTTTGCGGCGCTTCTAGGGGCAAAGTCCGCCGTGGCAGTTTCTTCCTGCACCTCTGCTCTACATCTGGCCCTACGGCTTGCGGGGGTCGAGAAAGGGACGGAAGTGATCGTTCCATCTCTAACCTTTGTAGCGACGGCGTCTACCGTACTCATGCAGGGCGGGACGCCGGTTTTTGCAGATATCTGTTCTAAAGACGATTGGACTATTGATCCGGCTGATATTGAGCGGAAGATCACCGATAGAACGCGGGCGATAGTACCTATGCACTATGGAGGCTTCGGATCTGACATGGATCGAATCAACGCTTTGGCCAAGGAGCACAATCTTATTGTAATCGAGGATGCCTGTCATGGGCCTTTGGCAGAGAGGGGAAGTAAGAAGCTCGGTACGATTGGGGATTTTGGCTGCTTTAGCTTCTACTCTAATAAGAACATCACTTGTGGAGAAGGTGGTATGCTCGTGACAGATGATGTCGAACTGGCACAGCGGGCCAAGCACCTTCGGTCTCACGGGATGACATCGAGTGCATTTGAGCGGGAAAGGGGAAAAGAGTTCTACGATGTTGTGGAATTTGGCTACAACTACAGAATGGATGATATCCGGGCGAGCTTGATGTTAGCCCAACTACCCAAGTTGAGAGGCGATATTTCACGGCGGAAGGAACTGGTAGCAATGTACCGGAGTAGGTTGAAAAATACTTCCACTCTTTCTATTCCGTTCCAAAATCATGAGGGAGATTCCGCTCACTATGTTTTTGGTGTCCTATTGGAGAGCGCTGATCGTAAGGTTGTCATGAAGGAGTTGAAGGAACGAGGGGTCAGCACTTCAATGCACTATCCACCAGTTCATCAGTTCGGATGCTTCAATGAGTATTCATGCGAACTTCCTTTGACAGAGTATGTCGGTGAACGGGAGATTTCATTGCCACTTTACCCTGCTATGAGCGAGGAGCAGGTGGACTATGTTTGCGAACAACTACTAGAGATACTGTCAGCTTAGAGTGGATTTTAGGTGGCCCGGGGAGCAATTAATAGCGGTTGTCAGAGGATTTACCTGAGTCGGCGGTGGTTTGGCTAAACAATCGCTCGGGTCGAGCAGGAATGGTGAGGGTTTCGAGAGGGTAAGAGCGGGAGCTCTAACCTCAGCTTAAGGAAATGTTCAATGATGCGAAAATTGTTCTAGTGCTGTCAGCACATGCGGATGATGAGGTGCTGGGAATGGGGGGAACCTTATTTAGGCTCCGAGAGGTTGGCTGCCGAGTAATTTGGCTGATCATGTCAAGGGTTTGGTCTCCACGTTGGTCAGAGGAGAAGAAATCGATCAGGGAGAGAGATATTGATCGCGTGGCTGGATGTGTAGGCTTTGACGAAGTTATTCGTTGGGATTTCCCAGACAACCGGATGGATGAATTTCCGCGTGATGAATACCAATCAAGGTTGATTCAGGAGCTTAACAGGATAAGGCCAGACACGATATTTTCACCTGGACCATGGGATTGGAATTGGGAGCATAGAATAGCATTTGAAACTGTTGAGGTGTCGATCAAGCCTGCTTACTCGCCATTTGTCCGGCAAGTTTACGCCTACGAAATTCCAAGTTCAACAGACTGGACATACAAATCGGTTCGACAATTTCCATCCTCCACCTATGTGGACATTGAAGATGTGTTGGAGAAGAAGATTGCAGCAGCAACGCTCTTTTCTACTGAGATAGCAGATTTTCCTCACCCGAGAAGTCCAGACGGGATCCGACACTATGCAGCGGTCCGCGGCATGGAGGTGGGTATTAGGGCGGCTGAATCGTTTGCTCTCATGCGAAAAATTGAACGACATGATCGTTGATCTCTTAACGGCCGATGGATCGTGGATTGTACCGTACCTTGAAACCCTATCAGACTGGTGCACGGCGAGGGGAGACCGCAGCCGCATGTACACCAATCACAAGGAAGTTCGGGGTGGAGATGTTCTGTTCATCCTTGGGTATCTGAAAATCATTCCTAAGAAGTACCGGGACCTGTATGGGAAAGCGTTAGTGATTCATGAAAGCGATTTGCCCTCGGGAAGAGGATTCGCGCCCATGTCCTGGCAGATCTCGGAGGGAGCCCAAGAGATCGTTTTTACACTTTTTGAAGCGGACGACGGTGTCGATACGGGACCGATTTACTTCAAGAAAACCCTTCTTCTTTCTGGAACAGAACTGTTCCCTGAATGGCGAAAAAAACAAGGGGAGTTGACGATACGAATGGCCAAGCGGTTTTTGCAATCGTATGGCGAAGTGAAGCCTTCCCAGCAGGAGGGAGATGGCTCGTATTTCGAAAAACGTTCGAGTAAGGATGACGAAATGTTAGTGACAATGACGTTAGCAGAATGTTTTGACAGGATCCGAGTCTGCGATCCTGAGAGGTACCCGGCTTGGTTTCAATACCGAGGCCGTAAGTTTAAGGTCCTCGTCGAACCTTTGTCTGAGGAATAGATTAGCCATGGCCTGGACATGATTGAAACTCTAAGGCCAGGAAACCTCGGAAGGAAAATGGAGGGGATACGGGGTGGCAAAAAGATCTCCCGGAAGTCGAATGGGATCGGCTCTCGCGAGACTCCTCTGATCCGGGGCGAAATAACCTAAGCCGGGGAGTGAAAGCAAATCTAGCGACGAGGAAATCATGACTTTGGCAGACGTGGGATTTTTCCTAACCGCGAGTCCATTGCATGGCTTTGGACATCTGCGCCGTTGTTTGAAGATCGCTGAAGCAATCGGGAAGCGCGAGCCCGAGCTCCGGATGGTTTTTAGCGGGGAGTTTTCATCCGAAGCAAAGGAAGTATTGCGACCCGATCAGCCGGACTCGCCGCTTGTCGGTCTCTCTGATTTGCAGGCAGATGTAGTTGTAATAGACTGTATGTTCGACATAGACGATCCCAATATAATCGATCGCGGATTGATAGCGAGAGTTAGGGAACGAGGAAGAAGGACAATCCTGATTACAAGTGGTTTGACGGCACCTTTGGAATTGGAGGTCGACATCGTAGTCGGTCATATGCTGAAACCGATGGCAGAAACAGGCAAGGCGAAGTTTATAACGGGGCTTGAATATGCACCCGTATTAAATGAGGAACTCGTATCCGAAGCACTTTCTCAGAATAGGGTAGAGCCAGAGGTCGAGAATATACTCGTGATCAGTGGATCTTGGAAAAACTGTGATGCGATCTGCAGCCCGCTGGTAGCGTTGAACGAGATCGGATTTACCGGTAGTGTTACGGTGCTGGTGCCAGAGACTTTGTTAGGGAGAGTTGACGAAATTGCAAGTTTGCGGACTGGATTCTACGTCAAGTTGAAGTCCCGAGTACCTAGTGTGCTTGAGATGATGAGGGAGTCAGATTTGGTGATCGGAACCTACGGGAATGCCACATTCGAGGCGTTTGCTGTAGGAGTACCGTTTGGTACGGTCTGCGTGAAGGAGTTTCAGGACGAGTATGCTAGTGAACTAGAGAAGCGGGGTCTTTTGTTCAACTTGGGGATGGTGGAGACGATCAACAAGAACAAGCTAAAAATGCTTATTAGCCGGACTGGTAAAAGTCAGCGGGCGGAGATGGTCAAGATAGCCCGAGCAAAAGTTGATGGAATGGGAATCGAGAGAATCAGCGAGTTAATTTCGCAGGCGACGAGAAACTAGGAGAAGGTATGACAAGAGAGGAGCTTGAAGGAGAGATCGCTAAACAGATCCAAGATTTACTGAAGCGTTCCGGAAGGGAATGTAAAGAGTTAGAGGCTAACACGAGAGTTTTCCAGGAGCTCCGAATGGATTCGTTTGAATTCGCGGAACTTGTAATGCTTCTTGAAAAATCGACCGGAATCGACCCCTTCACTCAGAGTAGTGAGATCGTTCCTATTGATACAATACAGGATCTCTACGACGTATACGCAAAAGGGGAACGATAGACGAGGATGAGGTGGTCGTGTCCGACGTAGAAACGCTAAGGAGGCGTTGTTGATGCTAGTAAGCGATCTGAAAAGTCCGGAGAACCAGGGGCGCATAGCGATGGAGACCTTGGAGAGGAAAGTGACCTACTTGGAGCTAGCGGAGAGAGTCCAAGAATCCGTGAGTAGCTTAATTGGGGCAGGAGTCCGTGGCTTGTGCATCGATTCGGGAGATCCTTTTTTTGTTTTTTCTTGGGCGGCAGCTTGTGTTGAGCGAGGCCTGCCGGTGGTGCTCGGAAGTCTTGAACGTTTGTTGGATTGGGAAGACCATCATAAGAAAAGAGTTTCAGTAACCCACTCGTGTGATGGAAAATCCTTAAGTGTATTGAGCAAAGAACGAGCCTCAGAGGGAAGTTTGGAGTTGGGTCCAAAGGATGTTGTGATAATGACATCGGGAACAACAGGAAAGCCCAAACTGGCCGTCCGGAGTTGGGAATCACTTGGTCACGCGGTGCATGAGCGTCAAACGATCCGGGGCCGCCGATGGCTGTTGACTTATGAGGTGAATCGCTATGCAGGATTGCAGGTATTCTTATTTGCCCTTAGGAACGCAGGAACCTTGATTTACAGTCAGGTGTTGAACTTTGAGAATCTTCGGAGATTGCTATTGGATAAACGGCCCCACTGTGTTTCCGCAACACCTACGTTCTGGAATCAGATTCTGAGGACCGTTCCCAGGGATGAACTAATGGGAGTGCCAATGGAGGTGGCGACCCTAGGCGGAGAGGCATGCAGCCAAAAGGTTTTGGACGCCCTGAAAGAGATTTTCCCCAAGTCCAAATTAACACACATATATGCTTCGACCGAAGCTGGAGTTGGTATTTCAGTCTCAGATGGATTGGCGGGTCTACCGGTAGAAATCCTAGAAAAGGGCCACCGAGGAACAGAAATCAAGATCGTGGACGGGGAACTATTACTGAGAACGCCGACGGCAATTGATTCCTATCTAGGCGGCGATTCTGTGGTTGACGACGATGGATTTGTCGCGAGTGGCGACATGGTGCACGTGGAGTCAGGGCGAATCATATTCACAGGGCGAAAGTCAGCGAGACTGAACATAGGAGGCTTCAAAGTCGATCCCACCGAACTAGAAGACGTAGCGAATTCTGTTGCGGGCATTGTTATCAGCCACTTCAAGGGGAGACCGAATCCTATTCTGGGGCAGATTTTGGTTTGCGATATTGTGGTCCGAGAAGGACATGATCCGCAAAAAGTAGTCGGAGCTTTGCGAGAGGTCATGGCTAAGCGTCCCAGACATCATTTTCCGAGGGACATCCGAGTTGTTGACGAAATAGCGTGTTCAGCCAGCGGAAAGATAAAGCGAAACGGTAATGAAGATCAGTGACAAGAACATCATAGTAAGCGGGATATCAAAGGGCTTGGGGGCTGAGTTAGCGCTACGGGCATTGAGAGATGGGGCTCGGGTAGCAGGTTTCAGCCGCGCCATAACTAAGGATATGAACGGCCTGTTAGAGGAATTCGGAAAAGATAGAGTTTTCGTTCAGGCGGCCGACATGAGGAACCGCGACTCTCTCCGAGAGTTTCTGGCGCGAGCTGAAGATTTCTTTGGCGGACAGATTGATGGTTTGGTGAACAACGCCGGGGTGGCCTATGATCATGTGCTTCCGCTTTCCCAGGATGTTGGGTTAGACTCAACGATAGAAGTGAATCTAACGAATACGATCTTGATTACGCGGGAGATCGTAAAAGCGATGTATTTGAAGCGCTCAGGAAGTATTGTAAACATTGCTTCGATTCTAGCCTTGAGAGGATATAGTGGCTTGTCAATCTACGGAGCCTCTAAGGCTGGATTGCTAGGCTTTACACGATCTCTGGCAAGAGAAATGGGTAGGGCAGGAATAAGGGTCAATAGCGTCTGTCCCGGGTACATGGACACAGCCATGACAGAGGGAATGTCGAAGGAACATAAGGATATGATCATTCGAAGAACGCCTCTCGGACGTTTGGCCGAGGTGGGTGAGGTTGTCGAAGCCGTTGTATTTTTGCTGAGCGAATCGAGCAGATTCATCACGGGACAAGAAATAGTAGTCGATGGAGGCATCACAATTTAATGGCTGGCCTAGAGTTTAGGGTTCACAAAGCAGGAGAAATACCTTCACTGAAAGACGGGTATTTGTCTTTGTCTAGCGCTCTAGGCTACGACGAGGGTCGGGCGCAAAGTATTTGGAATTTTTTCTACGAAAAGAACCCGATCGGCGAATTGGGGGCAGTAACAGTAAGAGATGGGAGCAGAATTGTGGGATGCTCGTTCCTTCATTTCTCGGACTTAGAGGGAGGAGATTCGAGGATTCGTTTCGCCCTGTACACAGCGGCGATGCTGCTGCCCTCCGCTCGTGTTGGACCGTTTACTTACATCTCAATGATCAACCACCTCAAGCAGCTCGGGAACCAGGGGCGAGCGCGGATAATCATAGCTTTTCCGAACGCGATGGCGGTTCAGCCTCTGACCCGTTTTGGGGGATTCAGGCGATTGCACACTGGTTACTTTACGCGAAGTAGAGTTTCCGAGGGGTTACTCGAGAGCGCGTTTGCATTCAAGGAGAAGCCATTGTTCCTCAGCAGCGATCACATCCAATGGAGGTGCTCTCGGAAAGGGCTAAGACAGAAGGAAGGATGGATCCTTAAAGACTACGAAGAAGAAGTGAATGTCCTGGAGAATCTGGGAGAGGGAGCAGCGCCTTCTGAGTTGATTCATAAGGATGTAGTATATCCTGTCTGGGACCCGCTCGAAATGGAAAATAGAAAGCCGATCAGCGATTACCGGGTAAACATGTGTGCATTCGCTACCGATGAGAATGGGTGGGAAATAGCCTCGCGACTTAGGCCGAGTTTACTTTTGGGAGACGTAGTTTAGCAACAATCATGACCGACCGACCTGGAATTCTAATTCAAGCTAGGATGGGTTCGAACCGTTTTCCTGGGAAAGTGCTCCAGGAACTGAATGGTAAATCTATACTAGGATTTCTGTTGGAGCGGCTTTCGCATTTAGGAAATGAATTTGAAACGGTAGTTTGCACGACGTTTAAGGCGCTCGATGATCCAATTGTCGAAGAGGCCAAAGGCAGGGGGCTATTGGTAGTTAGGGGAAGCGAGGAAGACGTTCTAGGTCGAATGGTGAAGGCCGTCCTATTGCGAAGATTCGGAGCGATAGTGAGGCTACCAGCAGACAACCCGCTCATTGATCCGGAATTGATATCTAGAATGTACCAACATTTTGTAGAGGGAGATTATGACTACATTGCGAACTTTCCTGATTGTGGATTCCCCGCTGGCTACTTGACGGAGGTGGTGAAATCGTCAGTGCTTCTCGAGTCTTTTGCTTTGGCTGACAAGGGTTATCAGCATGAACATGTATTACCATATGTATATGAGAAAGCAGGGCGTTATCGGTGCAGTAGGTATAAGCGCTCAGAGGAAAGTGTGGGTATTCGCCTCTCACTAGATAGTAAGGAGGATTTGGGAGTGATTCGTCAAACTGTGCGTTTATGCGAGGAGGAAGGTTTGGAACTAAAGTTAGAAAACATCGAGCATCTAGCGAGTCGCAATCCGGAAGTGTTTTTAGTCAATCGAAATCAAAGTCAAACAACCCTTGAGGAGGTTCAGAGTGAAGTGGTTTAAAGATGATCGAGTTCTTATAGTTGGTGAATGTGGGATTAACCATGACGGTAGCCTAGACCAGGCGCTCAGGCTAATCGATCTTTGCGCAGATAGTGGGTGTGACGTGGCTAAGTTCCAGATCTTCAAGGCTCGAGAAATGTATCCGCGGGATGCCGGTCAGTATCGGATCGCGAAAGGCGGAACAGTGGATATCTACAAGACAGTCGAATCGATGGAAACGCCTGAGGAGTGGATTCCCATTCTGATGCGGCACTCTAAAGAAAGGGATTTGGGTTTTCTGATGACACCCGGAGACATGGAGAGTATGGAGGTGTACTTGAAATACAATCCAGAGATCTTGAAAGTGTCGTCTTACGAAATCAGTCATTTAGAGCTTTTTAAGGCTGCAGGAGCAACTAATTTGCCATTCATATTCTCAACGGCTAGTAGTTGTTTAGGAGACATTGAGGAGGCCCTGGCTTCTCATGGAGGCAGTGGGGAAGTTTGTGTCATGCATTGTAATGGGAAGTATCCGACTGATCCAGAGATGGTCAACATGAATGTGCTGCGAACTCTAAAGCTAGCTTTTCCATCTACTGTGTTAGGTTTTTCTGACCACACCACTGATCCCATTGAGGCCCCCGTAGCTGCTGTAGCTTTGGGGGCAAGAGTGGTCGAGAAACACATTACTCTGAACAAAAATCTCCCGGGTCCAGATCATAGTTTTGCAGTGGATCCGGAGGAATTGAAGCGAATGGTTACCGCCATTAGAGAGACGGAAAACAAAGTCAGGATCGGCGAGAAAGTTGATATCTCGCCCAGGGTACTAGGTGAGACCGTCAAGAAAACTCAGACGAAAGAGGAGTATCTACGAAGGTTTGCTTTTCGATCAATATTTTCGCGTATGGCGATATCCGAAGGGGAAGTATTTAGTCGGGAGAATTTGGCTATTCTTCGAGGAGGCGAGAAGGGAACGGGTCTTCATCCGCGGTATTTGGAGGCCCTATTAGGAAAGAGGGCGCCGGTCAATATTGGGTGTGGTGAAGCGATTACTCTCGATAGACTGCTCAGCTGATAGATGCGATGAATCAAGCGGATCTCAGCAAACTGACAATTGATGAGCGGTCGAGCCTCCGGGAAGCGTTGGAGAGTATTGAGCGAAATCATCTGGGTATCGCTATTGTTCAGAATTCGAAAAAGGAGATTGTCGGAGTTATAACCGACCCCGATATGAGGCGCTTGTTTCTGAAGGGAATTGAGCTGTCAGCACCGACCAACGAATATTGCAACCGAGATTTCCATTTCTGGGATGAAAGTAGGCCTAGGGATGGAGCAAAACTGTACATGCGACAAAAGCGGATTCGGCATATGCCTATCTTGGGTGATGCAAAACAGTTGGTCGGGATGCTTTCGTTGGATGAAGACGAATTCCTGATTCGAGACAACGAGGTGGTGATAATGGCCGGAGGACTAGGCAAACGACTCAGGCCGTATACCGAAGACTGCCCAAAGCCAATGCTCTTGGTAGAGGATAAACCAATCCTAGAGCACATTATAGAAGATTTTGTCGCTGCTGGATTCGTGAAGTTCCGCATCTGCCTTAACTATTTGGGTGATATGATAGTCGGGCATTTTGGAAATGGGTCAAAATGGGGTGTTGATATTAGCTACGTAAGAGAAGATAAACGACTGGGCACAGCTGGAGCCCTATCACTCTTAGATCCAGTTCCGGACAATGATTTCATCGTGATTAACGGGGATATTCTCTCGAGGGTGAACTATCCTAGGCTGATTGAATTTCACAAGGAGCACCGGAGTTGTTCGACGATGGCTGTGCGTCAGTACGAATACAACATTCCCTTCGGTGTTGTTGAGATTAGGGGAAACAAGATCGCCAATATCAAAGAGAAACCCAAGAATAGCTACTATGTGAATGCTGGAATCTACTGTATAAGTCCAGGTGTTTTAGATTCACTCGAAGGTGGTGTCTACTGTGATATGACAACCCTCTTATTGAGGTTGATTGAGAAGAACGAGACAGTTGGTGCATTTCCTGTTCATGAGGATTGGTTAGACGTTGGTCGGCATGAGGATTTTGATCAAGCGGGTGAATTCGTAAGGGGCGCGGGTTAAGTATAGGGCTCGTCAAAGTCCAAAGAGTGATTTTGTTTTAGAGGCAACTTATTTCATGAAAGTACTACTTTACGTCTCATTTGATGAGCAAAGGGTCGCAGAAGCGGTTGCACTAGAGTTAAAGCAGCGATATTCGGGATGTCAGCTTTATTGTTGGACTTACCGGGACTTCGTGGAGGGAGCCTATCTTAGGAGAAAGGGTGGCCTCTTTGAAGAAGTATATTGTGACTCAAAATTATACGGCGAAGCCGGAGAGGTGTATGAGAAAGGGGAGCTCGATTATGAGCAGGTAAAGAGCCTTGAACGAAAATATGGCTCGCCGAACTTAATGTCCTTTGTAAGAAACGATCGAAATCTGATCATGCGGCGCAAAGGTTTGATTTATCGGTACGGCACGAGGCGTGAACCAAGGGAGCTACTAACTCACGCCGTAGTATTTCTGAAGAGAATCGACTCTATATTGAACCAGATCCGACCCGATATCGTCATTCATGTCGGGTGGGATTGCGGGCCCGCTTCGGCTTTTTACTTAAATAGGGTCGCCGAAGTGAGATCAATTCCAATTTTGGTCCCGGTTCATACTAAGATTGGAGCGCGGGTAACACTGAGTTCATGCGTAAAGAACCGGCTTGCACACATCGAGAGTTTGATGGATCCGGCAGGTAGGAAGCTGACGGATGAGATGATTGAGTCCGCTGAAGAGATGTTGAGCGCATTCAGAAAGAAAGCCATTAAGCCGGCCTTCTATGAACGTTTCTTACAGGAAGAGGCTGAGGCGCGGTTATTTAAGACGCGCCTTGGTAAACTAGTAAATGGTCCGCGAAGGTATGTGGAAGGGCTAGGTAGATACGTGGCAAACCGTCACTGGAGAGATCCTCTCTTCTATAGTATGCTCTGGAGGCGCTATGATTCACTCAGGATAAAGATGCGTCGATTTTTGTTGTCCACGTTCAGAGGTTCTTTCGAGAAGCCTAAACCAAATGAAAAGTATTATTACTTTCCTATGCATCTGGAGCCAGAATTATCGCTGCTCCTCTATGCTCCAAACTTTTGTAATCAGCTGACCGTGATCGAACAAATTGCGATGAACTTACCGGCTGATTGTGTTCTATATGTGAAGGAACACAAGGTAGCGATGGGACATCGTACCCTCGGTTACTTGAAGAAGCTGAGTGCCATTCCGAATGTTCGCCTTATCGATCCGGATTACAATTCAAGAGACTTGATTTTGGGCAGTGAAGCGGTTGTTGTGATTACTGGAACGGTGGCCTTTGAAGCTGTCCTCCTCGGTCGGCCCGCAGTCACAATAGGGGCTGTCTCTTATACACATCTCCGAGCCCACGAGACCTCTCTACATCTCG
>OJGU01000335.1_pt1 | contig 29952 bp, 30 predicted proteins | sample 1594741 | NCBI WGS metagenome assembly OJGU01 (sample SAMN05416841, study PRJEB24817) | seawater metagenome | isolation source: Sea water | place: Canada:Atlantic | collected 2013-07
GATGTGTATAAGAGACAGACCCTGCCCCTCGAGGGCTCACCCGCACAGTCGATCGTGCGTCACTTGAGAGCGTTCCGGGCAGAGGTTGGATTCGATCGGGAACCCGGCGACGCCGAGCGCGAGAGTCTCCACGTTCGAGTGACGCTACGAACGCACTGAGCCCCCAGGCAATCGTAGGGCCGCAACCGGTGTCCGAGGATCGTCGGTACCATTGCACGCGTGCCGTGGTTCCGAGTCCTCGCTCTTGCCCTCGTGGCCGGTGGTTGTTCACCGGCCAACCCCGAGGCCCCGCAGGTCAAACCGGTGGAGGCCGCCGGCAAACCGCCTTCCTCCGCCAGCGCCAATGACCCCTCGGCCGCGCCGCGGGACGGTCTTGGCGACGCCCGCTCCAAAGGACGGGGCACCATCGAGCCGACGCCGGCGGACGGTCGGGTGGAGGACGGCTTCTTCGTCACCGATGATGCGCCCGATCCACGAAAGTGCGCGACGGACAGCGATTGCGTCGGCGATACCGTGGCCGACCGAACCGGGTGCTGCCAGGCTCCGACCCAGGTCATCCCGCATAGCCGTGCGTACGCGGCCTGGGTGCACAAGTGGCGCGCGGGCGCTTGCATCGACATCACCTGCCCCCCACCGCCGGCCCCGGCGCAGCCCGACGAGTGCCTGTTCGCGGTCAAGTGCGTTGAGCAGGTCTGCGAAAACGAGTGCGCTGCAGGCTAGTGAGGGAGTCGACCGCAAACAGCCCTACGGATTGAGGGTCCAATACCCGGCCGTGTATTTGACCGGGCTGCTGTCCATCCCGGTCCAGTACGCGCGTGCCGTATCGTCCTCGATCCGGACATAGGTTGCTCGGACACTCGCGATCGCGGCGGTGTCGGACACCATGCCGTCGGGGTCGACGATGACCAGCTGGTCGGGGCCGGACGCCACGGACACCGCGAGCACCGCCTGGGCGCCGATCACCGCGAAGTCTCTCAGCCCGCCAGCGACCGCCGATAGATCTGTCGTCCCTTTGTCGGCGAGGGTATCGGCGTCGAACCGCATCATCTCGTCGAGAGCGTCGTCGAGTACGAACACGTCGTCCGCGGGCCCGTCCCACGAAACGAGGCCACACTTTCCGTTGAGCGTGGGCAGTGCCACCCGTTCCCACACCCCTTCGCTGGGTTCGCGATACAACCAGCTGCTCTCGTTGCCATCCACGACGTCGACGGTCGTCATGAACTGGGTACCGTCGACGGACTGATCCAGATCGCAATAGAGTCGGCTGCTGGCGGCCGTCGCCCCCGTGGTCGGGATCGGTGCCTCGATCTCGCTGTAGCCAGCCAGGTTCGCGTTCCAGCGGATCCGGTAGCCGTTCTCATGCAAGACCCAGGCGACTCCCTCGTGACCCACCTCGTTTGCAGGCGCGATGGCTCGGACCGCCCACGCACCGCTCCACCAACTGGAGCCGAGCACTGCCCCTGAGTCGCCATCGAAGACCTTCAAGCGCATTTGGTAGGCGCCGTTCGAGGCGAACTGGTCGACCGCCCAAAGGGTCGACCCATCCAAGCTCACCGCGAGTGCGGCATCACGAGGGACGTTGAGATTCCCCGTGGGTACGATGGTTTCGTACGCCCCGAAGCTACAGGCGACGACAAGCACGCCGAGCCCGGCGGCGAGGGAGGATTTCAAGAGGGGGGATTTTCGTCTTCGAGTCACGTAGATGCCCAACGCCCGCCGCTGCCCACTGCCTCAGGAGGCCAGCGAGCAGGTGCACAATTCCCGAACGCATCGGCCGACGCGCGTACGCCGAAGAGTGGTCCCGTCGATCCCGGCTTGCTCGAGTATCGTTGCCCGGTGAAGGTCCTCGCTCGATGTTACGATCGCGCCCTGGTGCGCTGCGGCCCGACGAGCGTCTGCGAAGTGTCGCTGGGCGAGGGCGTCGTCATCCGCCAAGGTCGAGTCGAGGGCGTACCGGGCAACGACACCGCGACAACGGTTCAGCTCGCATGGGACGATCTCGAGGTCCACAAGTGCGACGGGTGTTCGCAGAGCTACGGACCGCGCGGAACCCCCAGCGGCGATCAGGGTTCCTTTCAGCAGTACGCCCTCCAGCGCGGTGAGTATCCGTGGAGCGGCCACCGTCCCGGTTGGTACTGCATGGGCTGCTCGATGCCTCCTCGTTGAGGGCTAGAGGTTCGCCGCCCCTTTTGGTCGGCGATCTCTCGATTCCGGGCCTCGCGGTCGCTGGCCACAACACCGAAGGTGACTTCGGCTCCGAGGGTCCCGCCATGGTGTGGAGCCAGTTGCGGTTGAAGCCGTCGCCAGGGCCCTCGTCGTCACTGCCGCCGACCGCTCCACCGCCCAGGTCGCGAACGTTGACGAAGACCGTGAACCCAGCGCGCAGGCTTGCGTCCACGATGAGCCCCTCGACGGGACTGTCGCCGCTATTGATGACTGGAATGGTTGGCGTACAAGCCGGGGCCCGGCGCCATGAGCCTCAGAAGTTGCAGCCGCCCGGCTGCTCCGGAATCTCGTCGATGAACGCGTGGCACTCGCATCCTCCTGCTTCGCAGCTCAAGCTCTCGAGGTCGTCGCACAGCGACTCGACCCGCACGTACCGGGTCCCGCTTCCGCAGACGTCGGGGTTGAGAGAATCGCAACCGCTGTAGGTGAAAAGTTCATCTCCGTCGGTCCAAAACGCGAAGTCGAACGACTGCGGCTCGATCTCGACCACGCCGTTGCTCGAGCACGCCGCGGTTTGGGTTTGGGTCATGGTCACACCGCTGACCGAAAGGTCGCCATACGATGCGGTCAACCCCTCGAAGATCAGGGCATAGCGGTCTGCTGCGATGACCAACCCGAAGGGCTCGCTGCTCCCCTGCTGGGCCCTGTAGATCCCATCCTCCAGCGTGCCGCCCGGAGCCTTGGGGAAGGGAGGAGCGGAGGGGTCCGCGTCGTAGGTGGAACACAGCGAGATCGATGTGCACTCCAGGCCGTCCGGAAAGAACCCTCCCCCGGTCGAAGTATCGGCGATGGTCCCTGTGGAGGCGTCGGTGGTCTCGCTGGTGAGGCCGGTCGTGCTCAGGCCGGTCGTGCCCGTGCTCGCCGTCCCCGTGTCCGTCGATCCCGAGCTCGTGACGGTCCCGCCGGAAATCGTGGTTGCGCCCGAGCCCGTGCTCGTACCGCCTCCGCTCGAGCCGGTGCCCATCTCGGCGGGGGTGGGTGAAGCGTCGTCGGAACAGCCGCCCACGAGCACGGCGGAAGCACACAGTGCGATGGCAGTCTTCATGGTGTGGGCGCAGCGTACCAAGGCCACAAGCTTCGCTGCGACGCGGAGCGTCGGGGCGCGTCGCAGTGACGGACCCGGCTCGACGTTCCGACCGCGCCCTGATCCGCCACGACCCGAGGAACGTCTGCGAGATGCCCGCCAGGACGAGTTCCACGCAAGCCTCGGCGACCCCGCGTCCAGATGGGTTCCCAATTGTGAAGTGCAGGCCAGCGCCGCGCGCTCGTCGGGTACAGACTGCGCCCGTCCCCCGAATAACCGAGGCGCTGGCGCGTCTGACTCGACTCGTGGACCCCGGATTGAAAGTAGTGGCCTCGTGCTCTCTCTGGTTGCTTCTATGTGGCTCCGTAGCCTGCGCCACCCGGAGCGATGCGGGCAGCTCACCGCCGGCCCCCGCGTGCCCGGAGCCCGCGGAGCCGAGCCCACCGACGGTCAGCCCCCCCTTGCTCTACGACAGCTATGGGGTCGAACTCGAGCGCGAGCCGGGCGACCTGTACACCGACAAGGTCCTCACGTTCGTGGGGCCGGTGATGCGGCTGCGGGTCCGCTACGTCGATGACCCCGAGGGCGACATCAAGCAGTCGAGCTTCACGAGTTGTGAGGCCGAGGTCGAGGTTCCGATCGTATGGAACGAGCGCGGATTCTCCGTGCTCCAGACCATCACCGCCCGGGGCCGGCGAGGGGCCTTTGTTCGGAACGAGACCCCCCCCGACGACGATGGATCCCGCAACTCCTCGACAGACAAGAAGCTCCGGACCTGTTGGGTGACGTTGCTCGAGGGGGACTACGGCGTGGACCAACAAAGCGCAGCCACGACCGAGGGTCGGGCCAAGCAGTTCAGGCTGACCGAACCTGGCGGCGAGACCTCCGTGCTCCAGGCCGTGCCCCGACCGTCGGAACTGGACCTGATCGACGTCGTCGACGCCCACTTCTGGCGCTGATCGGGGATGCGACCGTCCGCCAGGTTGACGGCCCGAGCAGGCCTGGGGCCGGGCCGGTTGACAGCGCCGATGTAACAACGGCCCCGCGTGTGGCGACCCCGAAGGTGCGATGACGCAAGAGGGCACGGTACGAGCGCATCGCGAGCGGTTCTGGCGGGAACACGGTTTCGGCCGGGGCGGCGGATACGACGACCCATGGGCGACGGCGTCGTTCGGGGGCATCCCGTACACGGTGCCCAACTCCAAACGCCGGGCCGAAGCGTTGCGCGTGCACGACCTGCACCACCTCGTCACCGGCTACGGCACCGACTGGACCGGAGAGTCGGAGATCGCCGCGTGGGAGTTGGGCTCCGGCGGCGCCGGCCGGTATCCCTACGCCTGGCTCATCGCGGTGTTCGGCTTCGTCATCGGCGTGCTGGCCCTTCCCCTGCGAACCCTTCGCGCCTTCGCCCTCGGCCGCCGAAGCCGGAACTTGTACCGCGCTCCCACGATCGAGCCGATCCTGGACCTGCAACTGCTCCGAGTGCGTCGGCGCCTCCTGCCCGCGCACCCCGACGGTGTTCGCCTCTCCGACCTCCCGCGCTTCGTCGCCCTATCGCTTCTCGCGGTCCCGGTGGGGCTCGCCCTGCTTGCCACCACGCCCGCGCTGGTCTTGCTCTCCGCGGCGCGAACGGGCTGCCCCTGCCGGGCTCGGTTGTCCGCGGGGTAGTGGTTCGGCCAGGTTGGTGTGCGATACCGAGGCGCGAGCAGACTGCGGTACCTTGTTGGCATGGAGCGTCTTCGACCGTTCGCGACTGCGACCCGGCATGAACCGAGGCAGCAGCGGAAGACGTCCGTATGAACGACTCCGGCTCAACGCTGCCGAGCCCGCCTGCGTGGGGCATCCGCGGCCAGTACCAGCTGCAGGACACGACCATGACCCTGCGCGAAGGGCTGGCCGAGTACTACGCGGTCAATCCGGGCCTCGCAGACCCAGCCAAACTCGAACACGAGCCGAGCGCAGCGTTCTTCCACAGACACGACACCACTCACGTCATCTTCGGCACCCACACCGGCCCCTCCGACGAGGTCGGCAACGATTGGCTCACGCTGTTCGGCGTCGACGTTGGCTTCACCCGCTACCTCCGGGAGTTCATGGGCACCACGGAGGTCAAGGGCGTCGCCCAAGCCTACGCCAACGCCTCGGTCTTCAGGCTGCTGTGGCACGGGCTGCGCCTGTTCCCGATCGCCCGTCGGTACGCCAAGTCCATGCACCGCAAGTGGCCGTGGGAGGTCCCCGAAGCTTGGCTCGATCGGCCGCTCAACGAGCTGCGGGATGAGCTGGGCATCAAGGTGCTTCATACGCACATCGACTTGGGCTTGAAGCTCGATGCACTGCCGCCGGGTTCCTCGGACGACGCCGACACGGCAGTGACCTGAGCATGGGTCTAGCGCTCGACATCCTCGGAAGCCTGCTCACCGGACTCGTCGGGCTCGCGTTGGCGGGGTGGGCGGCAGGTTCGTCCGCAACGACCAGGGGCGCCACATCGCCTACGTGGTCTACGGCTCCACCGATCCGGGCGCGCCCGTGGTGGTGAACATGCATGGCTCAGGAGTACCTGAAATCCGAGACCTCGATGATCAAGGCGTTGCTCGACGGCCAGGCCGCGGTCGTCCAAGCGAAGTGAGCGGTCCGAGTTCGGCGCCTACTCGCGGCAGATTCGGGTCAGGACAACGTCGGAGGGCTGGGCCTCTTCGGCGGCCCGGATGCTCGTGATGTACGCCGCGTCCGGAGCCAGCGCCACACCGAAGATGGGCGCGTTGTCATCCTCGAGTACAACCTCAGTGTCACCGGTGACCAACCCCACGCGATACACCCGCGACACACCGGCATCGAGCGTCGTGAAGTAGGCGTCGGCGTCGTCCACCGCCAACGAGATCCCGAACGCCTCCAGTGTCGCGTGCGTCAGTGCCGTGCCCCCGTCGGTGTCGATGGAGCGCACCGACAACGGTCCCGACAGGCCTGGTCCCTGCTGCTCGAGCCAGTAGAGCCGGCCGGCGTGGAACCTCAGACTCTGCGGCGAGCTGGTCGTTGCAAGCACCTCCAAGCCCCCCTCAGCATCGTCGTAGCGCAGGACCACACCGCTGAGTTCGCCTGCGTCATTGATGTAGTCGCTCACCAGCGCAAAGACATCGGACCCGTCCGTGACGAGCGAGCGGGGGAACCCGAGTCCGTCCGCGACCTCCTCGCGCGGTCCGTCGAGATCGCGGAGCATCAGTCTCCCGGCCAGAATCCCGGACCCCGCGTTGAGCCAATAGACCCGGTCGCCGAGCTGCACGGGCGACAACGGGTTGTTCTGTTCCGCCGCGACCGGGATCGCCGGATCCCCCATGAACGAGAGGATTCGGACTTCGCCCTCGGAGGCGTACAAGAGGCCCGCCCCCACAACGTTGAACGTCACGACACTCGTGCCGGTGACGAGCACATCTTCGGGGACGCCTTCGGGTACGGGGCGAACCTGCACGCGCCCATCGTTCGTTGCCCAGAACAGTTGATCGCCGACGACCTGCGGCGAGATCGCTCCCGCGGCACCGAACTCCAACGCCTCGATGCATGGAGCGAGCCCCCCGGATGTGCTGCTGTCCGACGCCGACGACTCGGTGCCCGTTGTAGCCTGCGGCTCCGTCCCACCGCCCTCGGCTGCGCCGCCGGTGTCCTCAGAACCGACCACTGGACCGCACCCGAGCGACCCCACCAAGAGCAGCCCGCCGCAAGCCCAACGCGTCAGCCGAGTTCCCACCACGGTCTGAAGCATGCCGGCTCGCACCGAGGGAAGCAACGAGACCCGAGGTCTCGAGCGCCCGCGGTTCTTTCCGGACGGCCACGCGCAACGCAGCGACCGACGGCGCCTCCCCCTCGGCCCGAACAATGAGCCCAGGAGCGTTCGCCAAAGAGCTCGCGGTACCGGCGAAGACCGCCATCGGCATGGGAGCTCAGCCCTTGGGCGGTGTGGGGTCGCAGACCGTAGTGTCGAGTTCACACTCTTCCGTGCACGGGACGGGGTCGACCGAAGTGCCCCTGTCGAGATCGGCGCAACTCGGCGTGTCCAGCTCGGGGTCGCAGGCCTCATTCTCCGCGAGAATGCCGTCCCCGCAGCCCCACTCGCAGGCTGCAAGGTCGAACCTGCAGCTGGCCATGTTGCAGCGGAGCTCGCCGCCGGTGAAGACGTGGTCGGGGTTGAGCACATCGACCTGGCTCATACAGGTCTCGAAGCCGAGTCCCTCGGGCGTGCACGGTTCGGTGCCGCAGTCGCACTCCTCACCGCAGTTCACCAAACCATCGCCACACGTAGAGCTGCAGGCCCACGCCCCGCTCGAAGAGTCACTGGACCCACCGTTGTCCGAGGTCGTGGTGCTGCTCGTGCTGGGGTCCGGCCCTGGGGACGTGCTTCCTCCGGTTTGCGGGGGCACGCCCGTCGTTCCCGGCACCCCGGGCCCCGAAGTGTTGCCGTCCGACGTGTTCGCGCCCGAGACGTCCGAGCCTTGACCCCCGCCACCAGAGGACCCGCCTCCCGCGACGGGGTCGCGCAGGCACGCGGCGCTGCAACCGAGTGCGATGAGTCCGAGGTACACGCGGTATGGCACAGCCCATCCTACCCGGGAGCCGATGAGATGTCCGTCGGGACCGATGAGAACGTCGCCCTCACCCCGCCTGCGTCGCAACCGGGGCGCGTGGCCTTCGCCAGCGCCCAGGTGATCGCCGCCAACGGAGGCCTTCAATCCTTCGACGACCTCTGCACCGAGGAGGCCGAGGCCGCCGGTCTGGCGGGCACCTTCTCGGCAGCGGTCGCGACGACCAAAAGTTCGATCGCCGCCCGCTTTGATCTGGGTGGGCGACCCGTGGGTGAACACCACAGGACAGCTCGTCGTCGCCGGCCCGGCGGACCTCGGCACCGGCCTGCCGCTCCTCGGCGCCGCCATCCGCTGGGATGCGGCGGGGAATCCGGCGATCGGTCGGGTTTGGACCGGCGCCCCCACGACCGATGCACTCGGCTCGGCCACCTGCGGGGACTGGAGCGCCATGCCCGGCGGAGCGGTCGTCGGCGCGTCAACATCTGTCCTCGAGTGGTTCGACGACGGCTTGGACCTGTGTTCGCTCGACTTTGGCGTCTCCTGCTTCGAGCCATAGGACCGTCTGGCTCGTCACCCGCTCCTGCAGGCCCGGGGATGGACTGTGCGAGGATTGCTGTCGGCTACTGTCGCTAGAACCCCCGCCCGATGCACCCGCACACGGCCTGCTAGTGTTCGCCCGGATGAACCCGGCCAGTTCTCTTCGTACAGTGGGTTTCGCTATCGCCGCGGCGACGCTCGGCTGCGCGACTCCCACCGAGGACGGCGCGGCGGATGGTCCCAAGCCGACCGCCGATGCGACGCCGAGCAAGACGTCCGCTGCGACCCCGCCGGCCGACACGCCAACGCGCTCTGCGTCCGACGACGACAAGGCCGAGGCAACGCCCGCGCACGGCGGTGCTTGCGATGGCGCGGCGGTTCGGGCGAGCCTCGAAAAGATCGCAACCCGGACGGATCGATGGACGACCAGCGAGGGGGCGATCGTCGACGACCGCGTGGCAGCTGTGTCCGCGGTCTGGACCGCATGCTCGCCCCGGCCAGCGCCGATCGAGCGGTACCTCGATGCACTCGTCCGACACCCAGTCTCCGCAACGTCCCGGGACCCATTGGCCTCGACCCTGCCGGGGCACGCCAAGATCCACGGCGAAGCAACCGGCGTCGAGTTGGGGGAGGAGAACCACCAACATCTCGAGTTCTGGTCGGGCCTCGTCGAGAAGGCCTGCCCCAGCAAGGCGCCGAAAAGCGCCGAAGCCCTCCAGCGCCTCCCACCCGCGGCCGTCGTCATCGCGGACTGCAAGCTGCGCGAGCACCTGCGCGAGACCGAAACACTCGAAGCTCCCGGGGCCGCCGCCACCGCTGTGCGCCTTGCGAGCATCGCCTACTGGGTTGGGGCCGAGTCCGGCGAGCCCGACCTCGCGAGCGTCTTGCTTCGTGCTCTGCTCCGTGGGCCCTATGCCGGGTTGTCGGTTCGTGCCGGTGCGCTGCCGCAGGACATGCTCTTGCCCGGACTCACCAAGTCTGGCGTCGTGTCGGTACCCGCCGCAGCGCCCCCCGATATCCTCGTCGACCTCGGCGCCATCACGGCCGTCTCGGAAGTCGCGACCCCGCTGAAGAATGGCGAGCTGCCGGCAGCGGAACGGGCGCAGCCATTCATCGGCCCGCTGTTCGACATCTTGTCGGACGCGCTCGAAATCGAGGCCCAGCTGGGCATCCCCGGACGTCCACTGATCGTCGCGGTCGATCGCCGGGTGCCCTGGGAGACCGCCCTGCGGGTCGATGCCAGCGCGCGCAAGGCCGGTTTCAAGGCCGTCCGATTGTTGGTCTTGGAGCAAGACACAGACCTGCCGGTCCAAACGATCGCCATGCCGGTCGCCAAGACCGACGACAAGGCCCGCACCGCACCGATCGGCGACTTGATCGCAGCTCTCGAGTGACCTGGCGCCACCCGCCGCAGATGTGGTTCTTGCGCCGGGTGTGCAGGACGACTTCATCCGACAACTGCGGCGAGGTAGGAGCGTTGACGGTCTGAGGACCGCCGGGCCAAGAATTATCGACGAGCCGTTCAGAATTTTCCGGTTAGGCGCAGTCCAAGTCGTCGATGCCTTGGGGGAATTCCCCCGTTCGCGCTGCTGGCCGCCCGCAGAGTTGGCCACCGACAAGATCGACAATGACCAACGCTGCACGCCGCATACTCCTCCCCACGTTTCTGCTCTTCGGGTGCCCTAGCAGTGTCTCGGGCGTCGATTCGGCCACCGATACCGCAGCGGCGTCGACAGGAACGGTGACGACAACCGGCCCACAACCGACGACGGCGACAACCACCAGCTCGAGCGGCGACGGCTCTTCGTCGAGCTCCCCAGTGACCAGCAGCAGCTCGAGCGGAGATCCTCCGCCGGAGTGCACCGATGCTGGCCAATGCGACAACGGCGACATCTGCGACGGCGCCGAGGACTGCGTGGCCGGGCAGTGCGTCCCAGGTCCTGCGCTGGAGTGCGAGCCCGACGCGGTGGACTGCACCATTGACGCGTGCGATCCCAAGCTCGGGTGCACGTACACCCCAAGCAATGCGCGTTGCGGCTGCGAGGAGACCTGCGACCTCGAGCTTGGCTGCGGCGACTACTGCGTGCCCGCCGAGTGCACTGGCATGCAGTACGCCTGCGGCAACTGCATCGACGACGACCTCGACTGCATGGTCGACTCCGCCGACCCGGATTGCTTCGGACCCTGCGACAACAACGAAGAGGGTTTCAACGGAGAAATCCCAGGGCAGCAGGAGCAGTCCACGTGTCTGCAGATGGACTGCTACTTCGACTTCAACTCCGGTGCGGGCAACGACGAGTGCTATTGGAGCCACTCGTGCGACCCACTCGAGCCGTCCGGTTGCACCTACGACGCCGATCACAACACACCGGGAACGCCCAACTCTTGCGACGAAATGTTCGATGCACAGCTGCCGGAGTGCCTGGATTACTGCCTGCCGATCGTGCCCAACGGCTGCGACTGTTTTGGGTGCTGCGAGGTCCGGGTCGCGGAGGGGAGCGAGGAGACGGCCACCGTTTATCTGGGCACGCAGAACGCTGATGGCGAGGGAACCTGCGATCTCGACGCGATCGACGACCCGGAGCTGTGCAACCCGTGCACCCAGGTCGAGGGCTGTTTGAACCCCTGCGGTGACTGTGAGCTCTGCCTGGGCGACGTTGTGGTCCCCAAGGACTGCGAGGAGCAAGAGTGTCCGAACGGCACCCAGGCCTGCGGTCAGGCGGGCCAGGAGGCCTGCCCAGAGTTCTTCTCGTGCATCACGGGCTGCTGCTTCCCCAACCCGAGCTGATCCGCCGGCACCTGTGGGCCGGGAGGGGACGGCGCGCTCGGATTCGAGCAGCCATAGTGCAACCGCCGAGGCCCGCACAGCTCCGTACCCTGTAGGAACACACTGGAGCACACGGTTGCACAGTGTCGGACAAACTGGGATATTCCAGAGCGAGGGCGGATTCTCCGCCGGGGTTCCTACGATGAAGTTGACGACTGCGCTTTCCATTCTTCCGCTGGCTCTCACCCTCACCGCATGTGGCGACAGCGAAGGCTCTGCGGCCGCGGACGCTGACGGGCCCGGTGGCAAAGCCGACAGTCCCGACGATGACCATGAGGGACATGACATCGATCCCGAGGCGATGGCGGTCTACGAGGACATCCTCAGCCAGGACAACCCAGACCACCAGAACCTCATCTCGATGGAGGCGTTCTCGTCGTTGTTTCGCTCCAACATGGGCGACACGCACCAGGATTTCCACTCGCTGCGGCGCTGGTACATGATGCCCTGGTACACCCGCACGCGGCTCATGATGGACGGCAAGGACGGCTCGCAGCTCCTCCAGGAGGGCGACCCCAACAGCGGCCTCGAGTTCTGCGTGATGCACGGCGTGATGATCGACCTGCTCTCGGACGAGTTCCCGTGCGACCCCGAGGTCGACCGCTCGTGCCTGGGACACTTTGGCGTGGAGACCGACACGGTCGACGCCGAGGACAGCGTCTTCTTGGGTTGGGGCACCGACGAAGAGCTCCTCGGTCAACTCGAGGCTCGCAACGTCGGCGCCGACTCGCTCGAGCGTACCCGCTCCGCGATCGCTGCCATCGATGCGGCGATGGCCAGCGGCGCCTTCGAAGCGATCGCAGCCGACCCCGCCTCGGGTATCAGCGATCCCGAGGACGCGATGTGTCTGTTCATGCAGACCTCGCTCCGCCTGGGCAGCTGGGAAGAGTGGTCACGCGCCCAAGAGGCCGGAGAGCTCGACACCGACCTCGACGCTCGGTTCTACAAGCGCACCGAGGATCCGGGCGTGGGCATCCACAACTCCTTGCACGGGATGCTCATGGCACGCGGCTCGGCCATCGACGTGGGCAGCCCCCGTCTCAACCTCTACAACTCGCTGTTCTGGGGCATTCACGGCTGGGTCGAGTTCAAGTGGCGTGAAGCACGAAAGGTCTGGTACCCCAACTGCGGCGACGGGCCCGGAGAGCTGTGGAACCCGCAGTGGGACATCCAAGACGACCGCGACACCATCGTCGAGAACTGCGGCCAGTCCTACTACGACCAGGTCGCGACATGGGGCCTGAGCCACGGCATCCACCTCGGCCACCACTTCCGCGAGCCCGAAGCCGGCGACATGGGAGCGCCCTGCGTCGAAGCCTCCGACTGCAACGAAGGCTTCGTCTGCAACGAGTTCGACGAAGACGGAGGCCTGTGCTTCGCCGACCCCGACCGCGACAAGACCCCGGCGTCCGCAGAAGGCATCGAGGTCGAGTCGATCTTTGAAGTCGATGCGAAAGACCGCACCCCCTGCGACGAAGGCGAAGTCGACTGTGGCGAGGACCTCGACGTCCTCGAGCCGGGGCACCCCTCCCTGCCGGCGGAGTAGTCGTTCACATCGCGTCGATCCACGTCGCCAGCAGCTCGGCCCCCGCCTCGTCCACGCGCGTCGACGAGAGCGGCGGCATGCGCTGGGCGGACTCGGCCCGGACGCGATGCCACAGGGCACTCCCGGTATGCTCCCCGGCGTGTAGACGCAGCGCTGGTCCGTCTCCCACGGATTCCTCGGTTCGCTGCTCGAGCAACGCCATGTCGGCCAGTGCGGTGCCGGCCCGTAGGTCCATGCTACCGGGAGCCGGACCGCCGGGTCGGTGGCAGATGCTGCAGTTCACATCGAGGTACGCACGGGCCTGAGCCTCCGCCGAAGCTTCGGGTGCGCCAGGGCTCGGATGGGTGGGGAGCGTCCCCGGGTCCGGGAGCGGCTTCGAGAACACGCCGGCCTCTGCCCACCGTGCCAAGGCCCCGCCGTCACCGGAGAGCTGACGCGTGCTCAAGCCCAACACGCCGCCCGTCGCGGTGTTGTGGCAGCGCATGCAGTCACTGCCCGCGGGGTACTCCCAGCGTTGTTGTTCGGTGACGCCGCCGCGTTTGACCGAGAGCAGCTCGTGGGTGGGCGTCGTGACGAGCTCGGCGTCGCTCTGCGCGTCGTTCCAACGATAGGTGTAGCCCGCCCAGCCTCGGGCTTCGTGCACCATGACGCGCGTCTCGAGACGGCGGCGGGACTTCGGATCCTGGTCATCCAGCGCGAGTTCGAAGTGCTTGACCGCGACGGTGCCCACCGGGAAGGACCACGGGTCCTCCGCCCGGAACTCCACCGCCCCACCCTGTGGCAATGCCAGCCAGCGTTGCTTGTCGGCCCCGTCGGACCAAAACGGCCACGCGACGTCGTAGGGGAGCAAGGCCGGCTGCGGGGTCAGCGAGGCAAGATCTGTGAACAGTCTGGTCTCTGAGAGCAGGGTCGGGAACGCAGGAGATGCGGCCTTGGAGTCCGGAAGCTCGAACCGGTAGACGGCCCCGGCGTGGCTGATCGCGTACAGCTCTCCGGCCGCGTCCTCTCCAAACGATGCCAGCGCAGGCACACTGGCCACGACCTCGTTGGACACGACCTGGGTCCCGTCGTAGTCGAGCGCCCATACGGTTCCGCTGCCGTAGTCGCCGTAGAAGTACAGGCCTCGAAACGCCGGCAGGTGGGTACCTCGATACACGAAGCCGCCCGTGATGCTCACGCCAGCGCGGCGACCGTAGGAGACGACCGGGTCGAGCAGCGGGTCGGCCGCGGCCCGGCCAGAGCGCGCGTCGTCTGCAAACTCGCGCTCCGCCTCGCGGAGTCGCCAGCCGTAGTTGCCGCCCCGCTCGATGATGTCGACCTCCTCCAGCGAGTCTTGACCGACGTCTCCGACCCACATCGTTCCGTCCTGTCGATCGAACGAGAACCGCCACGGGTTGCGCAACCCGTACGCCCAGATCTCGGGCCGCGCTCCGGGCACGTCGACGAACGGGTTGTCCGCCGGCACCCGGTACGGTCCGAGCCCGTCGACTTCGAGCCGTACGATCGAACCCAGCACGGTCCCGAGGTCTTGCCCGGCTTGAAGAGGGTCCCCGGCCGCTCCCCCGTCACCGAAGCCGGCGTAGAGGAACCCGCGTGGGCCGAAACCGATCGAGCCGCCGTTGTGGTTGCCGTACGGTTGCGCGGCCGCCAGCAGCGGTTCCTCCGAGTCGGGGTCGGCCGCGGAGCCATCGGCGGTTCGATGGAAGCGAGAGACCTGGGTTCGGCGCGGGCCCGAGGCGCTGTACGAGACATAGAACGCGCCGGTCTCCGCAAAGTCCGGTGGGAACGCCAAGCCCAGCAGGCCTTCCTCGTCGTGCCGCATCCGCACCCGATCTCGGATGTCCAGGAACACCGTGGCCGACTTCACATCGTCGCGGTTCTCGAACCGGAGGATACGGCCGCCTTTCTCCGCAACGAACAGGTGCTCGGGCTCGCCGGGCGCGGCGGTGAGGTCGAGCGGCTGCCGCAGCGTCAGGGCCGAGAATGCCGGGACCGCCACCAACGCCGTGGATGCCGGCGGGTCGAGCGGAAACGTCAGCCCCGTCGCGGCGTCGACTTGCGGGGACTGCGGCTCAACCCGATGGCCGACCGGCTCCGTCGTGCCTCGGCGACAGCCGACCGCGAGTAGAGCCGGGACCAGCGCCAGCTGAAGAATCCGAGCGCGCGGGGACATCGGGCGAGCGTAGCAGCCCTGCCCCGCGCCTCCCGGTCACACGCAGTTGAACATCGCCATCACCTTAGGTGGCGGACATCGCTGAGCCAGGGCCGCGATGGACTGAAGCACAGGAGCCCACGACTCCCGGGTGCAGGTCGCCAACCCCGACAGTCGGGTAGATTCGTCCCTGATCGTTGCGATGTCTTCCCGCCACCCCTCGACGACTGCATCGATCCACGTCTCCAACGCGTCCCCATCGAGGTCGGCCATCGCCCGGACGACCGCCGTTGGAAGCACCGTGAGGATCTGTTCTGCCGATGGGGACACAAACGGGGTGTCCATCGTGCAGTCGGCGCCAAGCGCTTCGACGAGCACATCGAGCATCACAGTCGTGATGCTCTTGAACTCGAGCACTTCGAGGCCATTGAGGTCCGCATCGCTGCCTTCGTCTGAAGGCATCCAACCGGGCTCCGGTTGGTGCCACCCAGGGAACCGCGACGAGATTTCCGTCGGGTCGACGAGCAAGAAGTCTGAAATCATGCCCATGGTGCCCTACTCGGCCGCGCCTTGGCGAACGCCGTCAGCCCGTTCTTCGGCGATGAACTTCGCCGCCCGCAGCCCGACCAGCATGCTCGGGGCGTTCATCGCCGACACCGGCGTGAACGGCACTGCAGACGCATCCGCAATGCGAACGCCCTTTACTCCGCGCAGGCGCAACCGCGTGTCGGACACCGCCGCCTCGTCCTCACCCATCCGGCACGTCCCGGCGAAGTGATAGGTCGTGATCGCGTTCTTGGCGACCCACTTGGCGATCGCGCGATCGCTGCGGTTCCAGAAGCCCGGCATGAGTTCCTGGCTGTTCCAGGCACCGAGCCCGCCCTGCTTGCTGATCGCGCGCGCCCGGCGGACGCCCTTGACCATGGTGTCCATGTCGCGGGAGTCGGAGAAGTACGCGGGGTCGTAGGTCGCGGCCTGGGTAGGATCGCTACTGGCGAGCCGCACACTTCCGCGGCTGTACGGCTTTCCGAGAATGACGACGATGCCGTAGAGGTGGTCGACCAGCTTGGGAACGGCGGGCACGGACCACGCCGCTCCAACCGCGCCGCGCACGGCCTGCTTCATCGGGCTCTCGTACAGCGCCGGTGGCAAGACCATGCCCGGAAGCATGCGTTGCACGGCCTGCTTCATCGCGGAGCGGGCGGGCCAGAACACATAGCAGGTGTCGCTTTGCCCCTTGGGCAGGCTGGTGTCTTCGTTGGTGCGGAAGAAGCTGTACAGCTGCGGGTAGTTGCAGTCGACCTTCTCGCGGCCGAGGAAGAACAGCGGCACGTTGGGGTGGTCGTGCAGGTTCTGACCGATGCCCGGAAGCTCGGCGATCTGCGGAACGCCGGCAAAGCGAAGCGCCTGGTCGGAACCGAGGCCCGAGAGCATCAGCAGCTTGGGCGTCTCGAGGGCGCCGGCACACATCACAACCTCATGGCGAACCTCGGCGCGCTGCAGGCTTCCGGCGTGCTCGAACTCTACGGCCACCGCTCGCTTGTTCTCATCGAACACGATGCGATGCAGCTTGGCCTTGGTCCGGATCTGCAGATTGGGACGATGCTCCGCGTCCTGAATGAACGCGACGTACGAGTTGCGGCGCCGGTCCCCCTCGTAGTTCATCCACTCGTAGCCGATGACGTTCGACAGGTCGCCGTCATGAAAGTCGTCGCTGAACCGAAAGCCGTTGGTTGTCGCGGCCGAGACACAGGCCTGGGTCCACTCGGTGGGAGGGCGCTGGTTGGGCCGAAGCTTGGCTTCGAGTTGCTCGAAGTGCGGCACGACGTCATTCCACTGCCACCCGGTCGGCCACTCGGCGTAGTCCTGCACCGCACCGCGCGTGTAGACCATGCCGTTGACCGAACCGCTGCCGCCCAGCACCGATCCAGTTCCCATGAAGACGCGGTTTTTGGCGGCGTGTCGCTGCGGCGTGGAGAACCGCTCGAGGAACAGCTCGTCGTTGATGAACGCGTCTTTGTAGCCGTCGGCACTGAGCGTCTCGGGGTGCTCCTCCGCGGCGGGGCCCGCCTCGAGTAGCAACACCGCATTGTCGGGGTTGTCGGCGAGTCCTGCGGCCGCAATGCAGCCGGAGCTACCGCCACCGACGACGACGTAGTCGAACGATTGAGTCATGTTCTTGCTCTCCTCAGCTGCGGATGACCGACTTGGCCAACCCCATCAAACCGCGAAGCTTGCCGCGAATGCCGGGGCGGTAGACGAGTTCGACCGCGCCTTTGATCTTCGAGAAGTCGCCCGAGGCGACGGGGAACAGCTTGTTGGCGAAGTGCAGCCCCGGCACCCGGTCGGTGAGCACAGCCTTGACGTTGCAGCACGCCCGCAAGCCATCCCGGCCGTTGAGGCGACCGAAACCGCTCTGCTTGATGCCCCCGAAGGTCAGGTCCTGGGCCATGTAGGTCATACCCCCAAACTCATTGATCGCGACCATGCCAGACTGCACTCGACTGGCGATCCGGCGGGCCCGCGCCTGGTCCTTCGAGAACACCGACGCCGACAGCCCGAAGCCGTTGCCGTTGGCCAGCTCGATCGCGTGGTGCTCGTCGGGGACGCGGCACAGCGCCATCACGGGACCGAACGTCTCTTCGTTCATGATCCGCATGTCCGGTGTGACGTCGGCGAGGATCGTCGGCGCGAAGTAGTCCCCGCGCTCTGACATCACGCGCTGGCCACCGCTGACCACGCGGGCGCCCTTGGCTTTGGCGTCGTCGACCAGCTCTTCGACGATGCTCAGCTGCATGGGCGTGACCATCGCGCCGATGTCGACGAGTTCGCCTTGGCTGGCGGCCCCCTGTTTCATCTGGCGCACCAGGTCGCGGACCTTGGCTTCGAACTGGTCGTAGACCGCATCGAACACCAACAGACGCTCCGAAGCGACGCAGTTCTGCCCGGCGGAGATGAAGCAGCCGGCCATGGCCGCGTGGGCGGCCTGCTCGATGTCCGCGTCGTCGCAGACGATGAACGGATCTTTGCCACCGAGCTCGAGCACCACCGGAGTGACGGTCTTGGCTGCCGCTTCGAGGACCTTCTGACCGTTGCGGCCCGAGCCGATGAAGACCAGTCCGTCGACCCCTGACTCAATGAGTGCAGCGCCGGTCTGCCCGAAGCCCTGCACCAGCGTGACGACGTCGGGGCTGAACCCTTCGGCCCGCAGCGCGTCGTGAAGAATCTCGACGATGGGGCCCGCCGACCAAGCCACCCACTCGCTGGGCTTGACCACGATCGCGTTGCCGGTGATCAGCGCCGGGATGACCGGGTTCATGATGTTTTGGAACGGGTAGTTCCACGGGATGATCGCGCCCAGCACCCCGAGCGGATGGAACTCGAGCTGGGCCTTCTTGTGCAGGAACAAGCCGGGGCTGACGCGCTCGGGCTTGAGGTGCTTTTCGCCCTGACTGATCGTCCACCGCAGCTTCTCGCAAACGGTCCAGATCTCGCCCATCAGCGCGTTCTCGCGGGTTTTCCCGGAGTCGCGCACGATCAGGTCGCAGAGTTCCTCGGTACGGTCGAGGATCGCGTCCCGGACGTGGCACAGCACCCGGCGGCGTTGGGCGAACGTGCTCATGCCCCAGCCTTTTTGGGCCTCGCGGGCGCGCCCGATCGCAGCCGCCACGGCCGCGGCGTCGTCGACGGGGACGGTGCCGATCGGCTCCCGCGTGGCGGGGTCGAAGCACTGGATCATGCCCGGCTGTGCGTCGATACGGAGGGCGGGCGTGGAGATCGGGGCGTTCATTGTGCGGCTCCTTCTGCAACGACGTCGAGGTGGTGGTTGCCGTCGTCCTCGGGCTTGGACGAGGCGTTGCGGGATCGCTCGAGGTAGGCCTCCCACTTGCGGATGGTCAGGCTCTGAAACTCGCGTACGACCGGCGACAGCTCGGGGGCGGGACGGTCCCAGAACTTCTCCCAGCCTTCTTGCTCGTGACCGAGCACCCAGACGTCCTGGCCAAGCAGCGGCTCGAGCGTGACGGTGCGAGTCATTCGCATCATCTTCTGCATGACCCAGTGGGGAAGCCGGGGCCCGAGCAGGGGCAGCTTGATCGCCTTGGGGTGCAGGTAGAAAATGAAGATGTGCCGGTTGGTCTTCTCGTCCTTGGGCAGGGTGAACAAGAAGTGCTTGATCCGATTCTCGGTGTTGGACCAGTGGTACGGGTAGTCGTAGCAGGCCAGCATGTGATCGGCGCCCGACTCGGAGCGATCGATGAACATGTCCTGCATCGCGCCGGCGGCGATCTTGGAGCGGTACTCCAGCTCGACCCGGTCGCCGATGGTCTCGCAGCGCAGCAGGTCGGTGCCTTCGAACGGCTGGAACTTGCGATGCAAGAAGCCGTGCGTGAAGTCGCTGACGTTGTCGAGCAGCATCGAGTGATGCCCCGGGCTGTCGAACTGCACGATCGCGTGCGGCCACGGCTTGGCGCCTTCCAACTCGGGGATCGACGGGATGTCGCGGGTCTTGGCGACTTCAGGGTCGCCGGGGAACATGAAGATGATCCCGTAGCGCTCGCGCACCGGTAGTGCCGCGATGCGCAGCTTGGGGTGCTTCTTGCCGAACAGGTCGTGCGGGATCCGAGCCTTGCCTTCGCCGTCGTAGCTCCACCCGTGATACGGGCACACCAGCTCGCAACCCACGACCTTGCCCTCGGTCAGCTTGAGGTGACGATGCGCGCAGCGGTTCTCCACCGCCCGGACCCGGCCGTCCTCACCGCGGAACACCGCGATGGCCCGCCCCCAGAACTTGGTCTCGAAGTGCTCGCCCGCTTTGAGGTCCTCGCTGCGGCCGACCGCGTACCAGTAGTCCGGGTCCATCCCGGCGGAGCGGGCTTTTTGACGCTGCGTCTTGGCGTCGTCGAACGACGGCGGGGGGCCGGATGCGTGTCCACTGAGGTCGGTCATCGGGAGCCTTTCGAGTGCCAAAGAAAACGGTGGCGAACCGAAAACAGAATTGCCATTCTGTTTCTCGCACGGAATATTCCGTGCTGGCCCCGATGTCAACGCAGCCACATCACAGCCCGCGCGTGCGCCTCCAGGAGGCCAAACGGGCCTTGTATCGCGAAGCCATCCTCGACGCGGCCGAGCTCGAGTTCGCGGCCCACGGCTACGAACAGGCCAAGGTCACGGACATCGCCAAGGGCGCCGGCATCTCGCTGGCGACGCTGTACGGCACGTTCCCCAAGAAGCACGACGTCTATCGGGCCCTTCAGAAGGACCGGCTGCGCAGACTGATGCAGGAGGTCGGCGCGCAGGTGCTGGCGGCTCGCGATCCGTTCGAGCGATTGCGGGGCGGCATCGAAGGCTACCTTCGCTTTCACATGAGCCAACCCGACTACCTTCGCGGCCAGCTTCGCGAAGGCGTCCCCTGGGGTACCACCGACCAGCTCCGCACCCCCGAGCAAACCCAGGCGTGGGAGGCCGGGCGCGTGATGATGATGACCGCGTTCGAAGCCGGCATGCAGGAGGGTTGGTTCGTGCAGGACGACCCCGAGTTGTGTGCACGGACGGCCACCGCGATGAGCCAGGTTCGGCTGTCGTTGTGGATCGATCGCGACATGGACCAGAGCCCGGCCGAGGTCACCGAGGCCGCCATGTTGCAACTGCTGCGGACGTTCGCGCGCCCGGAGCGACTGGCCGAGTTGACCGCGCGACTATGAAGTTCCCGCACCACAGGCGGTGGATTCTTGGCGCACTCCTGCTCGGCGGATGTCCCGCGGAGGCCGTACAACCAGGACCCGAGGACCCCCCGGCCGAGACCATGCCAGCTCGGGCGGCCAAGCCGAGCAACCTTGCTTCGGACGAAGAGGTTCGATTCATCCCGACGTTCGGCACCAAGACCGCGCAGGGATGGAGCGTCCCGATCGAGGCGTGGGTGTTCGAGCCCGAGGACGACGGGCCCGTCCGTGCCGCGACGGTCAAGCTGATCGAAGAGGCCATGGAGACCAAGGTCGACGCGGTGACCTCGAAGCGCATCGCCGCCAACCTGCGGCCGTTCATGGTCGACAACGAGCGGGGCAAGCGGTTGACGATTCGCGCCGAGTCCACCACGACCCAGGTCTGCAAGTCGGGCTCCGATGGCCGCTGCTCCGGCGTCCTCCTCCTGCCCCAGACATCGCCGGCCACGCTCGAGGTCTCTGTCGTCTTGCCCGCCGGCGACGAGCGCCACTTCGCCGGTCGTGTGTTCCTGCTGCCCGATGAAGGCGTCTCGGTCCTCTCCGACATCGACGACACCATCAAGATCACCGAGGTCCACGACAAGGCGCGGCTGATCGAGAACACGTTCGCGCGTCCGTCTCGTGCCTGCCCGGGCGTCGCCGCGCTGTATCGGCGATGGGCGAGTCAAGGCGCGGCGTTTCACTACGTCTCCAACTCTCCCCTGCCCTTGCTCGGCGCCATCGAGCAACTCATCGACGACGCGGGCTATCCCCCCGGTTCGCTGCAGCTCAAGCCGTTCCGCTGGACCGACGGCTCGTTTCTCGACCTGCTCGCAGCACCCGAGGACCACAAGCAGCAGGTCATCACGGACCTCATCGAGCAGTTCGAGCACCGCCGGTTCGTGCTGGTTGGGGACACAGGGGAGCGGGACCCGGAGGTCTACGCGACGTTGCTGCGCAGTCATGGAGACCGGGTTGCCAAGGTGTATCTGCGGGACACGGGGTCGATGCCAAATGACGCGCTCGAGGCCCGCCTCGGCGGGGTGTTCGAGGGGCTTCCGCGGACGTCGTGGACGGTGTTTGAGGACGCCTCCGAGATCCAGGACGAACTCCCGGCGTCCTGAGACTCCATGCACCGCAGATCTCGTTACGCCCAGAGTTCTTCCCCGACCCATGGACCGGAGCTCGTCCTTCGATGCGACGTCTGTTGCAGCGGCTGATGGCCCCCACTGGCTGGCCCGTCGATGACCTGCGACTCACGAGGCAGCGCGGTCGTCTATCGGAGAGACGATGTCCTCGACAGTAACCTCGACCGTTCCGTGTTCGGCGAGCCAAGTCGTGGCCTCGGCGGCACTCGCGACCAGCCTCAACGGAAACTGTGAACGGGCGATCAATCGCACCGTGTTGGCCACGCTTCGCAACGCCGTACGAATCAGGCCCGAGCCTTCGAGCACGACAACCCAAGCCGAGATTCTCGGCGCGGAGAGCCTCATGACCCGAGACGCTGCCAGACGTGTTTGCGTGTTGGGGACGCTGACCGAAGCTCCCGCGTGAATCACCACGGCCATCGGCTCGGAGTGCTGTTCGAGCGCCCGCTCGATTCCCCTCAGGAGCAGCGGCGTCGGCGTAGTGTGGAGGCGGCACAGCAGCACCGCCGAGCGCTTGAGCAGTGTGTACCCCGGCGTCTCGACCAGCACTTCCCACGGGGTCGAAGCCGGCACGTCGTCCTCATAGCACCTCGCGGAGGTCCGCGTGTAGGTCCGAACTGCCTGAACGCCGGCGAGGTGTTCGCGCCCCCATTTCGGTGACAAGACCTCAATCCCGCGGTGGTAGCTCGGCCTTGCCGGCCTTCAGCCGCAGGTGCAGCGCAGCCTTCGACACCAGATACGCACCGATCGGCGCGGTCAGGAAGAAGAACCCGGTGACGAGTAGCTCCTGGCCGCTGATGCCCTCGCGCAGGGCGCTGTGCTGTACGGCCGACGCCACGAGCAGCGCCCCAACCCCCAGCGTGGTGGCCTTGGTCGGTGCGTGCAGGCGCGCGTAGACGTCGGGCAACTTCACGAGCCCCACGGAGCCCAGCAGCACGAACGCGGACCCGAACACCAACAGGATGCTGACGACGATCTCGACCATGCTCACTCCATCAAGTCCCCGCGCAGGACGTACTTGGCCAGGGCGCACGTGCCGATGAATCCCATCATCGCGATGATCAGCACCGCCTCGAAGTAGATGCTGGTCTCGAGCCAAATGCCGAGCACCAGGACGACGCCCACGGTGTTGACGAAGACGGTGTCGAGCGCGAGCACTCGGTCCGGCACCGACGGCCCGCGAAGGAGCCGAACCAGGGCCAAGACCATCGCCAGGAACAACATGGCCAGCGAGGCCAGGATCGCGATCTTCAGCATCTCGGTGCCTCCCCCAGAGCCTCGCGAAGCGGCTTCTCGTAGCGGCTCTTGATCAGCGCCACCATCGCGTCGGCGTCGTCGATGTCCAGCGCGTGGACCAACATGATGTTGTGTTCGGCGTCGCGGTCGACGGTGACCGTTCCGGGGGTGAGCGTCACCATCGAGGCGAGCAGCACGATGCCAAACTCGTCCTGCATGTCGAGCGGGACCTGGAGGAACCCGGGTCGGAGCCGGGCGTTGGGGCCCAGCACCAGACGCGCCACCTGGAAGTTGGCGACGAGAAGATCGTAGAAGAACACCGCCAACAACCGCAGCGCCACACCCGGCCGCCGCAGACGCGGAGCCCCCGGCCAGAAACGGTGGGTCAACCGGGGAAGCCCAACGCCCAGTGCGACCGCGAGCAGGATGTGACCGATGTAGAGGCTGTTCTGCGCCAAGAGCCAGGTGGCCGCGACCAGAACGGAGAGCAGCGGATGCGGGACGAGTCCGGGGCGACCACCGCCGGGTTCGGCAGGAGAGGTCTCGCTCATGATCCGTCCTTCCCCTCGAGGGTCGAGCGCTCGGGCCAGGTCTTGGGCCAAGGCTCGGCGTCGTTCATCACCCGGTCGATCGTGGCCTGCCGGTCGTAGATCTGGGCCGCGGTGGCCCGGGAGAACACGTCGAGGCGCTCGCCGAACAGCGCCAGCACGGCGCTGAACGCAAGCATCACGGCCGCGGGCGCCAGGGACCGGACACTGGGCGCTGCGGGCTCGGCCTCATCTCGGAGCCCGGAGAGGTTCCAGAACAACACGCTGCCGATGCGCGCGAGCTGGACGAGCAGCAAGAAGCTGGTCAGCAAGATCACGGTCCACACCACAGGCTGCACTGCGTCCGGGACGGCTGCCAAGATCAGCGCCTTGCCGATGAAGCCGGACAGGGGCGGAAGGCCGGCGGTGCTGACCGCCGCGAGCAGGTACAAGATCGCCAGCGGACGAGCCTGCGGCATCAGGGGTGCGGCCGAGAGGCGTCCCCCTGCCTCACCGCGACGCACGGTGATCGCGTCCGCCAGCAGGAAGAATCCCGCGGTCACCAATGTGCTGTGCACGATGTAGAACGTCGCTGCGGCCAGCGCCTGCTCCGTGAAGAGCCCGACGGCGGTCACTTGTGTGCCGACCGAGGCGACGACCAGGTAGGTCACCATCTTCTTGAGGTCGGTGGCCGCGAGCACGCCCAGCGAGCCGGCCACGAGCGTGACCAGCCCCAGCGGCAATACCCATGGTTCGGCGACGCCAGAGGCCCACCCCTGACCCGGGCCGAAGATGGGCACGAACACGCGGATGATCCCGTAGACCCCCACCTTGGTCATGATCGCGAACAAGGCCGAAACCGGACCCACCGGCGCGTGGTACGTCGCGGGCAGCCACAAGTGCACCGGCACGATGGCCGCCTTGAGCGCGAAGACCAGCAGCAGCAGCAGCGCCCCCGCGTGGAGCAGTGGGGCGTCGGCCGCCGAAACCAGGCTCGCCTTGGCCGCGAGGTCGGCCATGTTGAGCGTGCCCAGCAGGCCGTAGATCACGCCCACCCCGACGAGGAACAACGCCGATCCGACGAGGTTGATCACGACGTAGTGAAGCCCCGCCCGCAGCCGTGCCCTGCCGCGGCCGTACAGGAGCAGCGCGTACGAAGCGATCAACAGGATCTCGAAGAAGACGAACAGGTTGAACAGATCGCCGGTCATGAACGCGCCGGCGAGCCCCATCACCTGGAACTGAAGCAACGGATGGAAGTAAGGCCCGCGCGTGTCCGCGCCGTCGCGAGCTGCCCATTGCACGAAGAACGCCAGCAGCATGGTCAGCGCGACCATCAACGCGCTGAGGCGATCGACCGCCAGGGCGATCGAGAACGGCGAGGGCCAGTTCCCCAATCGAACGACGAGCAGTTCTCCGCCGGCCGTCGCCTCGAGCATCAGCCCGGCCAAAACCATCAACACCAACAGCGATGCCCGGCCCAGCGCGCGCTGCTGTCCCAGGACCCTGGCGGTGTCCTTGGACAGCGCGCCGAGCAGCAAGCCCACCGCCGCGGTGAACATCGGGATCGCCACCATCGCGATCGGAAGGTGACCGTTCATTTGCCCTCCTCGTCTCGACCCGCATCGACGTGGTCGCTCCCGAGCTCCTTATTCGAGATCAGGGCGAGGACGACGACAAACGCAGTCATCGCCAAACCGATCACGATCGCGGTGAGCACGAGCGCTTGGGGGATCGGGTCCGCATAGACCTCGGTGCCCTCGGCGAAGATGGGGGCCTGCCCGATCGACAACCGTCCCGAACCGAAGAGGAACAAGTTCGTCGCGTATGAGAGCAGCGCCAGCCCCAACACGATGGTGTACGTCCGCATCCGCAGCAGCAGGTAGACCCCGCAGGCCGCGACAATGCCAACGCCGGCAGCGAAGACGAGGTCCATCATGGGGTGCTCGCTCCCTTCTGTTCGCCTTTTCCTTGGTCCGGCTGTTCGTCCTGATGTTCGCCCTTCTCTTCGCCGACCTGGCCCAGCCGGACCATCATGATCAGCAGCACCGCGACGACGGTGATGAAGACGCCAAGATCGAAGGCCATCGCGGAGGCGAGTTCGAACTCGATCGGCCCCAGATGCACGTGGGTGAAGGCGCTGGTGAGGAACGGCTGACCGAACAACATCGCGGCAAGACCGGTCGCGAGTGTGATCAACAGTCCTAGGGCGACCGCAGCGATGTAGTTGATCTGCAGCCGCTCAAACGTCCATCGCAGGCCGCTGGAGAGAAACTGCAGCGCCAGGGCGACCGCCGTGACCAACCCGGCGATGAACCCACCCCCCGGAAGGTTGTGCCCTCGCAACAAGATGAACAAGGCGACCAGCAACAACAGCGGCAGCAGCGGCCGGGTCATCACGGCGAGCATGAACGGATGCAGGTCCTTCGAGCGAACGGTCGCGCCCATCGTCGTCTCGCGTCGGATCAATCGGACGTTCTCCAGCATCGCCGCGATCGCGAGCGCAGCGACGGCGAGCACCGTGACCTCGCCCATCGTGTCGAAGCCACGAAAGTCGACGAGGATCACGTTGACGATGTTGGTGCCCCCGCCGTACGGCTTGGCCTGTGCGATGTAGTAGTCGGCGATCGAGGAGACCGGCCGAGACAGCACCGCGTACATCAGGCCGGTCACGCCCAGGCCGATTGCGCCTGCGATGGCCCAGTCGCGTCCATGACGAGCCTTGCTGCCCTCCCGGTCGCTGTCCTCGGGCAGGAAGTACAGCGCCAGCAGGATGAGAACGGTGGTCGCGAGCTCGACCGAGAGCTGGGTAAGCGCCAGGTCGGGCGCCGACAGCTCGACGAACAGCAGCGTTGTGCCGAGCCCGCAGAGCGAGAGCATGATCAACGCCAAGAACCGGCGGTGTCGAAAACGAACGGTGCAAACCGCCCCCAGCACAAAGACCCCCACGAACGCCACGACAGGGAGCTCCGCGGCCTGCAACCCGCTGGGTGCCGTGAACCCGTCCAGGCCCTCGCCCACAAACGGGCTGAGGCCCAGGACCAGCGCACTGACGACGACGAGCACGATGTAGCGAGGCAGCGAATCGGTGTAGCAGACCTCGGTGATGCCGCGGGCGATCCGGTACGCGAAGCTGAGCGCAGCATTGTAGAGCCGGACGCCTTTGGGGGCACGGGGGAAGCGTGCCTTGAGCCGAACGAGGGCGTCGTACTTTGCGAACAGCAATAGGCCAACCGCGACCGCGGCGAAGCTCATCATCAGCGGCACGTTGAAGCCGTGCCAGACATGGATTTCGATGTCGGGCGTATTCGCTCCAAGCACACTGGTCGCGATGCCGCGGAGCGCCGGCTGGATGACGAGCCCGGGCACGACACCGACCAAGATGCACAGTGCGACGAGCAGCCAGACCGGCGCCTGCATCCACACCGGCGGCGGATGTGGGGTCGTCTTCAGCTTGCCCGTCTCGGGACCGAAGAACACGCCCCAAACGAAGCAGATCGAGTACGCGACACTGAACGCACCTCCGAGGGTCGCCAGGACCGGAAGGGCCCAGCCCGCGACCTCGCCGACCTCGACGGCTTCCTTGAAGAACATCTCCTTGGACAAGAAGCCGTTGAGCAGCGGGATCCCTGCCATCGCCGAGGACGCGACCGCAGCGAGGACTGCAGTGGAGCGCATGTATTTGGCCAGGCCCCCCAGCTCGTCCATGTTCCGCGTCCCGGCCTCGTGGTCGATGATGCCCGCGGCCATGAACAACGACGCCTTGAACGTGGCGTGGTTGATGATGTGGAAGATCGCGGCGACCACCGCCATCGTGGTGTTCAGCCCGGCGAGCGCGGTGATCAGCCCCAGATGGGAGATCGTGGAGTAGGCGAGCAGGCCCTTGATGTCGCGCTCGAACAGCGCCACGAAGGCTGCAAACACCATCGTCGTGAGGCCGACCCCGGTGACCAACACAAACCACAGCGTGGTGCCCGACAGCGCCGGCCACAGTCGCACCAGCAGGAACACGCCGGCTTTCACCATCGTGGCCGAGTGCAGGTAGGCGCTCGCGGGCGTCGGCGCGGACATGGCACCGGGAAGCCAGAAGTGGAACGGGAACTGGGCGGACTTGGTGAAGACGCCGAGCAGGACCAGCGACAGCAGGTACGGATATCGATCGTCCGCAACGATCACGTCATGGGACGCGAGGACCGTGGTGAGATCGAAGCTGCCGGCGACGTCGCCCAGCATCAAGACCCCGCCCAGCAGACACAGTCCCCCAAGTCCGGTGACCCCGAGCGCTCGGCGTGCGCCCCGTCGCGCGTCCGCCTTGTCGTTCTTGAACGCGACCAGCAAGAAGCTGCTGACCGAGGTGAGTTCCCAGAACACGACCAAGACCAGGAGGTTCTCGGAGGTGACCACCCCGAGCATCGCCCCCATGAACAACAGGAGAAACGCGAAGAAGCGGTCGTCGCGATCGAAGGTCGAGAGGTAGTAGCGTCCGTACAAGACGACGAGCAGCCCGATCCCCAGGACCAGGGTGCACATCAGCAGCGCGAGACCGTCGAGCCGCAGCGCGAGATCCATCCCCAAGGTCGGCATCCATGGAATGCGGGTGAGGACGATCCCGCCATCGAGGACCGGCGCGGCGACCTGCGACAGCGCCACGATCGACATGGCCGTCACCCCCCCCGCGGCCCATGCCGCGCCATTGCGGCCCGCCACCCGGCTCCCCCACAGAGGGGCCCAACAAAGCAAGAGTGGGATGGCGATAACGAATTCCAGCCACATGGCGGAGCCCCACACCGTGCACTGCGCACCGGCGTTGGCCACGGTGTAACAACCCTGGGGCTCGTGAACAATGCGGTGGGTGGCGATTTTCGTAGGCCGGGCCGCAACCGGCACGTCCGTGGTACGTCACTCGGGCATGCGCACCGCAACGCTCCTCCTCGTGTCCCTTATTGGTTCTTCCTTCGCGCTCGCTGGTTGCGACGGCGGCGAAAAGAAAGATGACAAGAAGGCCGACGCCAAGAAGGATGAAAAGGGCGGCGACGCCAAGAAAGACGAAAAGGGCGGCGACGCCAAGAAGGAAGAGAAGAAGGAAGAGGCGGGCGGCGGCGACGTCAAGCTCCCCAAAACCGGCCTCCAAGGCACCGCTCCCGCAGGCTCGAACGTCTCCGACATGATGGGCTCCGACATGGTCCAGGGTCCCAACCTGGTGGCGACGGTCTCCAACGTCGAAGGTGACGCCGTTACCATCGAGAAGGCCAAAGAGGATGCCGACATGTATGGCCCTGAGGGCCTCAAGGAAGAGAAGCTGGAAGACGGCTTCGTGCTGACCTTCACCAACAAGGGGGGCATGGGCACGAACTACTGGGTCAAGGTCAACCGCACCATCGACGGCAAGCAGTTCGAGTGCTCCACCACCGCCAGCAGCGAAGAGCAACAGAAAGCTGCCGTCGACTTCTGCAAGAGCCTCAAGAAGTAGTCCGTCCTCGGACGGATTCGGGGCGCGGCGACCTTCCGGTTGCTGCGCCCTTTTCGTTGGTTCGAAGCAGCTCGGCCGACGGCCTCAACGGGCCGCACGGGGATGCGCCTCGAAGAAATCGATCACGCTCTGTCCCCACGCAAATGCCTCGTCGCCACCACAGGCGAACGTGAACAGCTGCCCCGGCGCATCGCCAGGATCGTCACTGCCGGGATAGCAGTGACCACCAAGGATCGCGTTTCCATTGTCGTAGTCGTGGGAGAGCAACTCGATCAGCGCGGGTCCGTCGCTGCCGTAGCGCACCCGGACGTGGTCCTCGCCGGAGTCCACGACCTCACCGTCCCCGGCGAGTTCATAGTGCTCGCGCAGCGCATCCACATACGGCTCGGCACAGCCATACCCGGTGAGCGCATCCGCGGTGCCGTGCATGTACAGCAGCGGCACGACGGCAGAAGGAAGTCCGATACCGCAGGCGGCCGCGGGCGCGGCCGATGCCCACAGCTCGCCGTAGTCTCCGAGCAATCGCCACGTCATCGAGCCCCCTTGAGAGAACCCGGTGAGGTGCACACGATCCGAGTCGACCTCGAACGCGGCGATGGCCTGCTCGACGAAGTCGACCACAGTGGCATCGTCGGCCTCGCCGACCCACGCTGACAGTGGTGGAGCCGGGTTGGCGTTGGGCTGAATCACGACGTAGCCCCGCTCCAGCCCCAGTGCCTTGAGTCTGGTGTTCGCCTCCTGCATCGGCCCGCTCATGGTCCTGCCGTGCACGTCGACGATGAGCCCACACGATTCCCGAAGGCAACGCGACGGGACCGAGACGTCGAACGTGAGATGGCCGCAGTCGAAGGTATGATCGCCGGCGGTGTCGTCGGTGATGCAACCGCCCGGCCCCCCACTCTCCCCGGCCCCGGTGCTGTCCTGCAATCCTCCGGAGGAGCTGTCTCTTATACACATCTCCGAGCCCACGAGACCTCTCTACATCTCGT
>OJGU01000336.1_pt1 | contig 29922 bp, 17 predicted proteins | sample 1594741 | NCBI WGS metagenome assembly OJGU01 (sample SAMN05416841, study PRJEB24817) | seawater metagenome | isolation source: Sea water | place: Canada:Atlantic | collected 2013-07
GAGATGTAGAGAGGTCTCGTGGGCTCGGAGATGTGTATAAGAGACAGATCGACGGTCGTTCCTTCGGCGTTACCGTCCCACCAAATTCCGATATTGTGTTGGTGATTTCTTTGCGCCTCTGACTCGAATGATTGGATAACCCGCCTCTGCGATTCTTGTGTGGATCGTGAATTGGCGGGCAGATTGATTGGGACCAAGATTGCGCCAGGCGATCTTCTTTCTACGGGCACGAGCTCCATTTTGTTGAGCTGATCTCGATGGGTTTTGAACGGAAACGGTTCCCGGCTCCCCTGACCCAACTCTCGAAATACACGTGCAAAATCTGGTGAGAAAGCCAGAAGTTTTCCGCCTTGGTGAGAAAGCCAAAATCCCCAGAAATTACGGTACGTGCTTTCGATAAACTCTGGGCCCGGAAATGCTGGTGATGTGATCCAGTTTACGGATAGATTTGAAAACCTTGGACTGCCTTGCCCAATTCTAAGTCCAAATACAGAGAATTCGCTTGAAACGACCGCATGTCCTAATGTCGGAACGAGGAACGACCCATCCGGCGATAGGAAAGAGAATAGTTCGGGTTCCTCTTCGTTCTTATAAATCCCATTTCCGATCAAGAGGATTTCGCTATCTGGAGATGTGCTTCGAGACCACAGAGAGAAAAGTTCTGGGGTCTTGAGCCAGCCTTTTCCTCGCCTTGAATTTTCAGTGGATTTCACGCGCTCAAACCACGTTGAAAGAGCTTCAAGTTCGGGTTTTAACTTAAATTTGCGCGCACGCTGATTATCGACCCGAAGTTTTGGAACTGAGAAATCTATGATGCTAGCCAATGTCCAACCATCCGTTATCTCGATGTTACTACCGGGATCGGAATTTGTGAGAACGAGTTTAGAAATTTGGGATTTCGCTGCGCTCAAATCTGCTTTTGACAGATGAGGGCTTATTCCGATTTTTAGATCTGCTGCACTGGCACTGAATGCAAGCATTGCCGACAATGCAAGCGTGGTAAGCATGAATTTCGACAATGACTGCGTAAATCCTTTCCAGGCATCCTCCTTAGCTGCGAGCTTGGCGAGTCCTCCTTTCAGTAAGGTGATCCGTCGCTCGTCTTCAGTTAGAAGAAGTTTGCATTCGTCTACTGCCTCCTTTCGTTTTTGATAATCGGGGTCTATCTCTGGTTCTCGAAATTTTGCGGTGCCTCGCCGAAACCAGGTGAATCCTAAAATCCCCATTAAAATTTCAATTCCTATCTGTGAGGCGAAGATGACCTCCTGGCCTTCTGCATAGAGCCGCCCAAATGCGATAACGAACGTCGATGAGGCAATAATCGCCAGAAGCAACATGAAGATGCTCCGAGTTCGGTTCTGAGGACGTTCGATTTCATCCAAGAAGCCCTTAATAATAAGGGGAACGCCACCACCGAGCGCCGCTACAAAAATCAGAGAGTTCCAATAACTCTGTAGTGCCGCTACGGCAAAGGTCATTCCGTTGCCAATCCCAAAGGCCATTGCTGCGAGTAGAACAACCAATCCCGCTATGATTTGTCCCAGTGTGAAGATACGGTGGCGAAAAGAATACTGATCGAGTGTCCCCTGAGCGGGAACCGGATTGTGGAAATACTTTGTAATCCAAAGGCACCTTCCCAGTGTAATCGGATTTGATAGCCTTTCATCAGCAATCTTAAGGGCGTTCAGGCTTCTCACTCGGTCTCGCTCAGCATTGCTCAGTTCTTCGAGCAACTCGGCTTTGTCGCAGAGGTCCTGGGGTGTGATAGGTTCGGGATCCTCGTAGAAGCGATCTGTGTAGTGGCGAAACATTTTGCCCATTATCGGGAAGTCTTCAATGTGGTTTGTTTCAAGGACATGGCTTCCGTTTTTGGGGGGTATAACTGTGCTGTTTGCGTTTCGATTATTCATGGTAGGTATACTTATTAGGGCTTGTGCTGCAGTTCGATTGAGCTAATCGGCCAGAAATGCCAAGCCCGGCAAGAGTCCTGCCGAGCTACAATGTTGGTTCACTTGAGCGAGGCTGATTCAACGATACATTCGTTGCATCGACCGATCGAGATGTCGAAAATAGAGCCCAAGAGGACTGCGTGGGGGGATAGAGCTAATTGGGCCAGCCTTGCGATTGGCAATTTCACTTGCCAATCGTGACTGTGAAAGTGAGACTTTGTCTCTGTTGAGTGCTTGCAAGTTCATGTTTTCGTGATTTTGTTGGCTCTCGTTCTGATCCCTTTGATGCGATACCGCCAAGTTGACTCATCAAGGGGGTCTTTTTTTGTGTTTCTAGTCTGATTTCGATTTGTTCTTCCAAAAAGTCGCTTCGTCTCAGATTGGGGCATTTGTTGATTGCTCCGATAAGTATGGCAATCCTCGGTAGATCGAACCGGGATCAACATTGACTGATTCAGGGAAGTTGAGTTTCATTCGTTCTTTGAAGGGTAGCCGTTCGATTTCGACTTCTTTAGGAGAATGGTTTAACCTCATTGGATTACTCCTATGAATGACTAAGATCTGAATTTCGTCCGCACATAGCGTTTGGAACATCGGGTATGCTAAAAACGGGGATGTGATCGCGATGTCTGATCGAGATTGATGGGGGCCCGTAGCCATATCTTCGCGAAGCGCTTACATGGTCGATCACAGCTGGCAGTTGTGATGAGCCCATTCGCAGAGAGTATTCCGGTCCTAGATCCTGCTCCCGCTTGAGTCCGTATCTTAGATTTATTGGTTCGCGACATAAGAATTAGATTCCTACGGTATTCCTTCCGGAACTGTTCAACTGATGCCTGATTCGTAGTCAGTATTCTCGGTGACGTTCGCTGCACGTTGTCGTTCTAGGATCATCACTCGTTCTTCGATAAAATGTTGAACCTGCTCATTTCGTGTTAAACATCGGTCTCGAGAAAGCTGGTCGAATTTTGAGCACAACTCGGAGGGAAGGCGAACGCAGAGCTGTGACGTTGCAGATCGTTCGTGGCGACTGACTGGAATGGATTCCAGTTCTTTAACTCTTTTCTCCAAGAATGCTTGAATCTCAGTCGCAGATGAGACGCCTGAATCCCGGCAAGCCTCAAGAAACCGATCTCGCAGAACGGTTGGAATTTGGATGCTAAAGCGACTTTCATAGGGCAAGTCAGGTTTCTCCTGTGATTATGACCAGATCATATCGGCAAGTCGCTGAGAAGTGCAAGCATAAAATGAGTGTTATCAATCAATGCTGATTTAAATAAATCATTAAAATGTTCTTTATTAGCGTTTTTTGCTCATTCATCATCTCGATTCGCTACGATTTCCGATGCAGGAGTCGACAATGGCAATTTCTATCTGTAAAATTGGAACAGATTTTCGAGAGAGCAAAGCTGCCACACGGCCGACAGATTGACGGAGAAACTGATCGGCTTTGCCGCTCCGGTCAGAACTTCTCCTGGATTTCTTCCACGTCGTCGCTACCGATCAAATGATTCCTGAAAAACAAATCCCTACAGAAACGTTCAGTTACACGATCGATAAGAATGGCCTCGTGGATGCTGAAACGCTGAGAAGAAGGAGGCAAGAACTTGGTTATTCCCAGAGCCAACTTGCCAAGATCAGTGGATTGAGTAGATCGACAATCGCTGGATTGGAACTTGGGAAAAACAGACGCGTCTCAGCCGGAACGCAGAGGTTACTGTATTCTGCTTTGCAAATTGATAAGTTCCTACACCAGAAGCCGTCTGAAAGGAGTGTTCTGAGGGACTGCTTCGAAGGGCTATTGCCTCCTCAAAACCTTGCTTATGATCCGGGGGCCGGGGACTACTTTTTGGGGGTTTTTGACGCGGAACCGAAGTTGAACAAACGTGCCGACGGCCGAACCGAACATGTCGCAACGGGTGGAGTTCCAATCGGAACACGAGATGAGCGACATATTATGACGGTAGCCGGATCTCGAGCCGGTAAGGGCAGAAGCGTGATCATTCCCAATCTATTGAGCTACCCAGGATCGATGATTGTCATCGATCCAAAAGGGGAATATGCAACCGTTTCAAGCCGCTTTCGGGCTGAAGAACTTGGCCAAAACGTGTGCGTGCTTGACCCTTTCGAAATAACCGCCGAACACTGCGCTCCCTATAGGAAGGGCTTCAATCCGATGACTCTTTTGGGTAACGTCGAGAGTTCGACGCTGGTTGAGGACGCAGAACTGATCGCGGATGCACTCGTTGAATGCTCAGATTCGAATGAAATTTACTGGGCGGAAAGTGCTCGAAAATTGATCGCTGCAGTCCTACTCCACTTGGCCACCGACAATTTGCAGAGAACTAGTAGACCTGAAACTACACTGGTAACACTATCTGAGATGCTCTTCGGAAAGTGGATTTCTGAAACTTCCGGTAAGCTTATGGATATAAAGGTCCTTCTCGCTGAAATGGCAGGCAATAACTCGCTTAACAACCACATCTCAAGCGTTGCTCAATCACTGGATGCGATGCCGGTCGAACAACGCGACTCAATCATACACACGACTCTTGGGAATTTAGGTTGGCTAAACTTTCAAGGAATGCAATCTGTTCTATCTAGTCACGATTTTGACTTGGAGGATCTTAAGGTGAAACCGACAACCATCTATCTCGTGCTTCCTGCACTGCGAATCAACTCGTGCAATCGGTGGCTTAGATTATTCGTCAACCTGACGCTTGCCAGTGTGGAGAGAGTGAAAACCCGTCCTAAGATTCCCGTTGTCATGGTCCTCGACGAGCTACAAGCACTGGGGCGCATGGAACTACTAGAAGCCGCAATTCAGCAGATCGCGGGTTCAGGGTTGAGGCTGCACTGCGTTCTTCAGGACCTAGACCAGTTTAGACAGCTTTACAACGACCGATATGCAATGTTCCTGGCAAATTCGGGAATTCTCCAGTTCTTTGGATATGTTGATGACATATCATGCGACTTGATAACAAAGAGCCTAGCCAATACAGTCACATGGAATTCCAATCATTCAAAAAACACTTCTTGGGGGAAGAACGAATCAAGTTCTCGTGGCTATAGTCAATCTGATACGAGGAGCATTTCACACTCGGGGAAAACAAAATCTATTTCTCTGACAAGTTCAAGAAGCTCTGGAATTAGCTACGGTCAATCCACAAATCTAGCGACGAAGGGCGAGATTGGAATTAACTTAGCGAGAAATGATGTAATGCCACGACAGATCATATTGACCCCAGAGCGTGAAGCTTGTGTTCTGCAACGGGCATTTTACGACCAACACGAGCTATTCGCCGGACGATTTGACGCCCGGCCATGATTCTTACCATGGCGCAATAGGTTTCTAAGCCAACGCAAAACTCAATCGGCTTGCCATTCCTGGCCCAGCAGAGAGGATACATGCACCTTGAATCACCATTGACGGAGTTGCCTGAAACCCGAATTCAGCTAGTTGTTGTTGATACCTGTTTCTCACCATGCTCCAACGAGAACGAGGATGTTCTTGAGTCGGCCTAAGCAGTTCCTGTAAGGGCTATTGGACTACCCACGAACGCTGCGCATTTGAGTTTAATCATCTTGAAATTCTTCAATAAAGATCAGAATTCTAACGAACCGGAGCTAGAGCCTAGGGTAGACTCAGTTCTGGGTGATCTCCCTCGTGGTCAGGAGGGGCGCAAACAAAGCGAAAACTTCTTGCCACGCAACTATTTTGAAGACCCTAAAGTGCTTCGAGAGGTCGGATTTACTCAGGATGCTGGTGACTATTTTTTGGGAATTACCGGCGCAATTTCGGAGGAACTTGAGCGATCTGATGGGCGAACTGAGCATATATCTCGAGGAGGTTTTCCGGTCGGAGCGCGAGATGATCGGCATATTACGACAATCGCGGGATCACGCTCCGGCAAGGGGCGGAGTGTGATTATTCCGAATCTCTTAATGTATCCGGGGTCGATGATCGTCATCGACCCCAAAGGCGAGAACGCGACAATCACGTGCCGATACAGAGCTGAAAAACTCGGCCATAACGTGTGCGTACTCGACCCATTTGAAATTACTGCGGAACACTGCGCACCCTACCGAAAACGTTTCAATCCTCTTAGTATTCTTGGCCTTGATAGTCCTACACTTGTCGAAGATTCTGGGCTTATTGCCGATGCACTCGTCGTTTCTTCTAATGCGAAGGATCCACACTGGGACGACAGTGCGCGTGCATTCATTGAAGGGTTATTGCTTCACGTTGTAACCGAGCACGATCCTACGAAGGAAGAGCCGGAAGCTACTCTATTGACGGTGGCAAAAATGCTTTCCGGAAGACATCTTTCTGCCGAAGACGGCGAGCCGATGGGGATTAAGCAATTGCTCGATGAGATGTCGGAAAACAATTGGCTCGATAACCGAATTGCTGGTGTAGCTCAGGCGATGAAGGAGAAACCTGACAATGAACGCGGATCGATCATTTCCACGGCTCGAAAGAATTTGAAGTGGCTGGAGTATGATGCCATGGAGTCGGTATTGTCTGGGCATGATTTTGACTTGGATGATCTTAAGAAGAAACCGACAACGATATATCTGGTGCTTCCCGCCATGCGCATGAATACCTGTAAGCAGTGGTTGCGGCTGTTCGTTAATCTAACCCTTGCTACTGTTGAGAGGGTGAAAAATCGCCCGAAACATCCTATTGTTATGATCCTTGATGAGATGCCTGTTTTAGGATATTTACGTGAATTGGAGTCTGCAATCGGCTTGGTTGCGGGCTTGGGGTTAAGGCTTCACTGCATCCTTCAGGACCTTGGCCAGTTAAAAGCTTTGTATAAAGACCGGTATGAGACTTTTTTGGGCAATTCGGGGATTTTGCAATTCTTCGGTAATATAGATCAGCTTACTTGTGACTGGATTAGCAAGTATTTGGACAAAACAACTATTCGTGTAGCTGATCGCTCAGGAAATAGTTTTTCTCAGAAAACTGAGCAAGGAAGTAGCGGGATAAGCTACAAGCAACAAGTTCAAGAACTAATGACTCCTGGTGAGGTAAGGCGTTATTTTGCCCGAGACGATAGGTTCTCGAGACAATTGGTGCTAATTCCAGAGCGCCGCCCGTATATTCTTCAACGGGCAAACTACGATCAGCACCAGCTCTTTACTAGCAGGTTTGATCGGTAGTTCTGAACGGCAATAAAATGGTTATAGTTTCTCTGGCATTCCGAAGAAACGATAGCTGGTCTCGAAAGAATTTGAAAATCACCCCAAATGTGTCGATGGGTTGGGGTTGCCATCATTAACTCCGTGAAACCTATGGTTTTTTGGCTGGGTTTATTCCATTTTCTGCCGATTTTGTAAGCAGGTAATTGACGAATGCGGACGACGAAACGAGTAGGAATTTTGCGTCCGCATACGAAGGATTTGTATCCTCTTCTGTTAGCGAATGCCGGATTCCGTTGCTATCATTGGTGTATCCATAGAGCTTTGATAGAGCGGCTTTGAATGGAGGGTGGAGTGGCTGAGTTGAATCAATCCTCTTTAGAGCTATTCCTAGTGTAGCTTTGTCATCTCCAGAAATCAGTTTGCAGACTGCTTCAACCGCTGAAATGGCTTCTTTGCTTGCGTTTCTGTAGTCGGGATTTTGCTTGTCAGAAATCAGTTGTAGTGATGTCGAAAGATGGGAAGAAATGGATTTGAATCCGAGATCAATGGCAGATTCAATTTCTGTGATTTCAATCTCACTGGTTATTTCGACGATTTCGTTCCCTACAATTCTGTAGGCGGCGTTTTCTGTTTCCAATTTGCTATTGGCGAGAACCTTGAGTTGTTTGGCCCACTCTTGTGGTACTGCCTTAATAGTGAATTCCAGGAAATCGTAGCATTTCCACCATTCCTCTTTGAAAAAATATTCGCGAACAATGTTATAGACTGACTCTTGGCGATTAGAATCGAACTCTGGAATTGTGTCGACAGGCCATTTAAAATAATACTGCCAGTACATTTCGACGAGCCGGTTTATTTCCAGGGAGTCTGGATCGATTAAACCCAGAGGGTTTCGACCGAATTTCCAATGGTCGAACACGCAGGTCTTTAGTGCATTCCAGAGACTGTTGCGGAGTTCTTCGTCGACGAATTCTCTTTGGATCGCCTTCCGAAGTGGGCGGATTCCTTTGCGATGTGAAAAAAGGGTCATTGGCTTAGGGGAATTTAGGAATGAGCGGTAAAACCTCGAGAGTGTGAAAGTTCTCTGGGGTTTAAGCAGTTTATGACATATCCGCGTTCTTTATTTTCTTGGTCTAAGGCGACAAACCCGAATAGGTTGAAACATAGTTTTCTATTCAATGTATAATTCGCTACAAGCTGCTGATTCCGATTTCCGGGCGGTGAATACGAACATATTCTGAGTGGCAAAGATCCCATTTCAACTGGTTTACGTTTATGCTGCTTCTCGACCTGGCCCAATTTGTCTTTTTGCAACGAGCTAGGATTTTGAATAGGGAGATGTGCATGTGCGATGACTCTGTAGGGAGTGCTGAATCGAAACAATTGCTGGAGGCGGTTAACGCTGCATTGATTTGTTTTGGAGAGGTTTTTTGAGTCCTAGGGAAGTTTCTATCGGTTTGGCTCCGTTTTTTGTGACGAATGCCCCTTCGTGATCGTTTTTCAGGAAGCCTGTGGCACCAACTCGAGCATGCTGATAGAGATTCCCTACGGAGAGGTTACGCTCTGATGAACGAATGGTGTACATCGGCTATCGAAACGAAGGTCATTAACGCGAGGATAGGAGGCGAAGTCCCTCCTCCAATACTCTTGTACGATAGGTTTGATAGATGGATGAACTGGTTTGGTTCTCATTGTTAGTCTTCAGACTCGCTCTTGTTTAACGTGACGGCAATAAACAATAGCACTAGCCCTAGGCCAAGCATAGTCATGGATGCCTGGAAATAATTGCCTGCACTGATCTCTACATGTACGCTCGAGCCGATAAGGAAGAGCCAAAGGACAATTGATATGTCACTCAGCGCCATGGCGACCTTGCTTACTGAGATTCGCCTAGGGGCAAACCAAGACCAATGGTTCTCATTGGTCGGATAATGGTCCACGAATATATCGTCGGTTACGAAATGCTGTAGCCTGGTTACTTTTTTTTCCCAATACTCTTGCCAATACTTGCTTCCTCGATTGCCTGCTGACCAAACAAAGCTGCATATTAACCCGAACAGGGCAAAGACGACGGAATACTGGTTTCCAATCCTTTCCATAGCTCCATAGGCGATCATGGATGTAGCAATAAAGCCCCAAAAGAACAGACTTCTTTTCCAAAATAATTCGATTTCGAATTTTCGATTATCATGGGCAAATTCGAATGCTTTGGTCACCTTCTCGGAACTTTCTGCAACCTCGTCAGCGACAGCTACGATTCCGGTAAATATTGGTGCTCCAATTCTTGAAGAATACCTTTCTTCAAGCCTTTGATCGTTTGGAATCTCGACACTTTCATGACTGAGGACCTTAAATCCGCAGCGTCTAAAAACCTCAAGATACCATTCTGGAAATCGAAATCGTTGCCTTCCTCCGTATCGGGGGGACGTAGAAACGCCATTTACTTCAACTTTAACGTGCTCGTGCATTTTCTTTGCCCAATCGTAATGGGTAACGAGGAAAATGAATTTGGCGTTCGTGGTCATGCTCGATCTTACGTTACTCAAGCACTGAAAAACATCATCATCCGATAAGTGAGAAAAGCAGCAGTTGCTAACTGCGAAATCAAATCTAATGCCAACACTTGAAATAAAATTGGTTGTGATATCGCCTTTTAGAAAGGTTGTGCTTTCTTCGTTGGATTCGTTCGCTCGTTTAATGTTTTCGTTCTCAATATCGATCCCGATCATCTTGAGATTGGTAGCGTGTGCCACTTTTCTGGTCAGATCGCCGTCGCCGCAGCCTACGTCGAGACCTATACCCTCTGAGAGCGACTCACGTTCAATTGCCCTCTTAAACCAGGGCATGATGATCGCTTCCCTCGACCCCGTAACAGCGCTCTTGTATTCATTCCATTTCATATTTCAATGAGGAGTCCTTATTGGACAACAGATCTTGAATCCGGTTATCTGTCTACGCCAGAACAGAACTTGAGAAAGACAGGATAACCAACGACAAGTGATATCCAATACTCGGCTTTTTCTGGCATGAAACGGTTGGAGTTTTTTTTCGTAATGGTCAGTAATAGTCAGTGAAAAGTTACGTTAAAAAAGGGTGTTTTCTCTAAGTGTGGAGAAGTGGAGGATGTTGTAAGTGGTTGGTCTAGAGGGGGTTAAGTGGCGGAAGGGGCGGGATTCGAACCCGCGGTAGAGTTGCCCCTACGTCTGATTTCGAGTCAGGTGCCTTCAACCAACTCAGCCACCCTTCCACTGTTGTGTTTTCTCATCGGTTTCCCGCGAGAGGCGCTATTTCAATGAGTCTCTGGTCGGAAAGCAAGTTTATTGTCTTACGCTCTCTCTTTCTGGCTCTTTATGGGCGGCTTTGTTGTTTTCTTTCTCTCAGTTGCCAATTTTTCGGAGTCGAAAGGCTCGGTGTTGCCCGTCGATGTCTTGGGTCAGGGTTCGGTGTTCTCCATCGATTGACGGGGCGTTTGGTGTGCTTGCCCAATCGATTGGGGGGGTGAGATTTGTCGTGGTTTCTAGAACGTATTGCTGCGCTGGATCGGACCAGGTGATTGCGATTTGCTGGCCGATTCGAGTGATTTCGAGTCGGGGTGAGACCGGCGGTAGTGGCGGTGTTGTTGCTGTTTCGCTGAGGTCGATGGTGTAGAGATTCCAATTTGGAGCTTCGCCTTCTAGGAGTGTGTCGGTGTCGATGGTGTCAAATCGAGCGTAGACGAGTTGCTCTCCGTCTGGACTCCAGCTCGGGGATGTTTCTGTGAGTAGAGGGGTGTTGGTGATCGTGTTAGTTTCGCCGGTTTTTGTGTCGAGGACGCGTATGTCGTTTTGATTTCCTGATTGTCCTGAACGGTAGACGTAGGCCACATAGCGGTTGTCTGGGGAAACTTGCGGTAGGCTATTGTGGGCCCCTGAGCTGGCTCCGTTGTTGGTGAGTTGCTGAGGTGCCTGGCTTTCGTCGCTGGTGTAGAGGTAGAGGTCGTAGCCATCGCCACTGCGTAGGGAGACGACGAAGTGGGATCCGTCTGCATAGAGGCCGGCGCCGTTGATCTGTCGGGGCGAACCAATGGGGAGTGTTTCGGTGAGGTGAATGGTGCCAAGTTGTTGCGCTGATTGACCAGTGAGGGAGGTATAGGGCGCTGTGCGTAGGGTGATGGTGCCGCGTCCACCTTGGGTGCTGAAGCGCCAGAGTGCTGTCGAGCCATCTCGAGAGATTTCAAAGAGTTCGCCTCCACCTCCACCATCAATGAGGAGTTTTCGTTCGAAGGCTTGGTCGTTGCCATCTCTGGCGGTGCGTTGGAAGGGGGATTGAGTGGTGTCGTAGGTGAGGTATTCGTGGAATACGACCGCTTCCGTGATGGCGAGAAGATCGGTGTTGCCAACCCAATTGAGTGTGAATGGAACGAGTCCGAATCCTTGCTGAGGGCCGGTTGCTAGGAGTCGTTCCCCGGTGGCGTTTGCGTTGACGAGACCGAGGTCATTGAAGTCTCCTGGCGTTCTGTCTGTCGCGAATGCAATACGATTATCGTTGGGATGCCAGCTTGGAAAAAGTTCTTGATTGGGGTCAAAGGTGATCCGAGTCGGGATACCGGGCGTTCCTGGTGTTGGCGGTAGCGCTTGTTCGATTCCTGTTCCTGTTAATTGGATGCGTGTGATTGGTGTCGTGGGATCGTTCGTGCTAATGCTAAGGCTGGCTGAAAGGGGCCCGATGACTGATGGAGTGAAGGTGATTCGAATATCGATGGAGTCGCCAGGCGCGATGTTTGGAATGCTTAGGGTTTGCGGCGCGAATTGGGTTGATGTGGAATCGATGCCTATGACGCTAAGGGTGGCGTCACCAGTGTTGGTGATTCGAATCGTCTGAGTGGCTGTTTGTTCTAAACGAAGATCTCCGAAGGCAATGGCTGTAGTGCCGACGGCAATCACAGGATCCGATCCCATAACGGGTGACGCTGGAGATGCAAGAAATGGTTCCCAGCGAACGAATTCACTGACGGCGTCTCCGAGTCCATCTGGATTCGTTTGATTGAGTTCGTCGTCGTTCTTGGTGTCCAAAGGTCCTGAAGCTGCTCCCCAATAGTTTTGTGTGGCTTCGATGAGGCTACCGGTATCGATATTGTTGATTCCAAGACCTCCGTTTCCTTCGAAGGTTGATTCGCCGACTTGGATCGTGGATGCGGATGCGGTGCGAATGCCATCGCCTCCGTTATTTCGAAAACTTGAGTGACGGATGCTGGATTGGGATCCGCTGGTATACAATCCGGCAGCGCGAGAGTTTTGGATTTGAACCGCGTTTAGCGAGGGAGAAGCATTGATCAGTTCTACCGTCCCGTTGCGGAACCCGCCGCCATATTCTAATTCGGCGAAACTGATGCTCGAGTCGGCGTCATTGCTCGAGCCTCGAAAGATGATGCTACCCCATTGTGCTGGGGCTTTTTCAGTGTCGTTTGAGGTGAAGCGAATCGGGAGGCTTGCCGTTCCGTTTGCAATGAGTGTGCCATCAATGAAAAGGTCATCACTGCCATCTTGAAATTGAATCACAGTTCCGGCTTGGATGCTTAGACTCCCGGAGGGAGTGACGACTATGTCATCGATGATCGTGTAAGGGAGGATGCTTTGGCGCCAGGTCCCACTACGTTCGATATTTCCTCCGCTGATTCCAATGGAGTTCGACGAGTTGTCCCCGGCATGGTTGTTTTGCCAGGTAGGGAACGATTTTGTGTCCATGACAACGGCATAATCGCGATTTCCTGCAAAGCTTGAATTGATGATGCTCGAATGGGCGTTTATCAAGGAGAGTCCGTGTCGTCTGCTGTGATTGATTTGACTGTTAATAAATTGCGGGGAGTTGCTCTCAAAGCGCACTGTTTCGTTTTGGAATCCGCCGCCAAATTCGAAAATACAGTGCTGGAAAAGGGTTCGTTCGGTATTGGCCGATGAGCGGACGACGACGACACCCCATTGTCCTGGGGCCTTGTCTTGACTGGCGGATGTGAATCTAATCGGAAGATCAGCCGTGCCTTGAGCATGGAGACTGCCTTCGATCAGGAGATCATCGGAGGCGTCTTGGACCTGAATTGTCGAACCGGGTTTTATGCTTAGCTGGCCGTTCTCGGCGATGAGGATGTCATCAATAACAGTGAAAGGGATATCGTCGGCATTCCACGTGCCGGACGTCTCAAGTCGCCCCCCGTGAACACCGAAAGCGTTACTCCCGTTATCGCGAGCGATATTGCTGCTCAGCTGAGGGAAGGAGTGAACGTCCATTGTCATGGCGAACGAGTTGTTGTTGAGAAATTCGGAGTTCTCAATACTCGCTGTCGACTGAGTGAGTGAGAGTCCCCGAACTCTTCCGTGTTGGATCGTCGAATGGTTCATTGATGGCGATGCTCGATCGAAAAGGACGATCTCATTACGAAAGCCCCCTCCGTATTCGAAAATGCACCAATCGATCATAGAAGGCCTTGAGGCGCCTTGATCACGAAAGATGACGGCCCCCCAAAGGCCTGGTTCGGAATCGGTCTTGTTTGTGGTGAACCGAATTGGAGCGTCCGCTTTTCCAATGGCGAGGAGGGTACCATCTATAAAGAGGTCGTCAGAGGCATCTTGGAACTGGACGACTGTACCACTTTCAATCGTCAGGCTTAGTCCTTCGGCAACAACGATGTCATCTATAATTGTGTAGGGGATGGAGTCGTTCACCCAAAGACCCGAAGCGGTAAGGGTGCCTCCAGAACGGCCGATTGCATTGTGTCCATTGCCAGCTGCTGAGGAATTGGCGAGATGCGGGAAGGCAAAGACGTCGACGACGAGGGAATACCCGGCATTGTTGTTGAATTGGCATCCTTCCAGGGTCGGATCTGCGCCGGAGATGCTGAGGCCGTGAACTCGCCCGTGATTGATCGAAAGGTTGGTCAGTGTGGGGGAGGCTTTTTCTATTGCGATCTGTTGGTTGCGAAAGCCGCCGCCGAATTCGACGACGCAGTGAGCGAGCTCAGTTTCAGAGTTGTTGATTGGCCCTCGAATGACGAGGGCTCCCCAATCGCCCGGAGTGGGCTCAAGTTCATTGCTGGTGAAGCGAATAGGTCGGGTGGCTTGTCCAAGGGCTTTCAGCGTGCCATCTACAAAAAGGTCGTCGGAAGCGTCTTGAAACTGAACGATGCTTCCGGGTTCGATATCGAGCCGAATATCCGCCGGAATCGTGATGTCATCGATGACTGTATAGGGAATGTTGTCTCTTACCCAGGTGCCGGATGAAGTCAGTCTTCCGCCGTGCCGCCCGATTGCATCGTGGCCGTTGCTCGTTGCTTGAGTCCCGGAGAGGCGAGGAAAGGATTGAACGTCTGCGGTTAAGGCGTAGTTGAGATTGTTAGTGAAAAGGCAATCTCTGATGATTGGATTGCCTCTCACGATACTAAGCCCGTAGACGCGGCCAGACCGAATCGTACAATTGCTAAGAGTTGGTGAGGCCCCATTGACTTCGACCTGATGATTGCGAAATCCGCCACCGTATTCGATGACACAGTGGTCGAATTGAGTTTGGCTATCATCGCTGGAATCATTGATAACGATGGCGCCCCATTGACCGGGTTTTTTAGTGGTGTCATTGGACGTGAATCGGATAGGGGACGTGGCGGTGCCGCTGGCAACAAGACTTCCTTGGACAAAGAGGTCATCTGAGGCATCCCGAAAGAGCACAGTGACTCCAGCGTCGATTCGGAGCGATTTGTTCTCGGCGATAACAACATCGTCGGTGACGAGGTAGGGGCTACTGGCCAAGGTCCAGGTCCCTGAAACGGAACCGGACACCTCCGTTTGGCTCCAAACCTGATTTGTCAGTGCGAAAGCCACTGCCAAGCTCATGATCCGTAATGTAATTCGATGCTGATGGCACATAAGTAATTCGAAAAATGGGTGGAAATGTCCGTTTAATTTGGGCCAATTTTGGTCAAGTTCGGTTGAGATTGAATCCCAGCGAACACAACTTGAGTCCTTGATGCTCAGGCTGCCGGAAGGCACAGTAGGTTCGTAACCCAAACCTGGTATGAATGGAAGAATAAACAAGTGGATTGCGATGGGGATCATCGCCTTTCTTGGAACGAGGGCAATGGCTGATGATGCCCGCGCTTGGGGTGAATTTGTCGAGCCGGGTTTTCCATATGTCTCGGCGACCCTGGATGCCCGTTCGATTCCTGATGCTGCCCTGGAGAATAATCTGATTGTTCGCGGAGTGATTGTGTTCCTTGGGGACGATACCTACGCCTGCTACGACACCGATATGGTGCGCTTAGGGGTGGTCTGGAAAGGAGGTTTTCTTGATTACAAGAGCATGGCGACGCATACATTCTACAATCAGGGGAAGAAAAATCAGGGAGGGCAGGAATGGATCTCGAAGCCTCAAGGGGACAGCGTGACAGCTACCGGTCTTTATCCTGGGGTGCAAGGCGCCTTGGTTCAATCCCTTGATCCGCGGGCTCCTGGCCCGGATCCAAGAGAGATAGGAAGAGGGCCAGTGGCTAAAACGATTGCCGAGTGGAAGGGACTCCATGTGGTCGGTGATCGTGCAATCGTCAAATACACGGCGAATGGTGTCCCAATTCGAGAACAACTCTCGAGTATTTCGGGCCGTCGAGAAGGGGCTTATTTACGCAAGTTTTCTGTCGCGCCTCACACTGGGCCCCTGAGCATCGTGCTGAGCGACTCGTTGGGGCAAGTTCTGCGATCGTCGAATGGGCGTCGCGCTCGTTCGCAGCAGGGAGCAAGGGCGTTGGGGTTTCATTTGTTTGGTGATCAAGGCGGTGAAATTAGAGTGACAGTGGACGGACTGGTTATTCTCCGGTTGGCTCCGAGTCGGGTGCAGCGGCAGTTTGGCGTTGCTGCCTATCGGGGGACTCCGATTGCCAAGGAACTTCTCCGAGAGCTCGATCGTCAAACTGGGATTGCCTTTCCAGATGTGTTGCGTGATGCCGAAATACATTGGCCCGAACGCGTGACGACTCGAGGGCGACTTGGTCGAGGGGAAGGGTTCGTGGTTGATGAGATAAGGTTGCCAGAACTGAACCCTTGGAAACGTCAAGTACGTGCGGCAGACATGGTGTTCTTGCCGGATGAATCGGCGGCGGTCGTTACCTTTGACGGCGATGTGTGGCACCTTTCGAATATCGAGGGCTCTCTGGATGCCTTGTCGTGGAAACGAATCGCCTCAGGACTACACGAACCTCAAAGTATTAACCACCGGGACGGAAAGCTCTTTGTCTACACACGTAATGGATTGATTCGGCTGAATGATCTCAATGGGGACGGAGAGATTGATTTCTACGAAACATTTTCGAATCGCTTCACTCAGACAGCTGAAACGCGAGAGTTTCCGAATGATTCAGTCATTACGAAAGACGGCAGTTTTCTCTTAGCGAAGCCTGGACAACAAGCGACCCACCAAGGGATTCACAATGGCTCAATCCTAAGAGTTTCTGCCGATGGAAATACGGTGGACACCTTGGCCTCTGGTTTTCGCCAACCGTATCTCGGCTACCGAGCTTCGGCCGATCTTATTACCGCCAGTGATCAACAAGGGCACTGGGTTCCAACGACGCCTGTTCATTGGGTTCGGGGAGGGCGCCACTATGGATTTCGTCCGAGCACAGAACGGGTGCCTCCGTCGACCGAAACAACTCCGCCGATTTGTTGGGTTCCCCATCGTGTGGTCCAGAGTGCCACGTCGCAGGTCTGGGTGGATAGCGACAAAATGGGACCGCTATCGGGTCGCCTCGTTTGTCTCGATTACTATCGCGCGAACTTAATGTTGGTTCACTTTGATGATGATCGAGCGCCGATTCAAGGTGGGGTGAGTGCCTTATCGCTCGATGTTGATCTTCCCGTATTGAAGGGGGATGTCAGTCCTCATGACGGATTCCTTTATCTGAGCGGATTTCAAATCTGGGGATCCAAAGCCACGCCTTGGAGTGGGATTCGACGGGTAAGATATGTGGGAAATGATATTGCCTTTCCAACGACCGTCCGCACGGTTCGAGAAGGGATTATTTTAGGATTTGAAACTCCCTTGGATTCTAATACCGCGGTGGATCTTGCGAACTACCATGTCGGTCGTTGGAACTACAAGCGAAGCAAGAACTATGGATCGGGCTACTACAAACTGGACGGGAGTGCGGGGACGGAGCTTGTGGGGACAAGTGGCGCTGTGCTGTCGAGTGATCGGAAATCCGTTCTGATCGTCATTCCAGACATGAGAGCTGTCATGCAGATGGAAGTGGTGTATCGAGTGAAAAACGCTGCTGGGAAGTCGATGGAAGGCTCTGCCTATGCGACCGTACATGAGCTGCAAGATGATAATCTGATCGGTCGAGCTTTTGCTCGGAATGAGATTGATGCCGCTCTCAATAAAAGGATTCAAATGGCAGTGAACGAACCTGGGGAGAGCGAAGTGTCAGCAGCCAACGGGCAGCAACTCTATCAAAATATGGGATGCATGGCCTGTCACTCATTGGATGGAACAACTGCGGGCAGATCTGGGCCGACGCTTCGCGGGGTTTTTGGGACGCGTCGTGAGTTCTCGAAGGGAGCCGCTCGTATTGCTGATGCCGGCTATGTCCGAGACTCCATTCTCGATCCTCCGAAGAATATTCTCAAGGCATTTGCGACCTCAGATATTGGAATGCCCTCGTACGAAGGAATCTTGAATGAGGCTCAAATCGATTCGCTTATCGCATTCATTCGTTCGCTTGAGGAATAACGCGGCCTCGGACCTGAGCTTCGATGGGGGCCATTCGAACTAGCATCGTCGAAACCGTCGCTGAATTCTGGAGGCGTTGGCGGTTTGTGTTCTCGCTCGATTATCGCGCTCTGGCGCTTTTTCGGGTGGGGCTTGGAGGTCTCTTACTCTTCGATGTTATTCGGCGGTCGCGAGACTTTGGTGCTCACTATCTGGAATCGGGAGTGATGCCGCTGGAACTGGCGGTTGATTTCTTGACGCATCGTCCGTTATTCCCATTGCAGTTGATAAGTGCGTCATCCGTTTGGCAGGGGGGGCTATTCGTTGTCCTTGGATTCCTGGCGGTTGGCATCCTCGTGGGGGCATGGACGAGGGGCTGCACATTTTGCGCGTGGGTCTTGTTGGCCGCCATCCAAGCAAGAAACCCACTCGTCAACTATGGTGGAGATTCCTACTTGATGGTTCTTCTGTTTTGGGGGCTTTTTCTGCCACTCGAGGCCTGTTGGAGTGTGGATGGGTGGCGGTTCGGGGGGCGTCGTCAGGGGGCAGTGGTTTCTGTCGGAAGTGTGGCCTTCGTGGTGCAACTTGCTGTCGTTTATTTCTTTGGTTTTCTGAGTAAATCAGGGCCGCTTTGGTTGAGTGGTGAAGCGGTTGCTGTGGTGTTTAGGATAGATCAATATACGACTGATCTTGGGCGTGCCTTGCTTGAGTATCCCGTGTTCTTGCGTGGTTTGACCTACACGACCCTATTCGTGGAATTCCTGGCGCCGGTATTGCTTTTTGTGCCTCGATGGTGGGCTCGAGCCTTGGCGGTTTCGCTGATCATCGTTCTTCAATTGGGTTTCGCTTCCTGCATGGAGTTGGGGCTTTTCCCTTATGTCTCCTTGTTGGGAGTCGTGCCGCTTGTTAGGCGGGGAACATTGCGGGAGAAGACGTCCCTTTCTGGAGGGACCGTCCGGTTTGCTTACGTCCGTCATCTTTTCTGCGGAGGAGCGCTTGTCTCGATGGTGCTGTGGAATATCGCCGTCAGTCAGGTTGAATTTCAGCGCGCGCAGCTCGAGTCCGTGCTGCCGAGCTTCCTTGTTGGCGGCTTGGAACGGCTCCGCCTTGATCAGTCTTGGTCAATGTTCTCGCCGGATCCGCCGACTGAGGATGGATGGTTGGTGTTTGCGGCGACGCTTCGTGACAATACGGTGGTAGATCTTCTTCAAAAAAGCCAAGTAATCAATTGGGGGAAGCCCAAGAATGTGTCGGCGAGTTTTGGGGGGGATCGTTGGAAAGCGTACTTTCTTAATCTCGTTCAACGTCGCTTGTCCCCGCGTCGGGTGGCTGATTATTTCATGGCAAAGTGGAATCAAGGAAAAGCGCCGGCGCAGGAGATGGTTTCCTTGCAGGTGGTTTTCATGAAAGAACGAAACTCTGTCCAGAATGAATCGATTCCAGAACGAGTGATTCTCTATGAGTGGAGTATCGACCGTTGACTGATTTGTCAGACCGTCAAAGAGCCTCTCGTGAACTCTATTCTCTTAGATTCTGCGCTGGACCTGAATCGCGGTCGCAGAGAGAATTGACCAAATATTGATGAAGAAGCTACGAGGTGTTTGCATTGGGGCTGGGTATTTCAGCCATTTCCAATATGAGGCGTGGGGACGCATTCCAGAGGTCGAGATCGTTGCCTTTGCCAATCGAGATGCCAAGCGGGCATCGGTCATTCAATCCGAGTTCGGGGTTTCATCGTGGTATGAAGACTACATCGAGATGTTCGACAAAGAGAAGCCAGATTTCGTCGACGTGATCACGCCTCCTGGATCCCACACCGAGATATGCCGTGAGGCTGGACGCCGTGGGATTCAAATTATCTGTCAAAAGCCCTTGGCGCCTACGATTGAAGAGGGTCGAACTTTGGTGGATCAGGCGAACGCTGATGGGGTCAGGTTCATGGTTCATGAGAACTTTCGATTCCAATCCTGGCACCGCGAGCTGAAGCGACAAATCGATGACGGCCAAATCGGGGGGCGACTTCACACTCTCTATTTCCGTGCTCGGATGGGCGATGGCTGGGGTGAGGATGCGTATCTTTCTCGGCAACCCTATTTCCGCGAGTATCCGCGCTTACTGATCTATGAAACGGGCGTTCATTTTATTGACACCTTCCGGTTCTTAGCGGGAGACGTGTCGCGCGTCACTGCGTGGTTACGCCGGCTTAATCCGGTAATCGCGGGAGAAGACTGTGGGCAGGTGGTTTTTGAGTTTGCCAACGGGGCCTTAGGAACGTGGGATGCAAACCGCTTCAACGAACCAAACTATGAAAACTCTCGCTATACCTTCGGTGAGTTCTTGATCGAAGGTGACGAAGGTTCCTTGCGGCTCTATCCTGATGGCAAGATCACCTTGCAGCGCTTAGGGCAGCCGGAGACGGCGATTGACTATGAGCACAATGCTGTGGGGTTTGCTGGGGATTGTTGTTACCTAACGCAACGCCATTTTATTGACGGCTTGATCCATGGTTCGGAGTTCGAGACAAACGGCGAGGATTACATACGGACGCTTCGCGTCCAAGAGGCGGTCTATGAATCGGCGAAACGGCGATTGCCGGTCGATCTGTCTGAAACTTCTGTTTAATTTCTCCTATGACGACAAGCAATCGAGCTGAAGTTCTAGCCTCTCTACCAAGTCTTGGAGACGAGAATCTGCGACCTGCTATTCAGGCCGAGTTTAAAGCTTCGGGACAGAAACTTGTGGTCTTAGATGACGATCCCACAGGCACGCAGACGGTGTATGATGTTCCGGTCCTGACCGAATGGAGTGTGCCGACCTTACGGTCTGAGTTTGAAAACGACCTGAGTTGTTTCTATGTGCTAACGAATTCAAGAAGTCTCGGCGAGGAAGCGGCTGCGGCCTTGAATCGGGAGATCGCCATAAATCTAATGGATGCCGCCGGAGAACGGCCCTTTCGAGTGGTCAGTCGCAGTGACTCCACCTTGCGCGGTCATTTTCCTTTGGAAACGGATGTGCTTAGCGACGAATTAGGTCCTTTTGATGGGATCTTGCTAGTGCCGTTTTTTGAAGCGGGAGGGCGATATACGATTGGAGACACCCACTATGTGGCGGAAGGAGATACCTTGCTCCCAGCGGCGGAGACTCCCTTTGCTCAGGATGCCACCTTTGGGTATTCCCATTCCAATCTCAAAGAGTGGGTCGAAGAGAAGACGGGCGGTAGGATGCTGGCATCGGAGGTTGAATCCATTTCCATTCAACGGATTCGAACCGAAGGGGTTGATGGGGTCGCTGCGCTATTGGAGAGTTTGCCCCAAGGATGTGTCTGTGTAGTGAATGCGGCGGCGCCAAGGGATTTAGATGTGGTGATGCTTGGGCTTGAGAGAGCCGAACTTGCTGGCAAGAAGTATCTCTTTCGAACGGGGGCAGAGTTTGTCGCCTCTCGGATTGGGTTGCCCGATCGAGCGTTCTGGCGACCCAGTGTGACGAGTAACAAGACAGGGGGGCTAGTCATTGTTGGTTCGCATGTTCCGAAGTCGACGGTGCAATTGGAATTCCTCCTTGAGCAGGGGGGGCTGGAATCGATCGAACTTGAGGTCGATTCATTGCTAACGGGTGAGCCGGATCTTGTCGGCGCCTTGGTGTTGAAGCTTGTAGCGTATTTGCAGGCAGGGACGGATGTGGTGGTCTACACCAGTCGAAACCTTGTTCTCGGTTCGAATCCAGATTCAAGTCTGGCTGTTTCACGGCGAGTTTCCAATGCTCTCGTTTCGATCGTTCAACAATTGACCGTCTCTCCCAGTTTCCTAATAGCGAAAGGTGGGATTACCTCAAGTGACATTGCGACCCGCGGCTTAGGGGTGCGTCGAGCGAAAGTTTTGGGCCCGATTCTTCCTGGAGTCCCGGTCTGGGAAACAGGTGCCGAAACTCGTTTTCCTGAGCTGCCCTATGTGGTTTTCCCGGGTAACGTTGGAGGCGAGTCGGCGCTCTTGGATGCCGTAAGAATATTTCAAGATTGCCGGTGATGTGGTTCTGATTATGATTTCTGAGATCTCCGGTTTTATGTGTGACGGATCTCGAATAGATGTGCGTGTGATAGGTATGGATGCGATGAAATATGTTTCGGGGCGATTGCTTTTGATCGCCATTTTGTTTTTTGTGCTGGATTCTGCTAGCCGGGGTAAGGCCGCTGACTATTCGGCCTTGGTGAGGCCTGTTGTTGGTTCTGAACTCGTTTTTGAGGAACGCGGCGGTGTGTTGGCTGTTGAGGCAGAGCATTTCTTTGCTCAAGATGCTGCCGATACCCGGGCTTGGTATCGGCAATCGGTGATTGAAGAGCCAATGTTTGGTCTTGATGCTGATCGCTCGCATGCATCGACCGCTAGTGGCCAGGTCTATTTGGAGTGTCTTCCCGATAGTCGACACAATCATAGTCACAAACTCATCCAGAATGAAAATTTTACAAATACTCCAGGGGAGATGGCGGTGCTCTCTTACAAGACCTTCTTCAACCAAACCGGGCGATATTATGTCTGGGTTCGAGCCTATTCCACGGGGTCAGAAGACAACGGGCTCCATGTTGGCCTTGATGGTCGTTGGCCGGAATCAGGGCGACGAATGCAGTGGTGCCAAGGAAAAAACGGTTGGCGATGGGAAAGCCGACAGCGAACGGAGGCCGTTCACTGTGGCGAGCCTTACAAGATTTTTTTGGATATCGACAAACCCGGGGAGCATACGATCCATTTTTCAATGCGTGAGGATGGATTTGAGTTTGATAAGTTCTTCCTGACGACAGAGCGTGAATTCGCTAGGCCTAATGACGCGGGACCGAAACCTATCATACACGCTGGGACGCTGCCTGATTCCCGTCACTCACGGGGCGTGAAATCGGGGGCTAGAGCACTACCGGATCTCGTTTTGCCTCGGCTTACCGATGGGGATGGCAGTGTGGAAATCACTGGTGAGCTCAAGCAATGGCACAAGGTTACCGTAACACTCAATGGCTACTATGCTCATGAACTCGACAATCATCCGAATCCATTTCGGGATTACCGAATGAGCGTGCGATTTGCTCATGATTCGGGAGGCGCCATCTATGAGGTTCCGGGCTATTTTGCTGCCGATGGGAAGGCTGCTACAAGCTCTGCGGATGCAGGTACAAAATGGCGGGCACATTTCACACCGGATCGGACGGGAGATTGGACTGCGACGGTGCGTTTTATGACCGGCAAAGACGTTGCGTTGGATGCGCGAGTCAAGGCCGAGGAGAGTAATCGTTTCAGCAGAGGAACGGTGAAATTCTCAATCGTTGACTCGGATAAGAGTGGTCGCGATTTTAGATCGAAAGGACGGCTTCAGTACGTCGGTGAACGCTATCTCAATTTTGCTGGAAATGGCGAATACTTCATCAAGGCTGGGGCAGATGCCCCAGAGACCTTTTTGGGCTATGCCGATTTCGATGGAACCGTTGCTCGAAAGCGCAATGTTCCACTGAAAACTTGGAGCCCACACCTCGGAGATTGGAAGGAAGGCGATCCGACCTGGAAGAATGGCAAAGGCAAGGGAATGATTGGAGCCCTGAACTATTTGGCGTCTAAGGGATGCAATGTGTTTTCCTTCCTCACATACAATGCTGGCGGAGATGGTGACAACGTCTGGCCTTTTGTGGCTCGGGAAGACAAATTTCATTACGACTGTTCGAAGTTAGATCAGTGGGGGATTGTATTCGATCACGGCACTCGTTTGGGGCATTACCTGCACTTTAAGATGCAGGAGACTGAGAACGATGATCATAATCGTGGTGGTGCCAAACCGAAACGAATTCCTGAATGCCTGGACGACGGTGATCTTGGTCCAGAACGACGCCTTTATTGTCGTGAGTTGGTTGCTCGTTTCGGGCATGCCTTGGCTCTCAATTGGAACCTCGGCGAAGAGAATACTCAAACGACAGGTCAGCAGAAGGCGATGGCCCAGTACATTCAGGATATTGATCCCTACGACAATTTGATCGTGGTTCACACCTTTCCGGACCAGCAAGAGAAAGTCTATCGTCCTCTGCTTGGCGGTGAATCGGCTTTAACGGGAATGTCGCTTCAAAATAGTCATATACGTGATACCCATTCGCAGGTCGTTTCTTGGGTGGATGCCTCAGTTGGTGCAGGTAAACCCTGGGTGGTCGCTTTTGACGAATCGGGTTCTGCCGCGCACGGGCAGGTGCCGGACCTTGGATATGAAGGGTTCGCAGGGATCGATTCCGCGGGGGAGAAGATTTACACCCAACACGACGTTCGCAAGCAGACTCTCTGGGGTGCGTTGATGGGCGGGAGTGCTGGGCTGGAATACTACTTTGGTTATCGCGTGCCGCAGAACGATCTGATTTGTGAAGATTGGAGGAGTCGGGATCAGAGCTGGGACTACTGCCGGTATGCGCTTCAGTTTTTCTCCGAAATCCCGTTTTCCGAAATGAAAAACGCGGATGCCTTGGTCGGAAATAAAAAGAACGACAATTCGATCTATTGTTTCGCGAAAAAAGGCGATATTTATGTGGTCTATCTACCAGAGGGAGGGAACGTGCCGCTGGATCTTTCCCATACGGAAGGCGATTTTAAGATTGAGTGGTATAACCCAAGGACGGGGGGCGAACGTTTGAAAGGGACGAAAGCAAGCGTCTCAGGCGGTCGTAAGGTCTCGTTTGGTTTGCCGCCAACGGAGCGCAGAGACGATTGGGTTGCTATTATTCATCGATAGGGGTTCGGTTGGCGGTAGACTGTCGCCAGATTACGTATTGCGTTGTGGTGGAGCGATTCCTAGGTGAGTCGTTCCACTTTTTCGCTTCAAGCGTTTTAGGAGCTCACGTCCTTGATACGGATGGTTCCGGATCCCATATCGACGCTGGTTCCGCCAACGATTACTTGGGTCACGCTGGGATGGGTTCCGTGGATTTCGATGCTGATCTCACTGGGGCGCCCCATCTCGTATCCTTGTTCGCTTCTTAGTTTGCCCCCTTGGAAACGCTCGTAGTTGAAAAGGTAACACCCTAAGGGTCCCTGGGCGCTTCCGGTGGCTGGATCTTCCGGAACCCCGAAGCGGGGTGCAAACATGCGGCTGTGGATGTCTGAATCACCCTTCAGGGTCTCTTCGGTGAACACAAGAATCTCTTGGGAACGTTGACGTTCGAGATTGAGGCTCATCAGATCGTGGCGGGGAGTTGCTCGTCGGACGCTCTCTAAAGACTTGAGCGGGACAATGATAAACGGGATGCCGCAAGACACGATCTGAACTGGAAGATCGCTATCGATGTCCTCGGGTCGTAGCGAGAGGAGGGAGGCGATAGTCTGCTTATCGAGGATTTCGAAGAACTCCGGTGTCGGTTGATGCATCATCAGCGTCATTGCACCAGTGTCAGGGTTACCGATATCCACTCGAATCTGTCCAACGCCCTCATCGAAAAGTAAACGGGACGCTTGTTTTGGTTTGAGAAGACCGTTTCCAAGAATTGCTGCAGCCGTTCCAATCGTTGGATGGCCTGCCATGGGAATCTCCTGTTTGGGCGTGAATATGCGCACGGTACAGTCGCTTTCCGCGGTCGTCGGAGATTGGATAAAGGTGGTTTCGGAGAGGTTTAACTCATTGGCGATTCGCCCCATGGTCGCGGTGCCAATCCCATCTGCATTAGGAAAGACTGCTAGTGGGTTGCCCCCAAATGGTTCTGAGGTAAAAACGTCGAGGAGGTAGTAATTGAGCTCAATCATGAAAAGAAGAATTCAACGATGACCGGTCTTACCGAAAGAACTAAGAGGAGTGCCATCGAGACGTTAAATGCTTTGAGATACTGTGGCTGGCTGAGGAAACGCTTGAGAGTGACGCCGCCAAATAACCAAGTGGCGGTGCATGACGGTCCAAGTGCTAGGAAGATGCCCGCGATCATGAGGACTTGAATGTGAATATTGAATGACTGGGACGTGTAAGTGGCGACGGCCCCGGTGATCATAACCCAAGCCTTTGGGTTGAGCCATTGAAAGATGGCTGCTTCGAAAAAGGTTAGGGGTTTGGCTTTTTTCTCGGCACTCGGTCCGGTGGGGGTGATCGCGATTTTCCATGCCAGATAGAGTAAGTACAGCATGCCGGATAGCTTGATGCCGGTGTGCAATAAGGGAAAGGTTTCGAACAGTGTTCCCAAGCCCATCCCAACGACGAGCAGCATCACGGTGAATCCAAGATTGATTCCAAGGAGGTGGGGGAGGCTCTTGCGGACTCCATGGTTGAGCCCGGAGGTCATGATCATCACATTGTTGGGCCCCGGAGTAATCGACGAGGATAGTACGAAGAGAAAAATTTCAGGGGGGAGATGCATTCAACGTCTGTGGGCGCTGTATTGTTTGATTGGTCTTACTCTCGATTCTGATTCGGTTTGCTAACAGCTCTGATTGTTAGCAGCTCTTTTAGGGAACGGAAAGGATGTTCCGTTGAGGCGTGGAGAGGGAGGCTTTCATTAACCCACGGATGCTCGCTTGGTTAATGAAGTGCGGTCTGCTCCAGTGCCGTTCTTGTTGATTCGAGAAGGCGATCGATCCGCAAGGGAACCCGATCTCTTTTGGGTTTTGAGGGTGTTTCAAAAACATGGTGGAGGTCTGGTTCCGTGAGATAGTTCGGATGGTGGACTTCGGCGATGCTGGCGTAGATGTACTCCTGGCCGCCTTTGTTGACGACAAAATCGTAGATATGGATGGCGAGCGGTCGAGGTGCCGAAAGATGCATCAATCGAATCGCGGCTGAGCTCGGGGTGATGTCTTCAATTTTCCCGATCCATTGAGTCTCTTTGGAAATCCTCCATCCGCTCTGTTTGAGGACTGCTCCAAGTGATTCCCCCTGGATTATCCGGGTGTGTTCGCTTATCAGCGAGGCTGGAACGTTCTCAGGTAGTTTGACGACTGCAAAGGTGCGACAGATTTTTTCTCCGTCTTTGATGCTGTAGAGATTGGATATCCGATTCCGGTGGTCTTGCACCAACACATCGATTCCGTAGGAACCAAAGCGCTGGAAGATTCGCTCACTGTTGAGCGGGAGGGGCTGCGATCTTGACTTGGGAGCAGTACAGGCAGTGAACAAGCAAAGGGTCCCGAGAAGCGTCGCAATAGCTCGGGCAACACAGGGATTGTGGATTGGAGAAGGACTCACAGGATTTCGCGGTGCTGGCTGTTATTGCTCAAGGAGAGGTTTTTCTAATCGGCTGAAGAAAACGGGTCGAAGTCTTCAGTCTCGTTGTCGCTATTGTTTTCGGATGGAGGCAAGGTGGGACGCGGTGGGGGATCGAGAGTTCGAAGCGTTCGATAGGATCCCGAATGGAGACGGTCCTCACGGCCTTCTCCGGCTGCGATAATAATCGCTGAAGTCTTCAAGAGCGATTTTTCGTCGACGTTAATTCCGTAACAACGAGTTTGACAGAGCCCGCAACCGACACACTTATCCGCTAAAACGATCGGTGCCAGGTATCCCGTATCTGGGATCGGAATTCCTGAGGGATCCATTTGAGTGCCGACGTAGGTGAACTCAATCGCATCATAACCAGCAGCCTGACACTCATCGACGCATAACTGGCAGGCTTCCCGCTCGAGGAACGGAAGGCAGCTTGATTGATCAACGATGGCGAGTCCCATGCGGGCCGCTTTCTTTTCTTCTAGCGGAAGGGCGCGAATGGCGCCGGTAGGGCAGACCTGACCACAAGCGTTGCAGCTCGATTCGCAGCCAGCCCAATCGGCCTTAACTTCTGGTGTCCAAAGGCCTTCGAGTCCTTGCTCAAAGCCCATTGGTTGGAGAACGTGATTGGGGCACGCCTTAAAGCACTCTCCGCAGCGAATGCACTGCTGAAGAAATGATTCCTCTGGGACGCTGCCTGGGGGCCGGACGGGGGGAAGAAAGTTTGGATCGAGACGATTGGCTCCTTTAATGCGGTTGGCTGCCGAATACCCCATCGCCGCGATTGCTGCAGCTGAGGAACCAATGGTCCAGGAAAGGAAGCTGCGCCTGCCGATGGCTGTTTCCCCGATCGGTGGGCAATTGCTCGCTTTCAGGGAAACGTGATTCCATCGCTCGACGAATTTGATCGAATGGGTGGGACAGACGCCGCCGCAGGTTTGGCATTGAGTGCAGTCTGTTCCGCGAGTTGTGAAATCGGGTTTGATGGCATCAAAGGGACAAACCGAGATGCATTTGTTGCAATGAATGCAAGACTCTTCGACTTTTCTATCGGTTGCCCGGAAGAGATTGCCAATTGAGAAAAGAGCGCCGCTGGGGCACACGTACTTGCACCAAAATCGTGGGCGAAGAAGACCCAACCCCAAGACGCTCGCGAAGAGTCCGAGTGACAATAGATGTCCCGATCCAAAACTTGGAACGAGGTGCGTTCCCCGCATGAGTGCGATTTGGATCGGATCACCGGCGAAGAGCAAGCCTCGACTGATCACTGGAATGGCTGCCACGTATCCTGATGTGAGCACTCCAAAGAGCGAGGTGAGAAGAACAGCGGTTAAGAGATAGTATTTGAGATGAACCCACCAACCCGTCTTGGCAATACGAAATCGTTGAAAACGCTGGCCGAGAACTCGATCAAAGAGATCGATAAGAGACCCTAGGGGGCAAATGTAACCACAGAAGGCGCGAGGGATGATAAGGCACACAATTAAGATGATACCGGCGGCCGTGAGAGACCATACCCAACTCCGAGAGGCAATAGCGGTCGATAGAGCAACTAAGGGGTCGATGATCAGAAAAAACTCCGCAGGGATGAACTCTTTCTCCTGCAGATTGGAACTGTAGTGTGAAGGCCAGAAGGGACGAGGATGATCGTAGAGTTTGATGGGATTATTGCTGAAAAGAATACGGTCGAGTTGATCCCCAGTGAGTTGCATTGGTGGGTGTAAGGTCAGTAGGGTGTCTGTTTGGAAAACTACCGTAACCGGGGCTGATTCTTCTTTCTGAGCGGGGCTTTGAGAGGGCAGCTCGAGATGCCAAACCAACTCCCGGTCAAGGGGAGAGCTCTTTGCAACATTCGTACTAAAAACTAGGTCGCCCGTTTTTTGATCGACCTGTTCAAAGCGAAGAGCAATGACGGGTTCGGTTGCGACCTGCGGCCTGGCGCTATAGGGCCAGCACACATAGAAGAACAGCGTGAGAAAGAGCATGAAGCTGATCGCTTGAATCAGACGTCGCCAAGGGGAGGCGAGCGTCGGAATCCCGATCAATCGCAAGGCCTTTCGCAAGAATCCCTCTTGTCCGGAAGTCGGGTCGAAGAACCATGTCTGAGGCAGGCTCCGGTGAGCGAGGCTCGTTAACATGGAATGCGGGCCATTCCGGATCCGCTTCTTTCTCGCGAAGGGCATGAAATGGTCCAATCGGATAAGGGCGTTTCCATGTTCGCGTCTTCCGAACTGGGTGGCAATCCCAAGGATGCCAAGGCAGACCAAAGCGATACGCACGGTGATGGTGAGGGGGGTATCCAGCGGCGCCCAATCCTGAAGGAGAAAGCCAAGGCTGCCGAGAACGAGGAGTCCGAACGCGATGGAAAGGCGTCGTTCTGGCGTCATCAAACTATTCTGCTCGCGGAGGATTGGTCAACGCCTTGGCTGTGGCATTGATAATCGCGGCCGCGGTAATCGTTGCTCGACTTGTCGCGTCGATATTCTTGACGGACTGTTTGGAGATGATCTGTTGCGGTACGTCGCGGAGGGCTGAGTAGTATTGCTTTTCACGATGTTTGCTAACGGTGACCGATTGAATCCTTCCGCCACTGATCTTGGCCTCGATATGAACGGGGGCCTCGTAACCCAGACTAGAACCGCGATAAATGCCATCTTTTAGAGTGCTGACATTCAGGAGTTCGAATCGCTTGATCGTTTCGATGCTCTCCTTTGCTCGGCCACGAAATCGCTTGCTGTAGGCTTCGTTGCGAGCGGGTGGGGCACTGATGACTTTCTCGTAGTATTCGATTGCGTCGTCATATCGCTTGGCGAGCCGGCAGATGTCCCCGGCGTTGAGATAGACTTCGTGGACTTGTGTTGTGCGTGCTGCTAGTTGATCTGCCGAGCGAAGGGCCAGATCGAAT
>OJGU01000337.1_pt1 | contig 29733 bp, 29 predicted proteins | sample 1594741 | NCBI WGS metagenome assembly OJGU01 (sample SAMN05416841, study PRJEB24817) | seawater metagenome | isolation source: Sea water | place: Canada:Atlantic | collected 2013-07
GGCAAACGCATTTTTTGTATGCAAGTGAATAACCATAATAAAATTTTTGAGCGAGGGCAAAAAGAGTAAATTTTTAAAAGTTTTAGAAGAAGCGTTGGAATTTGTGCTTAAAATTTTTTGTTATTTTCAAACAAAAATATTTTATAAGCAAATAGCGTTGTCGTGCGGCAATTTAACATAATGGCTAATTATAAGGACAAAAGGATAAACCTTATAAAAAAAAACAAAGTTCCTTAGAATCGAATATTTTTAAATTTACGGAGAATTACTTTGAATACGAGAATTTAAAGAAGCGTTGGAATGTGTGTTCTATTTACTTTGCTGCCATAAGCAAAGCAAGTGAGGAACGAACGCAGACATAATATACATTATAATTGACAAAACGAATTAAATACACCAATAAATAAATACTATCGTTTTGTCTTATAATGTATTGCATTATGTTAATATAGCTTAGGTTTTTAAAGAATTAATTCTTTAAAAAGGGCAAAAAAAATTATTAAAAAATTTCATGTAAGGGTTGAAAATTTGCGGTTCACTTAAAGCAAATTTTTAACGCTTACATACCGCTTTCTTTTAGCAAAAAATGGGTAAAGCTTTTTATTCACGTCTTTTTTATTTTATTAGTGTGAATGATTTTCGTTGCACTACAATTCAGCTTTACTTATTTTTTAGCTGCGTGAGGGATAGAAGCGGCATCCTTTCTGTTTTTCACAGAAAGATATAGCGGATAGCCCGACCTTTAGGGCACGCCCAAATCTTCTAACTTTGCCTTAATATCTTTTTAAGATAATATATTCTTTTTCTCTTTATTTAAGCATAATTAAATAGCATTTGTTCTTTAATTAAAATCAATAAAACTTATCTCTTTTAGAAAATTACAGTTTTAACTTAAATTTCAAAAGTAAATAAGGTAAACTTATATTTTTCTCATCCTAAAGTACTTAATAGCACAATCTTATTAACTTAATAAAAATAGCATTATTTTGAAATAAGATTATAATAAGTTGAAGATCAAATATGGTTCTTCATTTAAAGAACCATATTTGATATTATGCTTAGTTTTTGTAATTTAAAATTAATATTGAACTGTTCGGTTAATAATTTAATTAAATTTTAATTTGTTTGTTATTAGTGTTTTATGTTTTTTAAAAAAGAAAAAAACATAAAAACTTTACTAGGTTTGTAAGTTTCTTTAGTTTTGCAAAAAAAGAACTAAAAATGAATCATGGAGATCAAATAATAGAAAAAGCCCAAGATTTATTTTTTAGATATGGGCTAAGAAGTATTACTATGGATGATTTGGCAAGAGAGATGACAATTTCAAAAAAAACACTTTATGCTTCTTTTAGTAATAAACAAGAAATAATTAACATTATTACCTTAAATCTGATAGGTGAGCATGAGCAAAATTGCAAAAGAATTAAAAAAAATGCTGACAATGCTATTCAAGAAGTTCTTATGTATGTAACAAGCCTTAAATCCATTTTTCAACAATTTAACCAAAAAATTATTTATGAAATGAAGAAATATTATCCTGAATCGTGGCAAATATTCAAAAAATATATAGGTGAATTTGTTTCAGAGAGCATCATGAATAATTTAAACAGAGGAATAAAAGAAGGTTTGTACAGAAATAACATCAATAAAGATATTAATGTGAAATTAAGAATAGAGCAGATGCAGATAATTTCTACCCTTTTTTTATCAACTCCTAATTTTAGTAAAAAAAAAGTATTTAAAGAATTGTTTCTCCAAATCCTTTATGGAATGTCAACTTTAAAAGGGCATAAGTTAATTGATAACTACTTAAAAACAGAACAGTATAAAGCATTAAACGATTGAATTTTTTAATATAATGATAAATAAAAAACAAATAAAAAGTGTAAAAATAGGTTGTTTAACATTGTTGGCAATAGTTTTTATTAATAGAGAAAGCTTTGCTCAACAGCAGAATTATAACAACCTTGCATTAAAAGATGTGTTACAAATAGCATTAAACACTAACCATGAAATAAAAAAAGCTAAACTTAATGTAGAAAATAGTAAATATATAACAAAGGAAGTTTGGGCTTCTTTTAGGAGTAAAGATTCTTTGCAATTTTCACCAAATTTTCAAATTACAAACCAAACTGTTGCGTATGATTCTGTTCTAGAAAGTGCAGGAAATGATTTCATGTGTATTAAGTTACAAAATGATACTCTAAATGCTGTTTGGGGAGACACGAGGGATGGGAAACTTAATATTTGGTTTCAAAATATGGCAGTTGATGGAACAATATTATCTGTTAAACAAATATCTTCTGAAGAAATACCTGAAGTTTTTATTTATCCAAATCCAACAACCTCAATTATAAATATTGAAAATGAAAATTTGAAAAGAGTTACAGTTTATGATATGAGTGGTCATCAAATAATTGAAAAATGGGATAACACACAAAAAAATGGTATAGCCATTGATTTAATAAACCATTCAAAAGGCACTTATTTAGTTGAAGTAATTACATCAAAAGGAATTGTAAAACAAAAGATAATAAAACAGTAGTTATTATCTATACCCAAGAGTTAAATGTAAATGTTCGTAATACTTTAGATTAAGTAAAAAGGAATTTGTTATAATACAAAAATTTGTGTTTCAATCAAATCAGTAATCCTATTCCAAAGATTAATTCGTTGTTGCAAAGCTTGTTTAGATACAGTTAAAACTTCCTTCCACTTTTCATCATCATTACCACATAATTCTGTAATCATTTGTAATGATAAAGGACCATGTTCATCACCATCTAACTCAATATGTCGATTTAGATAATAGACTAATTTGTTTGAGGCTGTTTTTTGTTTTTCTTCTGAGTTTTTTAATATTTCAATAAACATATCAGGAATTAAGTCTTCTCTGCCAAAAGTAAAAGCGGCAGCTATTAAATGTGGTTGATGAGTACTTATTACCTCAAATGTATAACCAATAAAATCTTGAACAGTTTTATCTAACTGAATTTTTTTTGCAGCATTATCAATCGAGAAACCTTCTTTAATTAATTTAACAAATTGAGTGATTTGAGAGGTGTCAGCATCTAACTGAACCATAGCGTCTAAATACATTTCATAATGGCTTTTAGGTTCACCCAATTCGTTTATATCCCTTCGTCTCTGCAAATAAAAGTTCTTATTTAGAGAAGTTTTTGTTACACGACTATTGAAGAATTAACATTTTATTTAGTTTAAAATCAAAAACTTATATCATTCTCATAATGTTATTGATTTTCATGTACATGATATTTAAAGATAATAAGAAGGAAGCTATAATTACCTAAAACTTTCAGCAAGCAACCGATGTGATTCTAATCGGGCTTGATGATTGGATGAAATACACTGCACCATAATTTCATTTGCACCATAAACTTCGGAGATTTCTTTTAGCCAACCATTTAATTTTTCAGGAGTTCCTGCAAGAATTTGAGGAGGATAACGCGGATCTACTAATTGTTCAGGTTCTTGTAATCCTCCAAGTAATTTAATGGCTGTTTCTTCGTCCTCCAGTAAACTATTAGTGTCTCCATTTGTTCGTAAGCGTTTCATCATTAATTGAGCAGGTGCTGAAAGCTTAGCAGCATCTTCATCTGTAGCCGCACAGTAAATACTTAATGACAAAATTAATTCAGGTTTTTTGATTCCATTTTCACTTTTAGACGCTTTAAACTCACGTTGATAATTCTGTGTAATTTGAAAAGCTTGAGCGGGATTAATAAAACCTGCAAAAGAATACCTTAATCCAAGTTTTGCAGCAGCAGAGGCACTCCATGGGCTAGAACCCAATAACCAAAAATTAGGAATGCTGCCATTGTTGTGAACTTTTATTTGTGAAAAAGCATGTGTGGAATCAAAATTATTATTCATCCAAGATGCTAGTTCAAGAAGTTGTTCTCCAGAATCTTCTGTAGTTTGTCTATAAGAACGATTTCGTTGTAGTGCAATATCGGTAATTGGTCCTGTAGTAGCACGTCCTATTCCCATGTCAATTCTGCCAGGAAACATGTCTTCTAAAGTATTAAATACTTCGGCTACTTTAAACGGACTGTAATGGTTAAGTAATACAGAGCCAGACCCAACTCGAATGGTTTTGGTGTTCGCTGCAATAAAGGGAATTAGCACTTCGGGCGACCTTCCCGCCATCGATTTTGTGGCATGATGTTCTGCTAGCCATATTCTTTCATAACCCCATTCTTCTGCTTTTTGTGCCATCTCAAGCGTATTTAATATGGCTTGATGACGATCTCCATTTTTAGGAACAGGAGATAAATCTACTAATGATAACTTCATTATCCTATTATTTTTAACACCCTTTTTCTATGTTGCATTCCCCATTCTACCATCACGTCTAATACACTTCTAAATTCTTTTCCAGAAGGAGTTAATTCGTATTCAACAGTAACAGGAGTGGTGTTGTAAACAGTTCTTTTAACAATACTATTAAGTTCTAAATCTTTTAATTGTTTCGAAAGCATTCTAGGTGTAATGCCAGGGATTTCCCTTTCTAATTCTTTAAATCTTTTTTTTCCATATAATAATGATCCCATAATAGGTAATTTCCACTTGCCATTGATAACGTTCATAGTATCATGTATAGCTAATACATATTCTCCTGAACATTCTTTTACGCGGGTTAATTCTAAAACTTCGCTCATAAATATCTTTGATTTTATTAGTCACTATACAAGAGTATACCGATATACTTTTGTATAGTAGTTACTTTTGTATAGCAAATGTAAATACTTTTGTCCTATAAAAAAATTAAAACAAATTAATTATGATTTTAATAACCGGAGCAACAGGAAATCTTGGAAAGGCAACCATTGATTTTCTTCTAAGAAAAGGAGTGTCTGCAAACAATATAGTAGCCCTTGTAAGGGATGTGGCAAAAGTGGAAGAATTAAAAGCTAAGGGTATTAACATTAAAATTGGCGACTATGATGATTATACTTCATTGACAAAAGCCTTTGTAGGAGTTGAGAAGTTGCTCTTAGTTTCGGGTAGTGATTTGGAAAAGCGAGGAAAGCAACAAGAAAATGTAGTTAAAGCGGCAAAAGAGTCAGGTGTTAAGCATATTTATTACACCAGCTTTGAACGTAAAAATGAAACAGAAACCTCGCCAATCCATTTAGTAGCTACAGCACATATTAATACCGAAAACTTAATTAAAGCAAGTGGAATGGATTACACCATTTTTAGAAACAACTTGTATTTAGATATTTTGCCCATGTTTTTTGGTGAAAATGTTCTGACAACAGGTGTTTTCTTACCTGCTGGAGATACAAAGGCTGCATTTGCTTTGCGTATGGATATGGCTGAAGCAATTGCAAATGTATTAACTAGCGAAGGACATGAAAACAAAGATTATGCATTTAGTAATACCGAGAATATATCAGTTCCTGAGATGGCAAAAATTTTAAGTGAAGTAGTGGGGAAAGAAATTAATTATGTAAGTCCACCAGTAGATGTTTTTGTTGATGCTTTATCAGATGTAGGTGTGCCAATAGAATACGTGAAAATGACAGCAGACTTCTCCGAAGCTATCAGACAAGGGGAATTTGAGACATTTAAAACCGATTTAGAAAAATTGTTGGGTAGAAAACCAACTACGGTAAAAGAATTTTTGACACAGGTTTATTCCTAAAATTAAGAAATAACTAAGAGTGTTATCCTCTTTCAGATTATAAGTAAAATAGAAATTTTAGCATATAAAAAACAAAAAAATATTATGAGTTTATTAGAAGATTTAAAATGGCGCTATGCCACAAAAAAAATGAATGGGGAAGTAGTTCCTCAAGAAAAAGTAGATTATATATTGGAGGCAGCAAGGTTAGCTCCTTCCTCTTCAGGCTTACAGCCTTATAAAGTGATTGTAGTTAGTAATAAGGAGTTGAAGGAAAAACTTCAACCAATAGCAATGAACCAAAGCCAGCTTGTTGATGCTTCTCATGTGTTAATTTTTGCGGTACATGAATCTTATACCGAAGAAAGAATTTCTGAAGTATTTAGAAGAACAGTAGAGGAAAGAGGTGTACCTGCGAATGCAATGGACGATTATAAAAAAATGCTATGGGGTCTTTTTTCATCAAAACCTCAAGAATATCACATTAATCATGCTGCCAAACAAGCTTACATTTCGTTTGGGATGGCAATTGCAGCAGCAGCAGAACAAAAAGTAGATGCGACACCTATGGAAGGTTTTGATCCAGAAGCGGTAGATAAATTGTTGGGATTAGAAAAAAAAGGACTAAAAAGTGTACTGATATTAACACTAGGGTATCGGGATGATCAAAATGATTGGTTAGTTAATTTAAAAAAGATAAGAACACCTAAAGAAGAGTTTTTAATAACATTAGATTAAAAAATACGATATGAAAAAATATAAAATCACTTACTGGATAACAACTGGTATTATTACATTAATGATGCTATTTAGTGCTTATGGTTATTTTACCAATCCTGATATAAAACTTGCCTTTGTACATTTGGGGTTTCCTGATTATTTTAGAATAGAATTAGGTATTGCAAAACTAATCGGAGCCATTATTTTAATCGTACCCAAAATTCCTGTTCGGGTAAAAGGATTTGCGTATGCAGGGTTTGCCATTACATTTATTTCTGCATTTATTGCTCATACAGCTAGTGGCGATCCTATATCAACTGGAATTATGGCAATTATTTTTCTGGGAATTTTAATCGCGTCTTATATCAGCTACCATAAAATAGCCCCCATTTCATAATATATAATAAGTTATTTAATTCAAAAAATGGTTCTTCAAATAAAGAACCATTTTTTGAATTAAATTAATAAAAATAGATTTTTTATTAATTATATCTATGGTTTATAATCAAATCAATCAAATTAAATTGCTTATAAATCAACATTTTGAGTATTATTACTAAAAATATTACACAAAAAACTTTTTCAATTATTTTAGTTTCTATAGTTTTGTATCAAAAGAACTAAAAATGAATTTTAAAGATCAAATAATAGAAAAAGCTCAAGACCTCTTTTTTAAATATGGGTTAAAAAGTGTTACTATGGATGACCTTGCAAGAGAGTTGGGAATTTCTAAAAAAACACTTTATGCTTCTTTTAATAATAAACAAGAAATAATAAACATTATCACGGTTAAATTAATAGAAGAGCATGAGCAAAATTGCGAGAAAATTGAAAGAGAAGCTGATGATGCTGTTCAAGAAGTACTTATATATATCAATAGTCTAAAATCTATTTTTCAGCAATTCAACTATAAAGTCATTTTTGAAATGAAAAGATATTATTCCGAATCGTGGGAGATATTTAAAAATTATAAAAATGAATTTTTGACTAAAAGAATTAAGAATAATTTAAACAGAGGAATAAAAGAGGGTTTATATAGAGATAACTTGAATGTTGAAATTATTTCAAGTTTAAGAATGGAGCAAATGAAAATTATTTCAAATTCAGCACTATTTCTTTCAACTAATATTAATAAAAAAGAAGTTTCTCGAGAATTATTCTTTCAAATTCTCTACGGGATGTCGACTATAAAAGGACATCGCCTAATTAATAAATACCTAGATATTGAAGAAGAAGAATAACATCAAACAATTTTTTAAATTAAAATGATAAGCAAAAAATTCAAAAGAAACAGTAAAGGAATAAAGGTGTGGTTAATGTTAGTTATCATAATTTTTATTAATATAGAAAGCTTTGCTCAGCAACAGGACTATACGAACCTTACATTAAATGGTGTATTGCAAATAGCATTAAACACTAACCATGAAATAAAAAAAGCTAAACTTAATGTAGAAAATAGTAAATATATAACAAAGGAAGTTTGGGCTTCGGCACTACCTAATGTAGTAGGTAATGGGGGATTAGTTCATAGTCCTTTATTACAACAGAGTGTGTTGCCTGGAGAATTTTTTGGACAGCCTGGAACATCAATATTGGTGGCGTTAGGTCAAAAATGGAATACTAATATTGGAGTAAGTGTGTCGCAGGTTTTATTTAATCAATCAGTATTTGCAGGATTAAAAGCAGCAAGAACCTCTCAGGAACTATTTGAACTACAATCTTCTCTTACTGAAGAAGCAATTATAGAGCAAGTTACTTCGATTTACTATGCAATTTTAATTCAACAAAGAAAAATAAGTGTAGTAGATACTACTATTAGCAACACCCAAAAAACATTAGATATAGCTATAACTCAATACGAAAATGGGCTAATAAAAGAACTAGATAAAAATAGATTAAAAGTAACCGTTTCTAATCTTAAAAGTCAACATCAGCATTTACAAAATGAGTTAGATATTTTAATCAACCAACTAAAACTAATAGCAGGAATACCAATAGCAGAAACGATTACCCTTTCTAAAACAGAATCGTTTAAAAAAAATGAAACTATCGCAGAAAACGTGAACATTTCAAACAGAACAGAAATGATGATGTTAGAAACACAACAAAAATTATTACAAATAGAGCTTCAAGCTACAAAAGCAGGAAGATACCCAACGCTTACGTTAAATGGAAACTACTCTTATCAAGGGTTGAGTGACGAGTTTCCTTATACAGCAGGGGATAAGACTAATTGGTTTGATGTTGCTTCAATTAGTTTAAATCTAAGAATTCCCATATTCAATGGCTTTGCAACCAGTTCTAAAATTCAACAATCTAAAATTGCCAATCAGAAAATACAGGAAGACATTGCTTTAACCACCAATCATTTGAATTTTGCAGTTGCCAATGCAAAAAATCAAATAGAAAATAGTCTAATTACCTTAAACATTCAAAAAGAGAATGTGGAATTAGCAAGAGAAGTAGCATCGAGCATTAAGGTAAATTATAATAACGGACTGGCAAGTTTGAATGATTTGTTATCATCAGAAACATCGCTAACAGAATCAGAAAACAATTATTTGATGGCTATGTTAAATTATAAAATAGCCGAAATTGAGTTAATAAAAGCAGCAGGAAATCTTAAAAATTTAATAAAATAACCATTTGATTTAATAATAATAAAAATGACAAAAAAAAGAAAAAACATATTGATAACAACTCTAGTAGTTATTTTATCTTTAGTCTTAATTTCGGTAGTACTTAATCACAACAAAAAATCCAATCAAGAAAAAATAGATGTTGTATCACAACCGGTTGGGTCTGTAAATGTTGAAACATATAAAGTTGTAGCAAAACAGCTTACCATGAATTACGATGCAAATGGTGTATTTCTAGCCAACAAACAACTCGATTTCTCATCCGAAATATCAGGAAGAATAGTAGATATATTAGTTGCAGAAGGAGACTTTGTTAAAGAAGGAGAAGTTATGGCAACAATTAAATCAGATAAATTAAGTGTCGAGTTAGAAAATGCTCAAGAAGTTTATAACAAGTTATTAAAAGACAAAGAACGATTTGAAAATTCATATAAAAACGGAGGTGTTACGCAACAACAATTAGATCAGGCAACATTGGCTTTAGAAAATGCATCAGCTCAATTAGAGCAAGCAAAAATTAGGTATAATGATACCAAAATTAAAGCACCTATTACAGGTTATGTTAACAAAAAATACATAGAAACTGGCACTTATACCTCCCCCGGAATGCCATTGTTTGAGTTGGTTGATGTTTCTAAATTAAAACTAAGAGTAGCGGTAAACGAAACTCAGGTAGCCAATATAAAAGTAGGAGATACCGTAATAGTTAAATCCAGCATTTTTCCAGATAAAGAATTTACAGGAAAAGTATTATTTGTTGCATACAAAGCAGACCAATCTTTAAACTTCCCGATAGAAGTTGAAGTAGATAATGATAACACCTTAAACCTAAAAGCAGGAATGTATGGCAGTGTAGTATTTAATTATAAAGAAAGTAACGATAAACTTATAATACCTAGAACAGCTTTTGTAGGAAGTGTTAACAACAACGAAGTTTTTGTGGTAGAGAATGGAGTAGCAAAAATGAAAAAGGTAGTAGCTGGAAGAATTTTGGGAGATGAAGTAGAAGTGTTAAAAGGATTGAAAGCAAATGAAGTAGTGGTTACTACTGGTCAGATAAATCTTATAGATGGAACTAAAGTAACAGTTTTAAATAAGAGTATATAACTTACTTGTTTAACAATTAGTTAAGATAAAAAGACAAACATGAAAATAGCTGAAATATCAATAAAACGACCAACCTTGGTAATAGTACTGTTTACAGTACTTACATTAGGAGGTTTATTAAGTTACTCCTCATTAAATTATGAGCTGATTCCTAAATTCAGTACATCAGTTATCTCGGTAGTTACCGTATATCCGGGAGCATCACCAAGTGAAGTGGAAAGTACTGTGTCAAAAGTAATAGAAGATGCTGTTTCTTCTATGGAAAAAATAAAAAAGATTGATACCAAATCATTTGAAAGTGTATCAATGGTAACTGTTGAATTAAAAGATGGAGCCGATGTTGACTATGCCATTAATGATGCTCAAAGAAGGATTAATGTGATTTTAAAAGATTTGCCAGAAGATGCGGATCCACCATCCTTAAATAAATTTTCGATTGATGATTTGCCAATTATGACGTTGGCTGCTACATCAAAAATGAATGATACTGAATTTTACGATTTGATGGATAAGGAATTAGCGCCTATTCTTTCTCGAACAGATGGAGTAGCTCAAATTAATTTGATTGGAGGACAAGAAAGAGAAATAAAAGTAAGCATAAATGCTTTAAAATTAGAAGGATATGGATTGTCATTATTACAAGTTCAAAATGCTATTCTAACCTCTAATTTGGATTTTCCTACAGGAAGTGTAAAAACACGAGAGCAGTCAGTAATTATAAGATTATCGGGTAAATTTAAGACTGTAGAAGAATTGAGAAAATTGGTAATTCTCGAAAACAAAGATGGAGCACAAATACGATTAGAAGACATTGCAGATGTTCAAGATGGAGAAAAAGAAGTGGAGAAAATTGCGAGAGTAGACCAAAAAAGTGCCATCATCGCTCAAGTAATTAAACAAACCGATGCCAATGCAGTTGAGGTAAGTAAAACGATACAAGAACAGATTAAAAAAATTGAAGAAGATTATAGTGGTGTGGATCTAAAAATAGATGTAGCAAATGATAAATCTACTTATACATTAGACTCCGCAGATGCTGTACTTTTCGATTTAATGTTAGCAATTATTTTAGTGGCTATTGTAATGTTGTTTTTTATGCACAGCATTAGAAATTCTCTTATTGTTATGGTTTCAATACCTGCTTCATTAATCGCCACTTTTATAGGGATTTATTTATTAGGATATACATTGAACTTAATGTCCTTACTTGGATTGTCATTGGTGGTAGGTATCTTGGTCGATGATGCCATTGTGGTACTCGAAAACATTTATCGCCACATGGAAATGGGTAAGAATAGGGTGAAAGCTGCTTACGATGCTACTTCAGAAATAGGATTTACTGTAATATCAATAACACTAGTAATTGTCGTAGTTTTTGTTCCAATTGCATTAAGTAGTGGAATTGCTGCTAAAATTTTAAAAGAATTTTGTATCACAGTATCAATAGCAACTTTATTCTCCTTACTTTCTTCATTTACCATTGTTCCATGGCTTTCATCTCGGTTTGGTAAATTAGAAAAATTAAGTAACAAAACCCTTTTCGGTAGAATGGTAATATCTTTTGAAAACGGATTAAAAAAGTTCACCCATTGGGTTACAGGAATATTAGAGTGGTCATTAAATCATAAAAGAATTACATTAGGATTAGCATTAGTGTTACTATTCTCTTCATTTTATTTAATTGGAGGTGGTTATATCGGTGGTGAATTTTTTGCCAAGGGAGATGCAGGTGAATTTATTGTTCAATTAGAAATGAAAAAAGATGCATCTATCGAACAAACCAATTTTGCCACACAAAAAGCAGAAGCCTTTTTAGCTCAGCAAAAAGAGGTTAAAAAATTAATTACCACTGTTGGACAATCAAGTGGAGAAAATGGAGCTTCACAATCACCTTCATATAAATCAGAAATAACTGTTCAATTAATTGATAAACATTTAAGAGAAGATGAAGCAAGTATTTATGCTGCTAAAATCAAGCAAAAACTGAAGCCTCTAATTTACGAGGCTAAAGTAAAAACAATTCCCATAAGCATAATGGGAACAGCAGAAAGAGCACCGTTGTTATTGGTAGTAAAAGGATCAAGTTTAGACAGCGTTAATCATTATGCAGAGCAAGCAATGGCAGTATTACAAACCATTGATGGGGCAACAGAAGTTAAACTTTCAGTAGAGGCAGGGAATCCCGAAATTAATGTGAAAGTGAACAGAGATAAGATGTCGTCATTAGGTTTGTCATTAGCAACCGTTGGAGCAACCATGCAGACAGCATTCAATGGAAATACCAAAGGAAAATTTAGGCAAGGAGATTATGAATATGATATTAATATTCAGTACACCAACTTTAACAGAAAAAATATTGATGATGTGAGAAACATCTTCTTTTATAATAATAAAGGGGAAAAAATAAAACTTACTCAATTTGCCGAAGTTATTGAATCATCTGGTCCTAGTCAATTAGAACGAAGAGATAAAAGCACATCCATTTCTGTTGAAGCACAAGCTGTTGGACGCCCATCAGGAACCATTGCTGATGAATGGGAAACAAAACTACAAGATATTAGAAAACCAGTAGGTGTAAATTACATCTGGGGAGGAGATAAAGAAAGACAAAGCGAAGGATTTGGTTCATTAGGAATAGCATTGTTGGGAGCTATCATACTGGTTTACCTTATTTTAGTTTCGCTATACAATAACTTTGTTTATCCCTTGGTAGTATTGTTCTCCATACCTTTATCTATAATAGGAGCTTTATTGGCATTGGCATTAACCAACAACACACTTAATATATTTACAATTCTTGGATTAATTATGTTAATTGGGTTAGTTGCAAAAAATGCCATTATTCTGGTCGATTTCACTAATCAGCGAAAAAAAGAAGGAGAATCTACCCGACAAGCATTAATAGATGCCAACCATGCGAGGTTACGACCTATTTTAATGACTACAATTGCCATGGTATTCGGTATGTTGCCTATTGCATTGGCTTCTGGTGCAGGAGCTGAATGGAAAAACGGATTGGCATGGGTAATTATTGGTGGATTAACCAGTTCTCTTTTCTTGACTTTAATTGTTGTGCCTGTAGTTTATAACATTTTTGACATTATACTTGCTAAATTCTCTAAGAAGAAATCCATTGAAGAGTTGATGTATGAAAAGGATGTGTTGGATTTGGAATTAATAGAATCGGCAAAAATGAATTAAAACAATTAAGTCCTTCTGCCTGCACCTCACCATTTTTAATTAAACCACATAATAATTGATGGTGCAGGTAAGAAGGCACAAAAAATAGTATAAATAAAAGCCCTTCTCATTTCCATGGTTTTGTAATGAGTATTTTTTAATTGATAGTGTTTTTCAAATCAATACAGAATATGGAAAGAGAAGGCATTTTTTTGCATGACATGAAAAATTTTTTATTAAAATATCTCGGGAAAAATGGAATAATCGAGTTGTCTATATTTATTTCGTTTTTAATTTTTTATAAAATATCACGATACATTGCAATAGGAGATGCAAGCACAGCGTTTGAAAATGCTCGCAAACTAATTGAATTTGAAAAAAATTTAGGAATTTTTACCGAACCAATAATTCAAGGTTTATTTCTTTCAAAAATTAGTTTGATAAAAATTTTAAATACTTTTTATATGTATGTGCATATACCCGCAACAGTAGTGTTTTTTGTTTGGTTGTTTAAAAAATACAACAAAAAATATTACTGGATAAGAAATGGGTTTATTATAGCCAATTGTATTGCTGTTATCTTTTTTATAACCTATCCATGTGCTCCACCTAGGATGCTTAGCGAATATGGATTTACTGATACATTACTACAAATAAGTAACGTTAATTTATATAATGGGTTTTTTTCAGGATTTTTCAACCAATATGCAGCCGTACCATCCATGCATTTTGGTAATGCTTTTTTAATTGCTATTGCTGTTATTTTGTATGCAAAAAATAGCTATAAATGGTTAGTATTAATTTATCCATTATTTGTGCTATTGGTAATTGTAATAACAGCTAACCATTTTTATTTAGATGCTGTTTTAGGTGGTGTAATTGTTATTGCTCCCTATCCTTTAATGTGGACAATTTCAACTTTAGCTCAATATAAGATTATGATAGTAAAAAGATGTTAAAAAAAATAGTCATATTGTTATTTTTTTGTTTTTTCTTAAATAGTTTTTTGGGAGCACAGGATAAAGAAAAACTGAAATGGGGAGTAGAAACTTCTCCATATATAAGTTATTCTGGAATTAATTGGGGAATACAAGTCAATGGGTTTTATAAAAAACATAGTTTAGGTATTGGTGTAAAAACATCTTTTCAATCTAGTTATTTCCCATATAAAACCTCTATAGGTTTGGTAGTGGATTATAAATATTTTATGCTGAGTAAATCTAATATTAAATCATTCGTATCTATTAACTACAATAATGTAGTATATGATGTGAAAAATAGGAATTATTCCAATAAAAATACTATTCATGAATATGTAGTAAGTAATGGGTTTTTAATAAAAATAATAAATAAGATATGGGTTGGAAACTCTATAGGAGTGGGCGGTTATTCAGAAAAGAAGGCAAAAAAGAAAATTACATAGGTTATAATTTAATGCTAAAAGGGCTGCTGAGTTATGAATTCTAGAATTATAATGTTTTTGTTATTGATGATAATCTCATCCTGTAAAAAGGTAAATATTAATGATATTCATAACCTTAATGGAGATTTTATATATGTAATTGGACATGGAGGAGTAGGTTTTCAGACACTAAGTACCCAATTGCCCGAAAATTCAATGATAAGTATTATGAAAGCTATTGAGGTTTATGGAGCAGATGGAGTGGAGGTTGATGTTCAACTCTCAAAAGATTTACAATTAGTACTATATCATGATGATAGGCTAGAAACCTCTACAGATGGAATAGGGTTTGTTTATGAATATAATTTAATAGAATTAACAGAAATTAAATATAATCGAGATATTTATGCAAATTTGTTTATAGATGAACATGTTGTTTCTTTAGAAACTGTTTTACAAAAGTTTTCTAAACAAAAGATAAAACCACAATTACATTTAGATTTAAGGTCTTGGTTATACGATAATTCTTTATATAATCCTGCTGATTTTTTTTCAGTGTATGCTAGTAAGATAGTTAATATTGTAAATAAATATCAGTATCATGAATACACTTATATAGCTTCAGGTGATATAAATCTATTAAAAGAATTGAGTCAACAAGATGCTAATCTAAAATTAATGATTGAAACTAATAAAGTAAATTGGGGCATTGAACAGATTCAAGAAAATAGATGGTATGGCATTTTAGCAAATAATCATAACATTTCAAAACAAGATGTAAAATATGTTCACTCACAAGGTGTTAGAATTGCTGTTTTTGATATAAAAACACAATCCAATCAAGTTAAAGCTGTTAATAAGAACCCTGATTTTATAATCACAGATAACATTCCTCAATTACAACAAATAGTATATAATTAACAAAAAATACATAAATGAATACAACAATTAAAAGTGCAGAAGGAAGATTAGGTATTTTATTACCTGGTATGGGTGCGGTAGCAACTACCTTTATAGCTGGAGTTTACGCAGTAAACAAAGGTATTTCTAAACCAATTGGATCAACAACTCAAATGGGAAGAATTAGAATCGGAAAAAGAACTGATAACAACACTCCACTTATCAAAGATTTTATTCCATTAGCTGACATTAAAAATATTGCTTTTGGTGGATGGGATTTGTTTAACGACAATGTGTATCAATCTGCTGTTAATGCAGGAGTTTTAGATAGATATACGTTGGAGCAATTAAAGCCTGAGTTGGAAGCTATTAAACCAATGAAAGCGGTTTTTGATAAAAAATACGTTATCAAATTAGATGGTCCAAATGTAAAAACAGGTGCTACTAAAATGGATTTAGCAGAGCAATTACGTCAGGACATTCGTGATTTTAAAGCAAAAAACAATTGCGATAGGTTGGTGATGGTATGGTGTGGTTCAACAGAAATATACATTCAAGAAAGTGCTGTTCATCAAACCATCGAAAGTCTTGAAAATGGTTTAAGAAACAATGATGAAAACATACCTTCAAGTATGATTTATGCCTATGCAGCATTAATGGAAAAAGTACCTTATGCAAATGGTGCTCCTAACTTATCTGCTGATATTCCTGCATTGGTTGCTTTAGCAAAACAAAACAATGTTCCAATTTGCGGAAAAGACTTCAAAACTGGTCAAACCTTAATAAAAACAATTGTTGCACCAGGTTTAAAAACACGTAACTTAGGTATAGCCGGTTGGTTTTCTACCAATATTTTAGGAAACAGAGATGGAGCTGTGTTAGACGACCCTGCCAGTTTTAAAACTAAAGAAGTTTCTAAATTGAGTGTGCTTGAAGATATTTTAGAACCAGAAAAACACCCTGATTTATACAAAGATTTATACCACAAAGTACGTATCGATTATTACCCACCAAGAGGCGACAATAAAGAAGGTTGGGACAATATTGATATTTTTGGTTGGATGGGTTACCCTATGCAAATTAAAATCGACTTTTTATGTAGAGATTCTATTTTAGCTGCTCCTTTAGTATTGGATTTAGCTATTTTCTTGGATTTGGCTCAACGTTCAAACATGAGTGGTGTTCAAGAATGGTTGTCATTCTACTTTAAATCTCCACAAGAAAAAGCACATGGTTTAAAACCAATGCATGATATTTTTAAACAAGAAATGAAGTTACAAAACACCTTACGTCATCTACAAGGCGAAGATTTAATTACCCATTTAGGTTTAAATTATGAATATTTATAGTTTAATTTGCAAATATGGAAGGTAAAGTCAAATTAACAACCAAACAGCAACAGCTTTTAGAAAAGGCTATTGTTATTCATGAGAGATTGGGATATACACCAGCCGCTTCTCAGATTTTAGCTTTATTATTGATTTCTGATAAGGTTGAGTTAACTTTTGATCAAATAAGAACCACACTGAATTTGAGTAAAAGTGCAACAAGTAATGCTTTGAATGCACTTATTCAAATAAAGCGAATCGAATACATCACTAAGATGGGAGATCGTAAACGATATTTTCGTAGTTTAATTATTAGTTGGAAGGCTAAACTAAGGGAGGTAAACGATAGTATTTTTGAATTAAATAGTTTGTTTAAAGAAATTTTAAGTGTCAGATCAAAATCAACTTTGGATTTTAACCATTCTTTAAAAGAAATCATTGATTTCATGAATTATATGGAAGTAGAAATGCCTAAACTATTCAAACAATGGGAAGAGAAAGAAAAGAAGATATGATTTTTTTATTTGATAAGCTACTTTGTGTTAAGTAGGATAGAAATCTTAATGGAAATCTCTTATTTTTTTTATTATCTTACTGGCTCTTTTTCTGAAATTAACGAATCTATCAAATTTTAATCAAGGATAAACAAATTAAACATTAAATCTTTCTAAATTTTACTTCCCCAAAAAATACATGTACCTAAATTAGTTACATTTGTAAGCTTTTTAAACTACTACATAAATTAGTGATTAATCAAAATATATATGGGTATGAAATGGCTCGTATTTCGGAGGTGTATCTAAGTACTTTGTCATCTATTATGAAGCCTTTTGGCATTGAAAGATATTTTGCCCTATTACTCTATTTATGTGAAAATAGTGGAAAGGTTACTCAAAAAGATTTAGCCGAAGCATTAAAAAGAGACAAAGTTTCTACTATGCGAATGGTAGATTATTTAAGCGAAAAAGGTCTATTGATTAGAACACCGGATTGTAAGGATAGAAGATGTCAGATTTTAGAAATTACTGATAAAGCATTGGAACTGCTGCCTAAAATTAAAGAAGGGGTACAACAAACCAATGATTTATTGCTTAGAGATTTTACTGAAGAAGAAAAAGTAAGTTTTAAGAAGAGTATGGACAAACTATGTGTAACTATAGATAGTATCGTTCCGCAAATTAGGGAGGTTGAACTATAATGTTTGAGTTCGAGGTTTTCGCAGTTTTGAAAGTCAGGAGTTTACTTTTATAAATGACTGGTGTTTAAAATAAGAATAATGAAAATGAAGAAGGATAGAATTTATACACTATTCAGAAAATATTAGGACATAAAAGCTTTCATTCAACATTGCTATACATTAAAGCTGCCAAAACAGAATTGAAATCCTGTATTAATCCATTGGATAAGATTTATGAGGATAATGTTTAATTTTGCTGTAAATGATTAAACTGATAAAATACTCTGAATACTTTATGATGGCTGAATTTATGAAAGCCAAGCAAGAAGTATTTCAAAACGAGAGTGGGAGGGAAGGAGTAGATTTTATTGTCAAAATCAAATCAGGAAATAAGCATGAATTGTATTTGCAAATACTCGAATTAGATAAGCAAAGAAACATTAAAATTCCTAAACAACAATTAGGGGAGCTAAAAGATAATTTATGGATTGTTTTAATTCTATTTATGAATGAAGAAGAATTAGGGTTGTTTTTGATTCCTTCAAAAATTTTTACAACCCCAGATGATTATATCTTTAAAGATAATTCGCAAAGCGAAATGTTTGCTCATTTCGCAAATTGGGAAATTAAAGTGTTTAAGAATGGGATGGATGAATTGAATAAATATCGGTTAGTCAATCAAGTACAAAATCTAATCTAGTTTTTGAACAAAAAAAGCTCCCTTATAAAGAGAGCGAAGAGCAACCAAACTCTAACCAAAGAAACCGAATGTAGAAAACATAAAGCCACTTATTGCGACTATAAGCAAACTTAAAACCACACTTGCGATAATAACCTAGCCAAAACCAAGACTTAGCATGGGGATGCAACCAGAACCAAGATTTAATAGGATTAATACGAGCATAAACAAGAATACATAACATAATTAAAAAAATTAAATGAACCCTTGGCAATACGCCAAGTTAGGCGTTCACAATGGTTTTGAGTGAGGCAATTGCAAGGAGTAAAGCGGTTTACGGTGCGGTAGCAAAGTGTGTTGGCTAAATAGCTTTACTACATTTTATCCTTGCAATTTCCCGAACCAATAACCATAACTTTGCTGCAACTTGTGTGTAGAAAACTCAAATCAACAAGCTAATAACTATTAAAACATATAATTATGTTAAATAGAAAGGCGTGTTGGCACGAAAGAAATGCTGGCAAGCGTTTGGCGTGAATGGATAAATGCGTAAAAACAAACAAAAGGGGCTTGTCCTTTTGTTGCGTAGCAAACAATTACTTTTGTATTGTTTTAGCATTTATACAGAGAGCGTTGAAGCATATTTCTTTCTTGATTTTTTGGTTCTTTTTTATCAAGAAAAAAGAATAAATCAAACAGGCTCAGTGAACGCAGCATAGAAAAATGCGAAATGAAGCCTTATTAAGGCAAACGCATTTTTTGTATGCAAGTGAACTACCACATAATTTTTTTGAGCGAGGGCAAAAGAATAAATTTTTTAAAAAAGAAAGGCATGTGCGGCTATTTAATATAATGGCTAATTATAAGGACAAAACGATAAACCTTATAAAAAACTAAACTTCTTGAGAATCGAATATTTTTAAATTTGTGTAGAATTATCTTGAATACGAGAATTAAGAAGCGATGGAATGTGCGTTCTATTTACCCGCCAGGGCGTAACGAAGTGGAGACATAATATTCATTATAATTGACAAAACGAATTAAATACACCAATAAATAAACACTATCGTTTTGTCTTATAATTTATATTATGTTAAATAGAGTTTTTCAAACTTGCAATAATAAACTAAAAAGCTCCCTATCTTCAATAAAGAAAACTTAGGGAGCTTTTGGTTAAAGAATTACCCCTACTTAATTTCGGCAACACATCTAAAACCCAACCATGCTGTTGGTTTGGTATAATTCATCTCCTTTTCAATAGAAATTTCATTTGGATTATTAATCCATGAGCCGCCTTTAGCCAATCCTTGTTGGTTAATCATTTCGGCTACATTTCCAATTAAATTATAACATCCTGCAGCATTTGGCCAATATGATTTAACCTGAGCTGTTATATCTGCATTGTCTGGAATATTTCCGGCTACCACCACATTATCTTCTTTATTTCTTTTCAAATTAGCTAAAATTTGTCCTTTGTATTTAGTATTCAATTGTTGTTGTGTTTTCTCGGAATAACCAATTTTTGCTGCGGTTTCCCATTCTTCTTTTGTTGGCAATCGGTATTCAAAATTGGTCGGATACACGTTCTTTTTATCGGTCAACGCCTTGATTTCAAACAATTCTTTTACGCGTTCCGTTCGCCATTTGCAATATTGCACGGCTTGTCCGTAGCTTATTCCAACCACAGGATAATCATTATATGCCGGATGACTATAGTAATATTGAGCATAAGGTTCATTAAATGATTCTTCTTCTTTCCAAACTAAGGTGTCTGGCAACGCATTTTTGTATTCGATAGCGTTTTTTCCGTGTTTTTTCTCCAACCACATCACGTATTCTCGCCAATTAAAGTTGGTTATTTCCGTTTCATCTATGTAAATATTGTCTTTTATTTTAACTGTTCCGGGAGGATTTATTTGTGCTTTTGCTCTTCCTAAATAAGTTATAACCGGTCTGAAACCAACATTTACAGAAGGTTTGGTTCTTTCTTTAAATCTATCATTTCCTTCAATTATTTGTAGCTCTTGTCCTATACTCGACCAACTACCGCCTCTAGTTCCCGGTAAATTATTTTCATCTTCGTAATAAATCATTTCTGCTACATTACCACTCATACAATACAAACCAAAATCATTAGGAATGTATGATTGTACTTTAGTTGTATGAAATGCACCATCAGCTATATAATTATCTTTCATCGGATAAAAATTAGCCAAAAAGCATCCTTTTGAGTTTCTAAGATAAGGTCCTCCCCATGGATAAGGAAAATGTTTACCTCCATCAGATGCTGCGTACATCCATTCGTAATTGCTTGGCAAACGTACATCATTAATAGATTCAGTTTTTTGTTTGTTTACCTCTTCAGTTAACCACTTACAATACATTTCCGCCCCTTCCCTACTTATGGCAACAACAGGGTAGTCATTATATGCTGAGTGTGAAAAATAATTATCTTGCATTGGTTTATTAAAAGCATTTGGATATTCTTTTACCCACATGGCTTGATTAGGTTTCGCTTTTAAAAATGCTTCCTTTCTGTCGGTAATTAATAAATCAAATAAAAAAGTTCGGTATTCTAAATTGGTAACTTCGGTAGTTTGCATGTAAAATGCCTGTACCGACCAATCTTTATTTTCTATTTTAAACGTACCTGAAGGAATAAAAGCATATTGTTTTTTATCTAATTTAATAAGTTGTTTTACCATTTTTGCTTTTTGTTTGTTGTTAGCAACAATTTCATCAGGTGTTAAATTCGGAAATCTATAAGCGGTATCTAATATTTCGGAAATACGAGCCGATGCTACTAATGCTTTTTTGTATTTTTTTAAACTATCTGTCGGAATAAGGAGGACTTTTTCTTGATTTAAGGCAATGTTTTTAGGTGTTAACCTATCTACTTTTTGTAAATATTCTGTTATCACTTGTTGTTGTTCTTGTAAAACCTGTTTTTCATTCTCAACTGTTGTTTCTACAGTTGATGTATTTATGGTATTTTCCTTATCTGTTGTTTTTGTTGTGGTTGTTGGTTTTAAAACTAATACTAATGTAATAGTTGTTATTATTGATGCTATCATAATAATTAATTTAAGGTTAAAAAATTGAGCAAAATTGTTTCCTTTTGTAGCATTGTTTTTATTGCTAACAGAGGTTATAAATCGCTCCTTAGTTGCTTCAAAAGATACTTTTGAAGGTTCATTTTTGGCTTTATTGAATAAATCGTTCAACATTTTATTAGTATCATTACTCATGACTATCCTCTTTAGTTTGGTATTTTGATTCAAAAGTCAATATCTCTAATAACTTAGCTCGTCCTCTTTTTAATCGTTGTTTTACTGCCGATTCGGAGGAGTTTTGAATTTCCATAATTTCCTTAATGGAGAAACCTGTAATCTCAAAAAGCACTAAACATTCTCTTTGTTCATCAGGGAGCAATGCTAATGCTTTGTATAGAAAATAGATTTCAGTATCTTTTTCAGTATTGGCATTTACATCTTGATGATGGTCATAATTAGATTCAACTATTAAATCTTCTTTTATTTTTTTGTGATGATTAGCTAATAAACGAACACTTATACCTATTAAAAATGATAAAAAAGTTTTTTCATTTTTAAGTGTATTAAACTTTTTAAAAGCAACAAGTAAGGTATCATTCATTAAATCCTGATATTCCATATTTCCAAAAACCCTTGCCCTGCAGAAGCGTTCAAACCTATCATGAATTGGTTTGTAGAGTATTAGAAATTTTTCTTGTTGTTCTTTATTTTTGATCATCAATAACGTTTTGCAGCTACCCCCGAAGGTGGCGATTTCGAAGCACTTCACTGTCAGCCAAGCAAAAACTTTGATAGAAGCACAAAGCTTGATTTAACCACTGAACCGCCACTTTTGGGTAGCTGCTGTTAGTGGTTGGCATTTTGATGTCCGTATATTTATTTTCTTTCAACACCCTGTTTTTGTTACTATAATAATTGTCAATGCCTCAAACACTTCCTAATTTTCTTAATTTGTTTCAATGCGTTTTCATTATCAGATTTAAATTCTAGAGATTTCTCATAAAAAACTAAAGCGGATTCATATTGCTTATCCTTAATATACCCATCACCTAAACTATCGTATGAATTCCATGAGTAGGGGTGGTATTTTATATTTAACTTAAACAGATTAATAGCAGCACCAGTTTCTTTTTGCTCAAGAAAACTATAGCCGATGAAATTAATTTCTCTTTCAAAGAAACCTAGCATACCGCTTATTTCTTGAGTTTTCATGTGGTCAGTCAGCGTAGTAGAGTCTTTAGCAATGTCAGTTGTATTTATTGTATTAATAAACTTTTTCGCATTGTTAAATCTATTAAATTGACTCTGACCATCGGTGTTGTTAGGAAACATAGATGGAATGACTAAAATGGTATCTCTTTTATTTAATTCATCTTTTAGGTTAAATCTCACAGAATAACTGTAATCATGATAGAAATACAGGTTAACTGTTCCTTCATTCAAATCATAAATTGTTGTATACAAAGTGCCAGCAACATTACCTGGCCATCGTTGATGCAGAGTGTCGCTTAGCGACTGGAGATAGATTAAGCTCGTATCTGCTTTGGCTTCAAGCATTTTTCTACCCCTTTGATAAAAAGGGATTTTTACTTTATTTAAATCAGGGGTTCTTGACGGACAAAAGTTTGATAATAAATATTTGTCATCGTTTCCTTTGATTATGGTATCTGCTTCAACAATCAAGTAATTTCCCGATTTGTCAACGTATAAAAGCATACCTTGAGATAAAGAACTTAAATCATATTTATTTAGGAAGTTACTTACTTCGTCAACATTTTGACAAGTTTGCATAATTGTTTTGCCCATGCTTGCTTCGAAAATGGGCTTTTTAGACTTATGTCTCGGTATGTATGGGTCAATAGCAAATCCGTCAAACACAAGTCCTTTTTCATTCATTCCTCCTTGAGGATACAAATCATCATATCCAACATACATAGAACCATATTCAGTTGTTTTCCCCTTTTCAAACCAAATGCGAGTATTAGAATTCCAATAATCTTCATTATTGCCAACAAATGTTTTACCATACATTGTTATTTTGCACATACTGCAAGAGTATGATTCAAGGTGATTAAGTAGGAGAAATAATAAAAATATTTTAATCTTCATTTTGTCTTAATTTTGATTTTGTCAGAGGTGACCGTATTGTTTAATTTTTGTTTATAATAAACTCAACTCTTCGGTTTTGTTGTTTTCCTTCATTTGTATCATTTGTTGCGATTGGGTTTGAACTGCCATATCCAATATAATTTATTCGTGATTTGTTAATTCCTTTTAAAACCAAATAGTCTGCTACGGATTGGGCTCTTGCTTTGGATAGTGTTTTATTTTGGTCTTCATTTCCTGTATTGTCAGTGTGTCCACTAATTAAAATGGTAGTATTAATAGTTTCATTTAAAAATTGAAATAATTTGTCTAACTCTATAAAAGATTCAGTAAGCAATTCACTTTTATTTGTCATGAAAAATATATTTTTCAATGTAACTGTTTCTCCTATTTTTGGATAATATATTTTAGATGTTGTGTCCGCAACTTCAATAGTAGCAACAGAATCTGTTTTCTCATTTATTGGTATTAAAGACACATCATCGATATAATAGTGATTAAATACTATGCACTTACCTTCAGAAGGTTTATAATTAAAATGACCAATAATAATTACTGTTTCATCTCCTTCTGCTTTATAAACTGCTGAGAGCTTTGTCCAATTCTTTTTGTCTTTGTATCCTTTCGGGTTAATAAAATTAACTTGCGGTTTCCCTTCAATGCCTCTGGTGGTAATACCCCATATAGTTTTATTAGTAAATAGTACACCAAATTCCTTTACCGAGCCAAGCGTTCTTTCCGCCTTGCTGATATAAAACTCAATGAGGTATTCCTTGTCTTTTGTCAAAGGCACGATTAGTTTTGTTTCTATGTATTCAACATATTTTTTACGGATACAAATTCCTGCATACGCATCTCCTGTATGTGGTTTTTGACGACCAAAAATGTTTTTTGGTGTACCGCAACTCCTCCCTTTACCCGTACCTTTATAGTAGTAATCTGAATAAGCCTTTGGAGCTATCCAGTCTTTTGCTCGGTTTATGCTATTCATTTTTCTTGCGGGCATTCTATTCGCTATTTCAAAACTCGGATTAGGAACAAGATTTTGTGCGATAATATTCAACGAAATACAAAAAAAATATGTGAATAAAAATGGTATAGATGTCTTCATATAAAAACTATAACGTCAGATTTGTAAAAGTTACATATTGGAATATAATTTTATTGCGCTGTCATTTTATGCTTGCCACTAACACGTTAAAAGGTGTGTTCTGTATAGTAAGTGTAACGAAAATGAAAAAAGTTACATTGTACGGAGTAAATTATTTAATTTTAATAGCGAAGTTAGCATTAGGTAATATAAATTTCATCAAGTTATGTATATTTTTTTATTAATTGTATCTTGCAAAAGAAATGAATACGTGTCTGTACAACCCTTAGTTGATTCCATAAAAATTGTTAATGACTAATTTAGTTAACACCCATCCTTTCTGAAATGCATGAATTTAAATGTGTAATTTTGGAAATACAGTACTCACCTAATATCGTATCCCATGAAATTAAGAATACCAACATTCAAATTTATGCTGCTAACCACCCTAATGTTGGTGATGTTAGCTTGTAAACCGATAAAATACGTTGGAAAAGAATCAAAAAAAGCTGTTAACGATGTAAAAAAAGAACTTTAATAGCCAAACGAACATCATTTAGTCTTATTTCCTATAATGAATACGTCTGTACAACCCTTAGTTGATTCCATAGAAATTGTTTTTGAAGACAATTATATGGTTGCTGTAAACAAACCTAATAATTTTCTCATTCATCAATCACACTACGCCAGAAATATTACGGAAACAACTTTGTTGGAAATATTACAACAACAATTAGGCTTTCCACTTTTTCCTGTACATCGTTTGGATAGAAAAACTTCGGGAATTTTGCTCTTAGTAAAAGATAAATCTTTTGTAGCTCCATTTCAGGCTTTATTTACCAATAATCGTATTACAAAAAAATATTTTGCCATTGTCAGAGGTTTTAGTCCACCTGCCGGAAAAATTGATTCTCCTGTAAAAAATGATGATACCGGAGTTTATAAAGCAGCCTTAACCCATTATACAACTGTATCTTCTATTGAGTTGGACATTCCTGTTCATCCTTATGAGAAATCGCGTTATAGTTTAATAGAGTTACTTCCTAAAACCGGACGCATGCATCAATTGCGTAAGCATTTGAATAAAATCAATCATCCCATAGTTGGTGATTATAAATATGGAGATCGATTCCATAACCGTATGTATGAAACGCAATTTAACTGCCATTATTTGTTTTTACATGCTCAACAAATTGAATTGGAACACCCCCTCTCCCACCAAAAAATGATTCTTACTGCTGATTTTCCTGAAGATTGGATTAAGTTGTTTAACGAATTTAACTGGCAGCTTCCATGAGAATAGATAAATATACTTGGGTGGTACGTTTGTTTAAAACCAGAACATTAGCCACAAAAGCTTGCGATGCCGAAAAAGTGAAACTTAATGGTGCGTTTGTAAACCAAAGCAAACTTATTGCTGTTGGCGATGAAATTAGCATAAAAATAATTCCTATTTGGAGAAGTTTTAAGGTGTTGGATATTCCTAAATCACGTATAGGAGCTAAATTAGTAAATCAATACTTATTAGAAACCACCACCGCAGCAGATTTACAGCTTTTAGAAGAAGTTCAGCAACAACAACATCAAAATAAGCTTCTGGGAATTAAAGGTCGCCCTACCAAGAAAGTGCGTAGGGATTTGGATAAACTTAATGATTAGGTAAAGAGTTTATTTATTTTAGATAAGATTATTAATGAATTAAACACCACTAATTCTGGCAAATAAGGCTTTTAGAAGTAGTTTGCCATCTTTAATGTCTTTAGACTGTTCTATGGCTTGAAATTCACCATTTTCATCATAAAACAATTCAAAACTAAAAACGAAGTTGCTTTTTATGTTGTTAATATCATTCTGACCAAAACGCAAGTCTTTAAAAATAAGCCTGTCGCTACTTTGCTCAACAGCATACCAACCTTCGGTAATCTTAATTAATTGCTGTACTTTCTTTTCGTGAAGCACCTCTTTTAATAAGTGCTGATTTTTAGGAATTTTCTCACTAAACTGAATATCGCTTTTGTCAAACAATGAGTAATAACCAATAATATAAGCATCTTTAAGCTGAACATTTGCTCCCCAAAGTATGGCATTTAAAGGTGTAGGTCTGGTAGCTATTGCTTGGTAGTCTATTTCCTGTTTGGCTAAGGCTGTAGTAAATTGTTGATGTCCTATCCACTTAAATCCTAACGTTAACACCATATAGCTGCTGCTGATGATTAGTCCTAAATTGTTGTATTTGCTACGCTTTTCACTTTCTTTTTTATAACACATGGCTAAAATCACGAAAAATAAAAATGGTATGGTGTATAGCGGATCAATAACAAAAATATTTTTGTAAGCTAATCGGTAATCTAGCGGCCAAAAGAGTTGCGTTCCCCATGTAGTATGGGCATCTAACAAGCCATGAGTAAAAAAGCCTAAAAACATCAGTAGGGTCCAATCTTTCCAGGTGGCGTTTAGCTTTCTATGAATTTTACTGATTATAAAACCAAAAATTGGTGCAAAAAACACACTAAAAAATAGCGAATGGGTAAACCCTCTGTGGATTTCGAGAGCAGTAATGTTATCAGTAAAATGAAAAGCGAAAACATCTAAATCAGGAATAGTTCCGGCAACAGCTCCCCAAAGGATAGCCCAATTACCCACTTTTTTACCGATAGCAGCTTCACCTACAGCTGCTCCTAGTACAATTTGTGTTAAAGAATCCATATTTTATAGCCAACAATTGGCTTTTAAATTAATCGTGTAAGATTAATAGTGGAATTTCGGCATGAAAAGAAATTTGTTTGGTAAAGCTAATGTGAAATAAATCTTCAAAGAAGTTTCTTTTCTTGTTTACAAGTACCATTAAAGAGGTATTGTGTTGTTTAACATATTCTTTAGTACCGTAAATTACATCTTCATGTTTAAAATAAGAAGTTTTAATATCCGTTACATCAAGGATATTAGCAATAGATTGAGCCATTTGTTTTTCGTCAGTACCAATCGATTTCATTTCTTCCGTTACATTAAATAAAGTAATTTCCGGTTTAAAATCCTTTACCAAAGGTTGTAATGTAGCAAATATGTTTTTCTTTTTAATTTCTTTAAAGTCGGTAGCAATACTAATGGTTGATGGAGAAGAAAAACTAACTTTATCAGGAATAACTAAAGCAGGACAATCCACTTCTTTAATTACTGCATAAGTGTTACTTCCAAAAACAATTTTTTCTACGGCACTCATTCCTTTTGCTCCCATTACTATTAAATCTATAGGATGTTTATCAACAAAAGTGTCAATAATTTCTACTAAACTTCCATAAGCAGATTTAAAGCTAAACGAATGTTTCTTATTGTAAAGTTGTTTTTTTGATTTTATCTCAGCAATTAATTCTTGTAATTGTTTTTCAGAAGCTTGGCTCAACAAATCATTTAATGAACCACCGGTAATACTATTGGCCATATCATCGTGTGTTGGATGAAAGGCATTCATTAATATAAAATTAACTTCTTGATTTTTATATAGTTCTAATGCATAAAAAATGGCATTTTTAGCATTGTTAGAGAAGTCTGTAGGTAAAAGTATGGTTATCATATAATTTTATTAAGAAGTGAATGATTAATCGTGTAGTACTAATAATGGCGTATCTGTATGAAGTGCTATTTGTTTACTAAAACTTCTGTGGAACAAACTTTCGAAGAAAGATTTTTTACGGTTTATCGTTACTAAACAATCAATTTTATGTGAGTGAATAAATTTCTGAACTGCGTTTAACGGATCTTCTTCATTTATTTTAATAACTTCAATTCTTTGATTAAGTTTTGATTCTAAATCATTGGTTACTCTTTTTTGTTGTGCATCTTCTATTTCACCATCTTCATCTTCCACATAAAAAACACGTAATGCAGCGTTTTTATTTACCAATAAATTTTTTAATGGCGCTAAAGAGTCACTATTCATATTATCTTGAAAATCTATTGCCAATGCAACTTTTTCAACTGCTTTATATACCACATTTTCCGGAATAACAAAAACAGGTGCATCAGCTTCTTTAACAATAGCAGAGGTATTACTACCTATAAAAATTTCTTCCATAGCACTCATTCCTTTTGCTCCAACAACAACTTCTGCATTTTCTGTTTCTTCAGAAATGGATTTTATGGCGTACAATACGTCACCATAAACCTCTTTAAAAAGAATTTCATTTTTATTATCAGGAAAAGCAGTTGCTAACTCTTTTTTATAGTTGGTTAAATCTTCTACAGCTTGTTTTCTTAATATCTCATTAATAGAAACCACAGCACTAGAGCCTGATTGAGGCGAAAAATAAGAGTGAATTAAAATGAATTTTACTTGCTCATTTTGATAAAATTGAAGTGCCCAATTAACTGCATTCTTAGAATTAGCAGAAAAATCTGTTGGAAGAAGAACTGTTTTCATAATATTTTTTAATTAAGAGGTTTAATGGTTAATTATATATAACCAAAAGTACATTAATTATTGCATAATTAGAAATGATTTTTATCAGATTTTTGAAGCATTAAACAATTTTAACATAAATATGAGCTTATCTTAATATGAAGCCTATTCAATTAGGCTTTACATTCCTCTTAAGATTCCCGACAATTTTCTACATTCCTCGAAAATTTAGGGAATGACGTTGTAGGTTAATTAATGCTGAAATAGTTTTAACATCATTCCTGTCTCTTATACACATCTCCGAGC
>OJGU01000338.1_pt1 | contig 29729 bp, 22 predicted proteins | sample 1594741 | NCBI WGS metagenome assembly OJGU01 (sample SAMN05416841, study PRJEB24817) | seawater metagenome | isolation source: Sea water | place: Canada:Atlantic | collected 2013-07
CACTCACCGGGGTGGGCGGGCACGGGAGCCAGCCTCAGCTGTGCCGCGACCCGATCGTCGCGGCTGCCGCGATGATCAACGCGCTACAGACCGTCGTCTCCCGTGGCATCTCCTCGGATGGAGGCGCGGTGCTCAGCGTTTGCACAGTTCACAGCGGCACCGCCCACAATGTGATCCCAAGCCAAGCTCGACTGGGCGGCACCATTCGGACCTTCTCCGAGAGCGTGACAGAACGGGTCTACGCACGTCTCGAAGAAGTCGTGCGGGGAACCGCCGCCGCCCTGGGCGTCGACGCCGAGCTCGAGGTCCGCCGTGGCTACCCGGTCCTGGTCAACCACAACGGTTGCGCCGAGTCGGTCGTCCGCGTGGCGGAGCGCATCGTCGGGCCGCAGAACGTCACCGATGCCGACCTTCCAATGGCCGGCGGCGAAGACTTCGCATACATGGCGCAGGCCATCCCAGGTGCGTACTTCTTCTTGGGCACAGGCAACGAGGAGCTGACGACTCCGGTCTGCCATCACCCGGACTTCGACTTCGACGACCGGATCATCCCACTGGGACTGAAGATGTTCATGGGCCTGGTCGAAGACCGGCTGGGGTCGCCAGCCTCCCCCTGAGCCGTTGTGGGTCCAGACGTTTCCAGCTGCACACCGAACGCCGTCGAGCCGAAGCGAGACGACGCCGATGTCAGCAAGCGCAGGCCTGTTCGGTGACGGACCGCGGGCGCCGTCGATGCGATGACGCCTCCGCCCGGCATCGAGGCTTCATCCGCGATCGCTGCCCCGCGAAAGCACACGGTGTAGACCCGCGCCAAGGCCGAGTCCCAAGAGCCAAGCGGCGACGACCAGGACCATGATGCTCAGCTGAGATCTGAGGTCCGCAGGGGTGGCGACCGCCGAGACAAGCGCCGCCCCAAAAGGGAGCCCTGTCGTCGACCACAGGGCGATGCGGAGGCCCTTCGCCGAGGAGGCCGCTGCCGCTGCAACGGCCCCGATGGCAGCTCCGGACACGCCGAGCCCCAGACTCAAACGCGTGCTGCTGCTGACCGCAGCGCGTAACGTGAACTGAACGTCGATGTCCGGCACGGCGCCAAGGGAGCTGGTGTCGACCAACGCCGCCAACATCATGTCGTGCAGCGCCCAAGAGAGCATCACGGCGAGCCCACCACACAGGCTCGTGAACCCGGCGAAGAAGAGTGCTGCGATGGGCGACCTTCGGGTCGATGCAACCAGCCACACCACGAATGCCGATCCTGGAAGTGCGACCAAGGTCGTGATCGCGGCAAAAGCGTAGGCCCGTGCCATCCAGGGATCGCCCACGCCGGTCAGCACCAACTCCCCGGGAACGGCCGACGCAACGTGTGCGACCCAACGCGGCGCCATTGTCCAGCCGAGCACAGGTGCGAGCGCAAGCCCACCCGCGCCTGCGAGCAGCCACGCCACGGGTAGCTTGGCCCGGGCCTCCGGGTCGCGAGGGTTCTTGGATTGGCGAGCCCGTCCGACCGCCACCAGGATCGCGGACGCCGCGGCCCCAGCGACGACGACGACGAGCTCGAGCACCCCCACCCGCGCTAATGTGCGGCACCGAGTGCGCCCTGTCCAACGCGGAGAGAGTCCGGCGGTGACTCGAGCACCGGAGTGCCGGCAACCGACCGATCAGACGGTCGGCAGGCCTTCGCTGCGCCAACCGAACAGGCCGCCTTCGAGCGAAGCCACCGCGGTGAAGCCCATCGTCTCCAGCGCCGAGACGACCCGACCGCTGCGGCCGCCCGACGCACACATCACCACCAGCGGTGCTCCGAGGTCGAGGTCCATCGCTCCGTTGACGAATGACTGCATCTCGATGTGTTCAGCCTGCGCGACGCGTCCGAACTCCTGAAGTTCCCCTGCACCGCGAACGTCGATGAGACGAAACCGCCCCAGGTTCTTCTGAACCCAACCGGCCGACACTTCGGGCAGTCCGTTGGTACGGAAGACCGCTTCGGAGAGGTTGTGCGTGTTGGCGATCTTCTCGTCCTCATGCACGCCTTCCTTGCCCAGCACGTCGAGGTTCCACGCCAACATGCCGCCCTCGACCGAGGCGACCGCTTCGTGCCCCGCTTGTCGAAGCGCTTCGGCTGCCATCGACGATCGTCGGCCTGACCGGCAGATCAGCGCCACCGCGGCGCCGCTCTCAACGCTTCTCGGATTGCCAACCAACTGAAGCAGCGGAACGTTCTTCGCCTCAGGGATACTCCCGAGCGGACCCGTCAGCTCGTGCGGTTCGCGGACGTCGATCAGTTCTACGTTCTCGAGGTTCTTCGCCAGCCACGAAGCGCTCACCTCGCCATCGCCGCGCTGCTTCAGAGCGTCCAGGAGATGTACGGATTCGGTAGTGGTCATCGTGCCTGGAGATCAGAGCACCTTCCGTGCCAAGCCGGATTCCGCCGTCGCTATGCGGTCCGAGACGCGGTCACGTTTCATGGACTGCGACAACCGTTTCACCGTCGCAGACAGCCTGCCCAAACGGGCCCCAAACCAGGATCACCCCGCGTCGAAGTGCGAGAGCGCAACCTCGTGCAGCAGGCCGTTGGTCGAGATCAGGCTTCCGCCACGGATGTTTCGGTCCCCGCCGACCGTCGTGGCCTTGCCGCCTGCCTCCTCCACGATGATCTGCAGCGGTGCGATGTCCCAGGGCATCACGATCGGGTCGAGCGCCATCTCACCGCAACCCTCGGCCACGAGCATGTGCTGGTAGAAGTCGCCCACACCACGCTGCCGCCAGCTCTTGTTGAGGAGCGCGGGAATTCTCGTGGTGTTGGGGACAGCCTCGGCACCAGCGAGCGAGCTGTGGAAGATCTGCGAGTCGGCGAGAGCAGATACCCCCGACACACTCAACTTGCGCTCCCCGCTGTAGGCACCGTGCCCACGCGCGGCATGCCAACGCTGGTGAAGCGCGGGCGCGCTGACCATTCCCGCGACGACCTCGCCCTCCGACTCGATGGCCAGCAGCGTCGCGAAGATGGGGAGTCCTCGGGCAAAGTTTGCCGTCGCGTCGATCGGATCAACGATCAGGCGCTGCGAGGCGTTGGGGTTTCGCTGCCCGTGCTCCTCGCCAAAGACGCCCAAGTCCGGAAACCGAGTCGCCGTGGCGTTGATGACCGCGGTCTCCACTTCGAGGTCGGCCTGCGTCACCAGCGAGCGGTCGGGCTTGGCGTCCACATGTAGGTCACCGGCCCGAAAGTAGCGCATCGCGATCGCGTCGGCTTCGTCGGCGAGGTCACGGAGGAAGGGCAACCAGTCGGCGCTTTCCATTCCTGCGGACCATAGCAGGACTGCGACCGCGCGCTGGCAACGCGTTGTGGAACAAATGGGGACCGGGGGTCAAAGCCGAGGGGATTGTGCCGAACCGTGGGGCATGACGATGACGTCTCGTGCCCTGGTCGCGGTCTTTGCTGTCGGAGCCTTTGGTGGCTGCGGCGACGACACCGCATCCCCTTCCGACGAGGGCAGTACGTCTGCCGATGGTTCCACCACTGCGGACCCCAGCGCCGGTCCCACGACCGGCGACCCGATGACGACCGGTGAGACAGATAGCGGTCCAACGAGCAGCACGAGCGCGGAGGGTTCGACCAGCACGGACGCGAGCAGCTCCGGGGGGGACACCGACGGCAGCAGCAGCTCCGGGGGCGACACCGACGGCAGCAGCAGCACGGGCGGCGACACCGACGGCAGCTCGACCGGCTCCAGAGTGTCCGGCGGCGAGTCCACGACCGGCGGCCTGGCGGCCTTCTGTGGCGACGGCGCGGTGGATGACGGCGAGGAGTGCGACGACGGCCTGCTCAACGACGACACGTCCGACTGCACGGCAAGCTGCACCGTCAATGTCTGCGGGGACGGCTTCCTGCACGCGCTCAACGAGTCCTGCGACGACGGCAACGCGGACACGACCGACGGCTGTGTGAGCTGCCTGGCCGCAAGCTGCGGAGACGGGTTCACGCAGTTCGGTGTGGAGACGTGCGACGACGCCAACGGCGACGACACCGACGCGTGCCACAACGACTGCTCTGCCCACGAGGCTGTCGAGCTCGCACTCGGTGGCGACTTCAGCTGCGCCCGTTTCGACAGCGGATCGGTCAAGTGCTGGGGCAACGCGGCAAGTGGCCGCCTGGGCTATGGCAACACCGACGACATCGGGGACGACGAAACCCCCGCCGCTGTTGGGTTCGTGGACCTGGGAGAAGGGGTCACGGCGGAGTCGATTGTCGCCGGCGTCTCCCACACCTGCGTCGCCCTGAACGACGGCACCGCCCGGTGTTTCGGGGCCGCGAGCGTCGGACAGATCGGATACGGCAACACCGTACCCCTTGGCGACAACGAAGCGATTACCAGCGTCGAGTCCGTCAGCCTTGGCTCCTCGATCGCCACCATCGGCAGTGGCGGCGGGGCGTTCCACTCGTGCGCCGCGCTCGAGTCCGGTGACGTGAAGTGCTGGGGTCAGGCCACGACTGGAAAACTCGGCATCGTCGGACAGGCCACGAACATCGGCGACAACGAAGCGTTGTCTTCGAGCCCAGTCACGGATGTCGGCGCAACCGTCCTGCAGCTGGCAGCCGGTCAGGCACATACCTGCGCTCGCACCAACCTGGGAACGGTCCGGTGCTGGGGTAGCCAGGCCAACGGAGCCCTAGGCCACGGCAACGGTAACGTCACCATCGGTGACGACGAGACGCCCGCATCGGCCGGTGACGTGGTCCTCTCGGACTTCGCGACCGACATCGCCCTGGGCTGGCTCCACAGCTGCGCCGTGCTCGAAGGCGGCGACGTTCAGTGTTGGGGCCGAGGCAACGACGGCCGCCTGGGCTACGGAAGCGGCGCCTACGTCGGCTTCAACAACTCTCCTGCGGATGCTGGCACGGTCGAGCTCGACGGACCGGCCCGCCAGGTTGTCGCCGGATTTGCCCACACCTGCGCCATGCTCGACGACGGCACGGTGCAGTGCTGGGGCTTCGGTTCCAGCGGACAGCTCGGCTACGGCAACACCGACACGATCGGCGACGACGAAGACCCCTCCGATGCCGGAGTCGTGTCCCTCGACACCACCGTTCGCTCCATCGCCGCGGACGGCAACCACACCTGTGTCATCACCGAGGCCGGTCGGGTTCGATGCTGGGGACAGGGGGCTGATGGCCGGCTCGGCTACGGCGACACGGACAACATCGGGGACGACGAGTCTCTCACGGACCTGCGCGACATCGAGATGTTCGAAGGCCAGTAGGACAAGCACCGTTTCCGACGACGACGGCCCTCTGCACCTGCGTGCGGGGGGCCTTGGTCGTTGCTCGGTGCGTCAGATCTCCGCACTGTTGCCCTTCGCCCCAGCACCTCCAAGACGGATTGGGGTCGTGTACCGTTGGCCCGTGCCTTCTCGCGCTTCTTCGCACGGCCCCGCGATCGCACGAGTCGGACGCGTCGCGTCGCGTCCGTTGCTCGTTGCGGTGGTGACCTGGATCTGGGCGACCGTCGCCGCGCCAGCGTTCGCCGAGCCGCCCGAGACCCCCGCAGCACCGGCAGCCTCAGCTGACGCCGAAGTCGAGCCTCCGGTACCAGCCCCCGAGGCAGCAGAGCCGGATCCAAAACCAGACCCCACCGCGGACGAAGAGACGACCGCGAAGCCGATCCCCGCAGCCGCCTTGCCTGCGGACGACGACACGATTCGGGAGCGCGCGCGCAACATCCGGGCACTCGCCGACGGCGACCTCGACGTACAGATCGAGGCGGAGGGCCTCTTCGTCCTCGACCTCAGCGTCCCCCATTGGGCGACTTCCGCCGGTCAGCGTTTCGACGCCGCTCTCGAACGTGCTCTCGCGCCGGACACGACCAAGGCACGCCGCCGCACGCGACGTCGCGCGGAGCTTGCCGACCTCACTCCCGATGCAGCGCTGGAGCTGGCTCTCCGCGAGTTCTTCAGCCTGTCCGTCGAGGACCGCAAAGCTCGCATCCAAGCGCATGCTGCTCGCCGCGCTGCGGCAAAGATCCAGGCCGAGCAAGACGCGGCAACGGAGCTTGCAGCTCAGACTCACGCTGACCATCTGCGCGCCTACCTCACCGGCACACTCGACCTCGGTCTCGACCCCGCCCCGCTGCTGCGCTTCGACCTACTCGCGACCAGTGCCGGCGCCGTCGATGAGAAGGTCCGGATCGCGCGCGCCGATCTCGACCTGCAGAGACGCCGGTTCCTGGCGCTGAGCGTTGCGGAACGGGAGGCACTGGCACAGGATCACGACCGCCGGATTGCTGAAGCGAAGGCCGAAGTCGAGGCGAAGGCCGAGGCTGAACGGGCAGCGGAGGCCGCCGCGGCGGTCGAGACGAAACCGGCGCCCGCAGAGGATCCGACCGAACTCGAGGAAGCCCTAGCCGAGAAGGAACGGGCCGCTCAAGCAAGGAAGGCCGCATCGGAGAGCTTGACCGACGCTGAAGCCGAGGCCGCGCTGAAGGCCGCCGCCCGCGAAGAAGCCCTCGAAACCGCCCGAAAGGCAGATACCAAGGCCAAGCGGATCATCGCCCAAGAGCGGGCGCGGTTGCTTGGGATCCAAGAAGACCAAGCAAACTTCGAGGCCGCACTCGCGCGGCGTCGAGTCGAGCGCGCCGAAGATCACGATCGCGTCCTCGACTGGAACCTTCGGCTGACGACGCTCGCCGAGTCACCGAAGTTCGAGAGCGAGATCGCCGCGGAAGCGGACCCGATGTATCGGGAGATCCGTGAAGACCTGGAGGTCCTGCGCACCCGGCTTTCAGGCGACCTCGAGCGGCTCAAGGACAGGGAGGGCATTCCCGGCGTTGGAACGCCCTTGGACTCTGAACTCCCTTCCAACACCGACCGTGGGGACGTCTCGGAGCTGCGGGGCGAGGTCGCAAAAAAAGAACAGGAGCTTTCCACGCTGTCCGAAGAGATCGGTTGGGAGCTCGCCGGCCAAACGCGCGACGACCTGGTCGCCCTCAACAACACCCGACTCCGATTGCTCGACCTGGCCAGCCCTGGCCTGCGTCGTGCGGTGACCAGCTTCGGGTCCGACGGCGTCGACCAGGCGAAGCGAGAGTTCAAGCAGATGTCCTTGGAGCTTGGCTTCTTCGTGCAGAGCCTCCCCCGGCACCGAGCGCAGTTCTTCGACGAACTCATAAACTCCACGGTTCAGGTTGTGCTCGCCGTGCTCAAGCTCGCGGCCCTGATCGTGGCCTTCGTGTGGTGGCGGCGACGGGGCACCGAGATCCTGGAGAAGCTCGAGACGGGACTCCGAGAACGGCGGCCCATGACCCCCACGGTCCGGTTTGCGATCTCTTCGGTCTGGTACCTCCGGCGTATTCGACGACCGCTCGTGATGCTCGCGGTCATTTGGGGCCTGCTGTACGTCATCGAGGACATCGCCGGTATCCCGAGTCTGAGCCTCCTGTGGATCGCGGCGCGGTGGGTCCTTCTGGGTCTCGCAGCGGTCTTGCTGGTGGATGCTCTCGCCGCCCGCGAGCGCCTGTACTCCGCCTCCACCCGAGACAACTCCAGTTTGCGAATCCACTCCCTGCGCGTCGTCGGGGCCAACATCATCGCCGTCGGGATGGTGCTCGCGCTCACCGCTGCGATGGTCGGGCGGGGTGCCCTGTACAGCTGGGTGTTCTCCACCTGCTGGTTCCTCAGCTTTCCGGTGGCGATCTATCTCGTCCACCGCTGGAAACCGATCATCTTCGAGCTCGTCGGCGAGCGACCCGAACAGACCGGCTTCACGCGCTGGGTCACCGGTCAGCGCTCCGGGCTCAGCAGCTTCCCGGCAGCCGCGGCCGGAGCGGGCTACCTGTTGGCGATGGGCTCGGGAGCCTGGATCATGCGCCAGCTCTCCGGTCTCGAAGTCACGCGTCGGCTCCTCGCCTACCTTTTTCGCCGCGAGCTCGCGAAACAGGCGGCCGCGACCGAAGCCGACGAACGCTATCGGCCGATCGAGAAGAAAGTCCGCCCGCACTTCGACCCGGAGCTCGTGCCAGATCCGTTGCTCGACAGCGTCGGGAGTTCCGAGCTCGAACGTGTCGCCGACCAGCTTCGGTCCGGCCGGCGAACCCTCACCGCGATCGTTGGAGAGAAAGGCGCGGGCAAGAGCGTGTTCATTCGGCGCCTGCAGGAGTCGGTGGAGGACATCGACGTCCATTGCATATCTTGCCCTGAAGAGGGCGCAGATGCCCTTCTGAAGGAGTTTGCAAAGATCGCAGGCAAGCCCACCGCGGAGGGAGAAGACCTGGTCGGAGCCATGCGCAGCCTCGGCCGATGCGTCGTCGTTGTCGACGACCTCCAGCGACTCGTCATCCCCGCCGTCAACGGCCTGCGGGGCCTCGACACGTTCACCGACTTCAGTCGGGCGGTTGGCGGCGGCATCTCATGGGTCGTCACGATTGGCTCGGCAGCGTGGCAGTACATTCGGCGCGCCCGAGGCGACCGTGTCTCGTTCGAGCAGATCATCCAGCTCCCAGGCTGGTCCGAAGACACGCTGGGCGAGCTCATCAAGGGCCAATGCGAGATCGCCGGAATCGATCCGAGCTTCGAAGGCTTGGTCGTCCCGCGGCAGAGTGAGCCGTTACCCGACCAGGGCGACCGCACCGAGGCCAGCTACTACCGGCTGTTGTGGGACTACTCGAAGGGCAACCCGGCCGTCGCCATGCACGCCTTCCGCGAGTCCTTGTTCCGAGACGAAGAAGGCGGCGTCGTCGTCCGCCTGTTCAAGGAGCCTCCGCCGGAGGAGATCGAGGCACTGAGCCTCTCTCAGCTCTTCGTCCTGCGGACCGTTGTTCAGCTGGAGTTGGCGTTGCTTCCAGAGATCGAACGCGCCACGCAACTCCCCTCCAAGGACGTCGAAGACGCGATGCGGTTCTGCAGCTCGCGCGGCTACGTCGAGCCATTCCAGGGCGGGTACCGAATGACCTGGCCCTGGTACCGCACCATCACCACCGTCCTTCAACGGCAGCACCTGCTCTCGTCTCTGTGAGTCCACAATGATCACGACGCTCACGACGCTCACCACGCTCACAACAAACTCGAGCCTCACCGCTCCTCTCGCTCTCACCGGGCCGCTCATGGCAGAAGCGGCTCCGGACGTCGAGGCATTGGGCCAGATCGCCCGGTTGATCCAATGGAGCGGCGTGTTCACGTCGGTCTTCGTCGTGATCGGGACCGCGATCACGATGCGGTTCCTCAAGCAGTCCGTCGCCGGACTCAGCCAGCGTTTTCCCAACCGGCGGCTCCTGCTCCAAAAGGTCGCGACCTTTGCCCAGTTCCTGCTCTACGTCGGAACCGGATTCACCGTCATCTACCTCAGCTTCGACTTCAACGAGAGCATCATCGCGCTCATCGGCGGTACGGTCGCGGTGTCGATCGGCTTCGCGATCAAAGATCTGGTCGCCTCGTTCATCGCCGGCATCATGATCATGATCGACCGACCCTTCCAGGTCGGCGACCGCATCACGTTCGGAGGAGAGTACGGAGATATCACCGCGATCGGCCTCCGCTCCGTCCGCCTACAGACGCTTGGCGACAACACCGTCACCATTCCGAACAACAAGTTCCTCAGTGACATGACGTCCAACGGGAACTACGGCGCTCTGGACATGCAGTGCACGATGGACTTCTACATCGCGCCGGACCAAGACGTGAGGCGCGCCCGCGAACTCGCGGCCGAGTGCGCTGTGTCCAGCCGCTACACGTTTCTCGAGAAGCCAGTCGTGGTGTTGGTCAACCAGGTGATCACGGAAAACTACCTGGCGGTCCGGCTCCGGGTGAAGGCCTACGTGCTCGACACTCGCTACGAGAAGTTGTTCGAAACCGACGTCAACATGCGGGTGATGGATGCTTTCTCGGAAGCGGAGATTCTCTCGCCCGCGATTATCGTCCGCAGCCGATCCAACCCGACGAAGGCCAGCGCCATTGTCGATGCCGGGTCCTGAGCCCAGGGACCGACTCGGGACGGCCCCTAGGGCGCTTCGCAGGTGCCAGAGAAGCCAACGCGCTCGGCCAAGTCGCGGCACTGCTCCCCGGGGACCTGAGCCGGCTCGGCCGGGTCGTCGATGCAAGGAAACGCGCCCTCGCTCGACCACAGCGGCATCCCACTGGGGGTTCCGTCGACCATGAGCTCCACGACGTTCGCCCCTACCGAGTTGCCGTCTCCGAAGGGGTCGAACATGTTGCTGTCGCTCGGGACATAGATTCGACACTCACCATCGCCCGAACCAACCCGGGTTGCGGTGCCCTCGAGGTTGTTGCGAGCGTTGCCTTCGTCGTCAAAAGGGTCGTCGGAATCCAGAGAGGGGAAGGAGATATCGCCGGCGCCGCTGATGCTGCTTTGGGTCAGAGACCAAGACTGAGGCTCGACCTCCAGGCTGAAGCCGTCGGATTCGGCCCCCTCGATCAACAGTCGCTCGAAGGTCGCCGAGCACTCACCGCCGCTACACACGCTGGCGTCGGCATCTGGAACCCGCACGCCGATCCCGCCAGACCCGAACACGCTCACGTCGCGCAAGACCAGCTCATCGGGCTCTCGCAGCTCCAGCCCGGTGCTCGTACTGTTGAGTACGACAAAGTTCTCGATCACCAGACCCACGGGCGCGAGGTTTTCAGAGTTCTGCCCCACGACCACACCTCGATCGTCTCCGAGTGAGAGCGACTGCACGATGCGGATGTTTCGCCCGGCGCTCTCACCGTCTTGGCCGAAGCCGCCTGTGACTTGGAACCCGCGCGCGCTGCCTTCGGAGACGCAGTTTTCGAGCAACACGCCGTTGCTGCGCTCGACGTAGAACGAGTTGTCCCCGCGGTCCGGGCTGCCCGCCGAGCACATCGGGCATGCCGTCGTCCCCCTCAGGTCCTGTGAATCAGGATCGGCGCAGTCGGGCCGGTCCGGACATGCATCGAGATCCGGCACCTCGTGCGAATGGGCGTAGCAGCGACGACACGTGACCTCGTCAGAGTTGTAGATCGAAAAGCCCGACCGAAAGAAGTCGTGCAGCTCCACGTCCTCGATCAAGACGTCGGTTGCCCCGCCCAGAACGAATGCGTGCTCGTTGAAGAAGCGGTTGGTGTGGTGAACGAACACGTGCTTCACCTGCACGTTCTGCGTGCCGTACAGCGCCACCGGAGCTCGCCACGCCCCGGTGTCGTCGGAGGCGTTGTCGATGGAGATGATCGAGAACCCGCGGAATCGCCAGTGGCTGCACTGGTCGGTACCCAATCCGTAGGCTCTGCCCTCGCGATCGATCACCGCCTGGCCATCGTTCTCTGCTCGGACGAAAATCGGCATCTGCGCGGTGCCGGAGTTCGCATCGCCATCCTCGCAATCCGCGAACGGCGTACCGACCTCGGATTCGGCGTAGCGGCTGTCGAGAACCACCAAACTGCTGCCCGCCGAGAGCTGCGCGATCGCGTGGCCGTAGGTTCGCCACGGCGCATCCCGGGTTCCGGCGTTCGCGTCGTCCCCGTCCGGTCCCAAGTAGACGCACCCGTCGAACGTCGCCGGGTTGTCGTCGTCGCAGTCTTCGTCTGCACAGCCGGGCCCAACCCCTGCGCCATCACCGTCGAGGTCGACGCAGGTGTCGATGCCCCCGGTGCTCTCTGCGTCCGTATCCGTATCCGATTCCGTTTCCGTGTCCAGGGTCGCGACCGTCGGATCCGAGCTGATACCGGTGCCGGTTCCGGTCGAGCCCTCTGTCGCGGAGCCTCCCGCGGCATCGACACACTCCCCGGCCAGATTCCCAGGCGCGTGTTCGCTGTAGCGGAAACCAACCGGGCAATCGGGGTCAGGGAACCCGCAATACCCCGTCGCAGCGCACGATCCGCTCAGTCCGTTGAGGACACAGTCGCTGTCCTGCGCGCAGGCGAACACGTCGAACTGGACACACGAGGCGGAACCCGCGATCCCGAGGATCAGCAGACAAGTTCGCGCCCCGAGTACCCCGTCCAGCACCGCAGTACAGTACCATTCAACCCGGGTGGAAGGGTCCGACGCAGAGCTGTTCGCAGCGTGGCGACAAGGCAATGCCGCCGCCGGAAATGCGCTGGCTCGTCGGCACTATCAGCCCGTCCTGCGATTCTTCGAGTACCGGACCGGGCAGGCAGCAGAGGACCTCGTCCAGCGAACGTTCGCGGCATGCGCGGCGTCACTGGCGGCGTATCGCGGCGACGGTTCATTTCGTGGATTTCTGTTCGGCATCGCACGCAATGTGCTGCTCAATCACCTGAGAAGCCGTCGCTACGACGACGCGATGAGTCGCCTCGACGGGCCCGAGGGAGGCTCATCCAGGACCGGGATGAGCACCATCGTCGCCCGCCGCGACGAACAACGCGTCTTGCTGCAGGCCTTGGTCGCACTCCCCGAGGAGCTCCAAACGCCACTGGTCTTGTTCTACTGGGAGGATCTCAAAGCCCAGGAGTTCGCAGACGCGCTGGGATGCGTGCCCAGTACCGCGCGTGGCCGCCTCGCTCGGGCCCGAGAAGCGCTGCGTGGCCATGTCGATGAGTTCGCGAGCTCGGGTTCGACGCGAGAGCGGCTGGGCGCCGACGTGGATGGCTGGCTCCGTTCACTCACTCGCGAAGATTGAGCCCAGATTGAGCCCAGATTGAGCCTGCTTCATTGGGGTATTCTCCCGCCCACGTGCTCGAAATCGTCGTCAGCATCGCAGTGGCCCTCGCGTCACTCGGACCCGTCGACGACGCGATCGACCGCGCTCGAGCCGAGGCGTCGAGCGGAGACATCGAAGCCGCAATCGAGACGGTACGTGACGCCCGGGAACAGCACGACGACCCGGATCTGCTCTACGTCGAGGCCCAACTCCAACGCATCTCCAACAACTGCGCCGCCGCGGTCCCGTTGTACGAAGAGTTCCTCGCGACCGATCCCCCGGAAGAGGATCGCGCCGAAGTCGACCGCAACCTCAACGACTGTCGTGAAGAGTTGGGGGTGACGGAGCCCATCCCGGCTCCACCGGCTGAGCCTCCACCTCCGGTCCTCGTCGAGCCTCCAGCCGAAACGACCCCCGCGCCGGTTGCACCTGCCCCTGCAGCACAGGGTCCAGACCGGCTCGGGCTCGGGCTGTGGATCGGGGGCGGCGTCCTTGTCGTCGGCGGCGCCGCAAGCTACGGCGCGGCGTGGGGACTTCGGGCTCGCAGCGACGCCGGAGACCCAACCCTCGACGCATATTTGAAGCGCGAGCGGACTGCAAGGACGCTCAGCGGCGTTGGAGTCGCCCTAGCAGCGACCGGAGCCGCGGTCCTCGTGGGTGCCGCGGTCCGCCACGTCGTGCGCCGTCGCTGACCGAAGGGCGTGATACGGTCGGTTGCGAGGCCTTCGCGCAGCGATGACCGACGAGCACGAGCCGATCGATAGCACTCCAGACCTGGTTGGCCGCCAGCTGGGGCGCTACACGTGCCTGCGAGAAATCGGCGCCGGCGGAATGGCAGTGCTCTACCTCGCGCAGCGAACCGGCGCGAAGGGGTTCACCAAGCGATTCGCGCTCAAGCGCATCAAGCCGAAGTACGCCGCCGACACCAACTTCATGCGCATGTTCATGCGCGAAGCCAAGCTCTCGGCCACGCTCGACCACCCGAACATCGCACAGGTCGTCGACTTCGGTCAGGACGGTCAAGAACACTTCATTGTGATGGAGTACGTGCACGGGGTCGACCTGCGCCGGCTGATTCGCGAGAGCGCGGACAACAAGCTTCCGCTCGAGTGCGCCCTTTCGGCGGGAACCAGGGTCTGTGCTGCCCTGCACTACGCTCATGAAAAGCGGAGCCCCGAAGGACAGCCGCTCGAGCTCGTCCACCGGGATGTCTCGGCGACCAACGTGCTCGTCAGTCTCGATGGCGCGATCAAGCTGACCGACTTTGGCATCGCCAAGGGCTTCGCTTCCGACGGCACAGGAACCAACTCCAGCATGTTGGTTGGAAAGCCCGGATACATGTCGCCCGAGCAGGTCCGCTGCGAGGCGCTCGACAGGCGTAGCGACGTCTTCTGCATCGGCATCTTGCTGTACGAGATGACGACCGGACGGCGCTGTTTCTACGGCGACAGCGTGTTCGCGGTTCTCAACGCGACGCAGCGGGCGCAGTACGTCAAGCCAACCCGCCGCGATCCGAACTTCCCCGGCGGGCTCGCAGCGATCATCGAGAAAGCGCTCGAGGCCGACCCCGCCGAGCGATACGACTCCGCTCGGCAACTTCAGCTCGCGCTCGAGGACTTCGCGCTCGACCATCGCATTCGCACCTCGGACACCGTCCTCGCGGACTACCTCGCAACGCTGGACCTGAAGCTCGACGACCCATCGAACTGGGTGCCGGAGCCGCCGGCGTCCGGGACATCGATGCGCGAGTCCGGCGGCACCGCGTTCATGCTCTCGGGCGGTGTGGAGGCGGCACCGGCGTCCGTCCCCGATCTCGAGGCCCCAACGCAACCCTCGCCGAAACGGCCTTGGTTGATCGGTGTCGCACTTGGGCTCGTGGCGCTGGGCGGCCTCGCACTTGCGAACCCGTGGGAGACCGAGGCCACCCCGTCGGCTCCCGCCACCGCCTCGCAGCAACCATCCGCGGTCGTCGACCCGCAGACATCTCCGGAACCCGAACCACCGGCCGACCCCACGCAGGCGCCCGCGCCCAAAGCCGAGCCCAAAGCCAAAACGGTCGCCGAAGCCGAAGTCGATGAACCGCCCACCGAGGTCGAACCTGACCCGGTCCCGCCCCCCCGGACCAAGAAGAAGTCCCGGCGTCGCAAGGGCAAGAAGAAGCCGAGCCAGAAGTCTGACTCGGCTCTCGAGAACCTCTTGCCGCCTTCGCGGCGCAAGGGCTGAGCTCAGCCGCGCAGTCCGGCGAGCTCGGTGGAGAAGTCTCCGAAGTCTCCGCCGTAGCCAGCTGCCCGCATCGCGGTGAGCGTGACCTCGGCGGGGTGGCTTTCCTGCCCGTCGATGTGCTGGCCCGCGACCAGTCCCCCCACGTTGCCAGCGACCAGCACCGACATGTTCTGGGTGGAGTGCGTGCTGTAGCCGCCGTCGACCGGGTCTTCACCGTGGCCACCCTCGAAGCACAGCACGAGTGCCGTGTTGTCGAGCAACGAGCTGCCATCCCACTCCTGCGTCTCCTTGAGCATGCGAACGAGCTTGGCGAACTGACCGACGTGCCAACCGACGACGTCGCCCATCGCCTCTTTCGGCATGGATCCCGTGTGGCCGATCTCGTGGATGTCGATGTCCCAGCCAGCGCCGATGTTCGATGCGCCCATCCACGACTTCCAGTTGGTCATCTGCAGGGACGCGAAACGGGTCACGTCGCAACTGAACGCCATCCGGATCAGCTCCATCTGCCGTTGCGCGCGGGTGTCTTCGTCACTCCAGCCGAGGCTGCCGTCGATCTGGTCGACGCCGGCGACCTGTCCACCGAGAGCAGGGTCTTCGCCGGGATCCATCGGACCCAAGCAAGCGCCCGAGATGTCGCCGGCACCGCTGCGAAGCTGGTTCTCGAGAAGCTCGACTTCGTGGAGGTGACGCTGTAGTCGCTCCCGGTCCGACGCTCCCAATCGGGTCATGAGTGCTTGCGCAGCACCGCCGACTTCATCGAGCACGCTGGCCCGCCGCTCGATCGCGGCCAACATCTCCGGCGACGCATCGGGGGGCAGGAAAACCGAGTTGAGGAAGTTGAAGGTCTCGCGCGGCGACACGAACGGGTCGATCGGAGTGATCGAGCCACCATCATCGCGGAAAGAGATACGGCCAGCCGAGCCACCGTTGCCGCCCATGTAGTCAATGGGCTGCACCCGTTGGCTGAGCGAGGGCACGACCGTGTCGGGTGCCATCGACTGGACCATCAGCTGGTCGGAGCTGGCCCCGTCCATCCGTGCCTTGATCAGCGCCTTCATGCCCGAGAGTTGAGGCGTGACGGTGGGGCCGAAGTGGAAGTCGAGCTCGGTGAGCCGACCGCCGGGTGCCAAGCTGCCGTTGCCCCACGGGATGAGCAGGTTGGACACGAGCGAAACGTCTTGTCCAACGCCCTCGTTGAACAGCGGCTGCAGCGAGTGCATCGATGCGCCAACGGTTTCGAGGTCACCATAGGTGCCCGGCACGAGGATTTCGCCCTCGTTGGGGGTGTTGTATCGACCACTCGATGTCCCCGCGTAGCAGAAGACGTATCGCGTCGGAGTTGCGCTACCGCCCGCCACAGCCGAGCGCGGCATCATGGATTCGAGCACGGGGAGGCAGAGCGCAGCGCCGCCAGTTCCGGCCAGAAAGTTTCGTCGAGAAAGGCGTCGGGACATCAGTCGTTCTCCGTGTGCTGGCGGGCGAATCCGAAGGAGGGGTCGGTGACATGCTGAAGGAGAAGCTCCTTGAACTCGAAGTCACCCTCGCCGAGTTCTTCCATGGTCCGCTCGATGATTCCGTGGTCGACGTCGTCGAGTTCGGTGCGTCCGACGGCAAACCGGTAGGCCTGCTCGGCGAGACAATCGTTGAGCAACTTGCTGTCGGCGATGAGCACGCCCAGCTCTCCGGGGCCGTTGAACTTGCCCAGGCCAGGCACTTCGCCTTCGCCCTCGATCTCACACTCGGGCTTGCCGGGGTCCGTGCCGCGCCATTGGCCAAACTCGTCGTAGTTCTCGAGGCCGAAGCCCAGCGTGTCGAGCATCGCGTGGCAACCGGCGCAGCTGGCCTGCGTGAGGTGAGCCGCGGCTTCGTCGATCTTGCACGCGCCTTCGACGGGATCGGGAGGCGGCGGGACATCGGCGGGAGGTTCGGGAACCTCGAGACACAAGAGCATCGAGCTGACGACATGGCCACGAACGATCGGGCTCGTGTCGCCGTCCTTGAAGCCGTTGGAGAGGAACGTACCGTGGGAGAGAATGCCGGTCCGTCCGCTTTCGCCGTAGTTCACCCAGTCTCCAGCAGCATTGCCCGGGGCCTCGATGCCGTAGTGCTGGGCGAGGACATCATCGACGAACGTCTCCTCGCTACGGAACAGGTCCTGCCAGACCATCTCCTCATCGAAGACCACGCGGTTGATGAGCGCGGCCGTCTCGGCCCGCATCGACTCACCGAGGTCGCCGCCGATCGCCATGACCTCGTAGCCCATCCACATCGCGTGAAAGCGCTGGACTCGCTCCTTGGCGCGCTCGTCCGCGAGCATGCGGACCGCTTCGACCTCAACGTCTCCAGGGTTGCCCAAGCGGCCGGCCGCGGCGGCGTCCAGCAGAGCGTCATCGGGACCGACACCCCACAGCAGGAACGACAGCCGCGAGGCCACCGCCCAGTCGTCGAGCCGGACGACCTCGGGATCCTCCGTCGGCTCTCCGGCGTCGACGCGGTAGAGGAACTCGGGGTGCTGCAGAAACATTCGGACGGCGATGGAGATCGCCAGGCTGGAATCACCAGCGGCCTCGGCCTCGTCCATCATCCAGCCGCCCCAGCGTGTCGCCTCATCGTCGGTCACAGGGCGCCGAAGCGCGCGGCGACCAAACGACCGAACGAAGCTGTCGAAGCAGTTCGCGTCGACGGCAGCGGACTCGCACGGCACGACCGCGCTCCAAAGCTGCGCGTCCGCCAGCAGACTCTCGGCCGCCTCCCCTGCCAGGGACTCAGCGGCCACGATCAGGGACGCCGACTCGGCCTGGGTCGTGTAGTCGTTGTCGAAGGGCAGCAGGTCGTCCGAGGGAAGCGATGACGCGCCACTGGCCAGCTCGACGCCGGTCAGGTCTTGGACGGTCTCCACGTACTCCACGCGCGTCAGACGACGCATGCCGGACTGCGCGACCAGCTGAGGGAGCTCTGGGACCTCGGCATCGCCACCGGACTCGCCACCGGAGCCTTCCGAGTCATCCGAATCGCCGCCCGAGGCTGCGGTCCCGGCCGACTCCGAATCCGCGCCGCCGCTCGCCCCGACTTGAACACCGGAGTAGCAGCCACCCACCAGAGCAAGTCCGGCCAGCGCTGCCCACATCTTCCCGTCCGTCATCGACCCCCAAGTAACCCCAGTGCCAAAACTGTCCACGGCCGACCCGATCTTTTTTCAGCTCGGTCCCAAGCGCTTGAAATAACGGAGTTTAACGCCCATTGATCCGCCCCGAGTTCGACAAGACATCACCTGCCATGTCAGTGTCAGTGCGCGGTGGGGCAGCGACGACTTCAAGCGATCTGGGTGTTTTGCGCGATCCTCGCAGGAGGGTGCACCGGCGGCGAAGCGACGGACAGTGCCGCACCGTCTGGCACGGCGTCGCTCGGCGGGAGCACCGGGGAGGACAGCGACGACGACACCACGACGGGCCCAACGTCCGCGGGGGTCACAAGCGCCGTCCCGACCAGCACGAGCCCGTCGTCCAACTCTTCGCCGACGGCATCCGACCCAACCCTCGATCCATCCGACTCTGACGAGGGATGCCTTGGGTGCATCAACGCCGCAGGCATCTGCGAGGCCGGTGAGTTCGACGACTCCTGTGGCCGCGGCGGTTCGCCCTGCATGGTCTGCGAGGGCGCGTCCCAGTGTGCGGAGGGCCTGTGCGAGGCCCCGCCGGACTGCGGACCGGACAACTGCAACGGGTGCTGCGACGGCGACGACTGCGTCGCGACGCCCTCCAACGCCCAGTGTGGAGCGGATGGTGGGGAGTGCACCGAGTGCGACAGCGAAGCCACCTGCACCGCGGGCGCATGCGAGCTTCCCTGTGAGGACACCTGCTTCGGTTGCTGCACACCCAGTGGCGAGTGCATCGACGACGAGGAGCAAGATGCGAGTGCTTGCGGATTCCTCGGATTCGACTGCGAAGCGTGCGTCGGCGACCAAAACTGCGATTTTGGCGTCTGTAGCTCACCCGGTTGCATCGAGACCTGCGATGGGTGCTGCATCGGCGACACCTGCTACGACGGCTTCGACGACACCGAATGCGGATTCGAGGAGACCTGCGAGGTCTGCAGCGACGGGCAGGCCTGCGACGGGTACGACTGTGTGCCCAACCCCGGCGTGCAATGGCAGGTCGTGCTTCTCGACGGAGAGATCGTCGCGATGCAACCCGGTGGCGGTACTTGGGATGCGTTCGGCGGAGCGCCCGACCCCTACCTCGACATCGCCGAACTCGACTTCGAATCGATGTTCGTCGACAACACGCTCGATCCGGTCTGGAACGAGACGGTCACGTCCGCCATCCTGACCCCGGATCTCCAAGAGACGCTCACCTTCCGGATGCGCGACTCGGATGTGTTGGTCGACCAGCTTGTCGGCACCTGCACCGTCGACCTCCCCGACGAAGCCTTCGGCGGACTCCACGAGGTCACGTGTCAGGTTGGCGGGGACTTCGCGTGGTCCGTCCTGCTGTCGATTCAGCCGATCCAAAAATAGTTCTCGCCGGCGCAATCCCGCGAGGGGGGTCGAGCACTACCCCCGGCGAATCATGAAGAAGTTCGCTGCAGCTCTCGCCGTTTCCCTGCTCCTGCCCGCCTGCGCCGCCAAGTCGGCCGACAAGGCCCCGATCGCGTCGACACCGGCCACCGTGGCCTCGGGAGACCACGCGGGCACGTACTCGCTGTCCAGCGACGACTTCAGGGCAGCGCCCGACGGATGCCGGACCGGAGGCGATCACCGCGAGGCCTGGTCGATCGAGATGGGCGATACCGCAAACGACGCGTGGGCGGCCACCGAACGCTACGGGGAGCACTCCAACCCCTATTCCTGCACCCACGAGGGCGAAGGGTTCTCGTGCACGTCGGAGGCAGGCTTCGACTACACGAAAACCGGCAAGGACGCGGACGTGAAGCTCGACATTCGCTACGACGGCTCCTGGGGCGTGGCGGGCACCATGAACGGCTCCTACGAACTCGCCTTCACCTGCCAGGGCTCGGAGTGCGCGGACGTGGCCGCACATTGGGGCGTCAACTCGTTCCCCTGCGCCAACGAGGGCACGTTCGAGGGAACACGCGGGTAGACTCTCCATCTCCGTGGTCACGACCGATTTGGAGCTGCTCGAGGCCTGGCGTGGTGGAGAAACCACCGCTGGCGAGGCCTTGTTCGAGCGTCACTTCGATGCCGTCATGCGGTTCTTTCGCAACAAGATTGACGAGGGCTCCGAGGACCTCGTCCAGCGCACCTTCCTCGCGTGTGTCGAGGGCAAGGAGCGCTTCGAGGGGCGTTCATCGTTCCGAACGTATCTGTTTGCGGTCGCGCACAACCTGTTGCGAACTCGCTTTCGGCAGCAACACCGAGGCATCCAGATCGATTTCACCGAGCAATCGATCTGGGACATCGCCCCCGCGCCCAGCACCGTGATGGCGCGTGATCGAACCCAGCGGGTGCTGCTCGAGGCCATGCGCCGGATCCCGATCGAGAGCCAGGTCGCGCTGGAGCTTCACTACTGGGAAGGGCTCACCGCGGCCGAGATCGGGGTGGTGATCGAGGTGCCCACCGGAACCGCGAAGACCAGAATCCGTCGGGCGCGACAACTCTTGGGCCAGGCGATCGAAACCCTGGCCCAAGGCGAAAACCTCGACACGAGCGGACTCGACCTCGACGTCTGGGCACGCTCGGTTCGGCAGGTCTTGCTGCGATGAACGACGAAACACCAGAGGTCGAGGACACCGCGCCCGACCGACCCGCCGATCGGGGTATCGAGTATGCCCGCGTGAAGTCGATGGTCCGCGGCACGCTGTTCGGTCGCGAATCCACGCCGCTTCGCCTGGGACGTTTCACGGTCCTGGAGCGGCTCGGCCAGGGCGGGATGAGCATCGTCTACGCCGCCTACGATGACGAGCTCGACCGCAAGGTCGCGCTGAAGCTCCTCCGACCCGAGGGAGCCTCCAAGCAGCACGCTCCGCAGCGACTCCGACGCGAAGCTCAGGCCATCGCCCGGCTCTCCCACCCCAACGTGATCCCCATCTACGAGGTTGGAGAGCACGATGGGCAGGTGTTCTTGGCGATGGAGTTCGTCCGGGGCGTCACTCTCCGCAGCTGGCTCGGCGGGGGCCCGCGTCCTTGGTCGGAGGTCTCGGAAGTGCTGCTCCAAGCCGCCCGAGGCCTGGCGGCCGCGCATCGGGCAAACATCGTCCACCGCGACTTCAAGCCCGACAACGTGATGGTCGACGATGATGGGCGCGTCCGGGTGCTCGACTTCGGCGTTGCGGCACTGGAGCTGGACGTCGCCGCGGACACGATGCTCGAGCTCCGTCCTCGGGATGCCAAGCTCACCCACGACGGGGCCCTGGTCGGAACCCCGATCTACATGGCGCCGGAGTGCCTCGCGCGCGAGGCCGCTTCCCCCGCGTCCGATCAGTTCTCGTTCTGTGCCGTTTGTTTCGAAGCGGTCGCCGGTCAGCGGCATCGATCCGGCGACACGCTCGCGCAGCTCGAGGCCTCGGGTAAGACACCGCCCTCATTCTCGTCCGACGTCGCCGCTCCCGCGCGCGTCCGCGCGACGATCCTTCGAGGACTCGAGGCGAACCCGGCCGACCGACACGCAGACATGGACGCGTTGATCTCCGCGCTCCAACCTCGCCACCGTCGGCGATGGGCCGTACCCGTCATCGGCATCAGCGCAGCAACCGGCATCGCGGCCTGGGCCGTCGCGTCTGATTCAGACGCGTGCCAGACCGGTGAAGACGCGATGCACGACATCTGGAGCGACCCCGTGAAGTCGCGGGTCCACGATGCCCTTGTCGCCGGCTCCCCCTCCGTCTCGCTTCGTGACTGGGATGCCGCAACCGATGCCCTCGATACCTACGCCGGGCGTTGGGAGGCCGCCCATGCGGGTATCTGCGATGCGGACGGCCCTGACGGGGAGGCGGCGCTCGAGCAGGCTCTGTGCTTCGAGTGGCTTCAAGGCGACCTGGCGGCCGTGGTCACGACGCTCGGCCAGGGGGCGCTGCTCTCGGCCGTTCCGGGGAGGGTCGACGGACTCGACGACCCCGAGGCCTGCACGGACCCACGCAAGGTCGCCGACATTACCCAGCTCCGCCGACGCAAGAGCACCCCCGCTCCCGATGGCCTCGACGCCGGGCTGCTCTCAGACTTCGAGGAAGGCCCGCTGACACGTTTCGGCGCGGGGTGGTCGCCTTCGACGGACGTGCTGGCGGGCGGCCAATCCATCTGCGAGCTGGAAGTGGCGCAGGGGGGCAAGGACAGCGCGCATGCGCTCCGCCTGCACGGCGAAGTCCGAGGTTCTCAAGCCCCGTTGTGGAGCGGAGCGATGGTCTTCCTCGGGGAGCAGCACTTCGCGCCGGCGAACCTCCAGCGCGTCGAGACCCTCTCCTTCTCGGCGCGCGGAACCCCAGGGCACTACGCGGTGATGGTCTTCACGCTGCGGGACGGCTTCACGCCCGGACTCCAGGCGTTCGAACTCGATGAGCCCTGGCAGCACATCGAAGTGGACCTCGACGCGTTGGCGGCGGAGCGTTACGACGTCACGGGCGTGTTCATCGGACGCGTACAGCCCGGCGCCTTCGACATCCGGCTGGATGATGTTCGGTTCGACTCAGCGACACCATGAAGAAAGTTGGGAACGGTTCGGCCGCGGTGGCAACGAACGCTCTTGCCGTGTTCACTGTCGCCCCTCAGATTGGTCTCAGCCTTCGATCCGCTACGGTTCTCGTCCTCGTCCTCAGCTCCGCGTGCGACAGCGCGGATGAGGGGGCCGATGCGACCGACGCCGAAGTGGACGGAACCGGGACAGAGGGCGACAGCGAGGGAGGCGGGAGCGAAGCGAGGATCATCGTCACCGTCGATGACGGCACCGTCTACGAGCTGGTCGACGTGACCTCGTGCGAGACCTCGGCCACCAACCCCAGCGGGTTCCCGCTCGACAACGGCTACGACCTGGCGGGAAAGACCGCCGATGGTGCGTTCGGGCTCACCGCGATCCGTGCCGGATTGGATGACGAGAACGCGGTCTTCAGCGGCGCGGTCGAGGGTGGCTTCGACGAGAACGGGCTGAACGCAACGATGCTGTACCGCTTCAACGTGGACAGCTTGACGTTGGTGGTCGACGGCACCGATGTCACGGGCACGGTGGGGTCCGACGCCGTCGCACCGACGCGACCGCATGGGGACAATGCGGTGTTCACCATCGACGCTCGCTGCGATTGAGCGACGCACTCACGTTCGTGTGCACCCGAAGTCGACGCCGAGCGTCACCCCACCGAGCGTTCGCTGGAGGATCGTGACCTCACCCGCGGACGTACAGCGCACCCCGCTGGGCGCAAATTGCTCGGGCATGTTCTCCAGAGCGGACACCGCCCGCAGCGGTTCGAGCCGCTCTTGGAGCAGCTGCGCGCGAAAGCTCCCGGGGTCGTCAACGGTCGCGACCATCGATCCCACGCTCACCTGAACACCACGCAGACCGGAGTCGGTCGCAATACTGCGGAACCGGGCGAGGCAATCCTCGACGCGTTCGATCCGGGCGATGGTCGTTTCGAGACCCTCGAGTTGCGCCGAGACGCTCACCGAGAAGGACGCCGCAGATTCCGATCCCTGCACGTGTGCTGGGCTGTAGTCGAGCACCCGGGCGGAGCACAACGGGTCCTCGCTCCACAACCCACTGACATACGTCGCGACCTCCTGAGCCCGTTCGACGGCGGCCCCAGGATCGGAAGCCCGGACCTCGATGTTCGCCCTGGCGCTCGCGCCGTCCGGAGGCACCACAAGCCCTCCCACGAGCGCCGGATTGACTGCGGGAACGACCTCGCTGCCTCCGTACGACCGCAGGCCCGTGGCATCCCCTGCGAACGCCACTTCTGCCGGGTCGGCCGCATCCACGCCGCGCCAGCATCCACCGAGGGCAAGCAAGAACAGAGACAACCCGGCTGCTGTGCGACGCATCCCCGAAAGCTACGGCGAGCCCGGCCGGCCATCCAGCCAGTGGACGCTCGTTTGCGACCGTTCACGCAATGAGACCCGTCCGACAGATTTCCTCAATCTTTCCGGGATCACTTTGTGGCCCCCGAAGACTCCTTCCGCATGAAGCACCGCCTTCGCAACATCCTGGGGTTCACCACCATCGCTGCGGGCCTCTGCGCCCCCTTGGCTGTGCATGAGCGCGCCGACGCCGCGTCCCCGAGCTACTCCATCTACTGCCGCGGCGGGCAAGGGCGTGCAGAGTTCCACCTCAGCCCCGCGGGCGTGACGACGGAGAAACAGTTTCTTCACGCCTCGGCCCCCTACAACGCGGAGACACTGCGCCCCTCGACGTGTGCATGGCCGGACCGCGCGATGCGACCCAACGAAGCAGCGCGGCTTCTGTATGCCCGGCCGTTCGACTCGGGGCGCGACCGGATCACGGTGCGCACCAACATGCAGTTGCAGCTCGCTCGCCACGGCAATCGAAAGATCACCGAGAGGCCGTTGCCCTCCGACATGGCCGCCGTCAACCGCCTGCAAGACCCCAACTACATCGTGGAGTTTCGCGTGCACAGCGACAGCGTCGTCAAGCAGGACCGCACGGGCAACAAACGCACGCTCAACGTCCTCAAAGTCGACGAGGTCGGCGTGGTCCGGCAGATCGGCGTCAGCGATCGGGGCTAGTCATGCATTCGTACCTTTGCAGTCACCTACGCTACGGCCTTGGCCTCACCGCCCTCCTGTTTGGCCTTGCCCCAGCCCTCGCGCCTCGGCCCGCCCAGGCCCTACCGGAGGCATACACACTGTTCTGCCGGGGCGGCCACGGCCGAACCGACGTCATCATCCTGGCCGACAAGACATACGCACTCAAGAAACACGTGCTGCACGGGGATGATGCCTTCGGTGCGGGCGAACTCAGGCCCGCCGCTTGCGTCTGGGCCGATCGCGGCATGCGGACGGACGAGCCCCGGCAGCTGCTGTTCCAAGGACGGTGGTTGGGCGGGGTGCACATCTCGTCCACGGGATTCACGCTCGGCAAGGGCCTGCTCAAGAACGGAAGCTGGTGGACCCGAGTGATTCCGGGAAACATGGCGCAGCTCAACCACCTGCAGGACCCCAACTACGTCGTTGAGTTCAAGGCGTTTCGTCAGCAGGCCTCATGGTCCGCGGACGGACCTGCGAAGCCAGTATCGGTGCTTCGGGTCTCAACGATCGTGGGTTCGATGCGCGTGGACGCCCAGAGCGACCGCGGGTGACCGCACTCTTTTGGGATCACTTTCCGCGGACGAAAGACCTCTGGATCGATGTCCTTTCCGCGTCAGCCCAAACTCCCCCTCTTTGCGGCGATCCCAGCCGCCATCCTCCTGTTTGCCTGTGACTCGGCGGGCACAGGAGGCGGAGACCAAGGCGGATCGACCGGCACCGTCGAAGAACCCACGACGGGGATCGATGACAGCTCGGGCACAGGGGGCGACTCCACCGGAGAGCCCCCCACGACGGGCAACGCCGGACTCACGTTTCGGCCCCTGCTGGGATCCGACGCCAAGGAGCAGTTCGATGCAGCGGCGCGGCCCTTCATCCCCGAGGACACCAGCACCGACCGCGGCGACCTCTTGGTCCTCCTGTGTGACACGGATGACACCAGCTGCGCCGACCCCATCGTGCGGGTGATCGACAAACAGGACGAAGCCCAGTGGCCAGCGGATGTTGGAGGTCCCGCGCCGATCCAAAAGAGCTTCGGCCCGCAGATCACCCTCGAGGACCTACCCGCTGGTACCTACGCGATGACGATCGTCTACGACAGCCTCGACTCGCAGCGCCGCGGCTACGGGTGGGACGACGGCTTCGAGACGGACGAGACGGCGTGGGGCGGCATCGTGTCGGAGACCGATCTGATGCTCGCGCAGAGTGTACCCGCGCCGGCACAAAACCCGATGCCGATCACCCTCGAGGTCACCCTCGTCGACGACGACACCCTCGACATGGGCGACCTGGTGCTCGCCCACTACCACGAGCGCAAGATCTCCGAGCCCCCCGCGGACAACGGGCTGCTCGTGGTGGGCAACAAGACGGACAACGCGATGCGAATCGTCGACTTGGCCTCGTACACGGTCCAGTCGCAGCGCGCGGGCTACGACATCCCCCTCGTCGACAGCAATGGCGAGGAGATCATGGGCTCGATGTGCAATGTGATCGAGGGCCCGGGGACCACCGTCTACGCACTATTCACGTCCTCCGGTCTGCCGAACGACGAGGCCGGATTTGCGGCGCAGTTCGACGTTGAGACTCGACAGCAGGTCGGCGGACTGGTTGCGTTCCCCCGCGGTGCGAGCCAAGCCGGGCCATGTCGGGCTGTGTGGCACGAGCACCAAGGAAGCGACTACTTGTTCGCCGTCGCGGCCGACTCGAGCAACCAGGGCAACAACCGAGGGTTCTGGTACGCCAACGTCGATTCCCTGGGGGCTGGAGACGTGGATGCGAGCCTGATGACACTTGCGGACGATCTGTTGTTCGACCAGCCGCTGATGAATGTCGAAGCATGGCAAGGCGAGGTTTACATCGGCACCACCACCGATGACCTGCCCGAGTGCGAAGGCGCGACGTGCCTGTACATCGCGGACTTCGATACGTCCGGACGCCCCACGGTTCGAATGGATGGCACAGGCGAGCGAGCACTGTACCGGGCAGGTTCGCTGCGCGCCGATGTGAACGTGCCCGAGCTCAACGCGCAGAGTGTCAGCTGTGCCGACGTCGAGCAAGGCGTCTACTACTTCGGACTCTCCGTGGAGACGTTTAAGAAGACGGACACCGACTACCTCGTGGTGGGCAACTGCCACAGCATCGAGATGATCGACCTGGCCGCAGGGGAGCGCGTCGACTTCGACGACGACCAAGCCGGAGTCCAAGGGCTTGTCGGCGCGCTGTACGGAGGCGGTTTCTACGACTTCGAGCTGTCCCCCGACGGCGACTTGCTGTGGGCGATTCCCGCCAACAAGTCGCGGTTCGTGCACTACCCGGTGGCGAATGAGCCCATGGGCGATCTGGGAGAGGGCCGCATCACCATCGACCGCCACGCACTGATGCCCATCGACCTCAGCATCAACGCCCCGGGCGGGGTCCCGAGCATCGAGGGCAGCTACGGCACCGATCGAGATGGCTTCGAAGGGCTCCCCGACGACGGCATCCAAGACTACGCAACGCCGGGCTTCGACCCGGGGATCGACGTGCGCGGCGCGTTCCTGAAGATGTACTACTTGTTTTGGAACCGTTCGCTGTCCGGATCGCTCCCCAACCCGTTCCCGGTGGGACCCTCCATTGCGGTGGCCAACAACACGGTGTGGCTACGGGGCGCAGGTGCGGATCTCGGCGACGAGGGGCCCTCGGGGCTCGGCATCGGCGGCAACCTCAGCGCGTTCGACCTCGGCGCTCAGCGTCTGGTGCTCTGGCCTAGAACATCCGACGCCGAGTTCTATGAGCCCTTCGTGGGCCTCAAGCAGTCCAACTTCGGGTTCGACCTCACTCCGGACTCGGACACCTCGATCGCAACGGCCGGCATCCTGTACATGGACCTGTAGGCCCGGCCGCGTCATGATTGGGGGACCAGCCTTGTGACCGCGCCCGACGACCTTCTTGGCCATGCGCCCGACGACGACCCGATGGAGTTTGCGCTGTCGGCCTCGGCCGTCGAAGCCGCGTTGTTTGGGACGAAGACCTCCGTCAACATGGGGCGGTTCGTCCTCCTTGGCGAGCTCGGCCGCGGCGGAATGGGCATCGTTTACTCGGCCTGGGACCCGCAGCTCGATCGTCGCGTGGCGCTCAAGGTTGTTCGCCCTGAACTCAGCGGCGGCAAACGCAACGACCGCATTCTTCGCGAAGCCAAAGCCGTCGCCCGCCTTTCCGACCCCAACATCGTGACCGTACATGAGGTGGGCGAGTCCGACGGGCGCATGTTCATCGCGATGGAGTACGTCGAAGGCGATGGGCTGCAGGACCATGCGGCGAGTGCCGTCGGGTTTCGCCCCTGTCTCGAGCTCTACCTCCAAGCGGGTCGAGGCCTGATGGCCGCACACGCTGCCGGCATCGTGCATCGCGATTTCAAACCCTCGAATGTCCTCGTCTCGGGTGACGGAGATCGGATGCGTGCTCGCGTCACCGACTTTGGTGTCGCGCGGGTCGCTGCAGAGCCGGAGCTCCCGGCAACCGTCGAGGAACCGAGCAGCATCGAACTCACCGCCGAAGGGTCGCTGCTCGGAACGCCGGCATACATGGCTCCCGAGCAGCTCGCCGGAGAGAGCGTCGGACCCCAAGCCGACCAGTTTTCGTTCTGCGTCGCGTTGTTCGAGGCACTGCAAGGGGTGCGTCCCTTCGAAGGCTCGACGGTCGCGGCGCTTCACGATGCCATCACCGAGCGCAGACTCGTGCCGGCCCGCGCGGAGACCCCCGGGTCTGTCCTCACCGCGATTCGTCGCGGCCTGAATCCGGACCCCGCCGAACGTCACGCCGACATGGGGGCGCTCATCGCCGCGCTCGAATCCGGCCTTCACCGTCGGAAGCGGATCCTCAGCGTAGGCGCCGTGTCTGCTGCGGTGCTGGTCGCGGCGGTCGGCGGGGCGATGACAGGAGGCGATGCGGCACCGCGCTGCGACGGGGCTGCACGGACGTGGTCCGAGACCGCGCAGCGGGGCCGCACCGCCATCGACCACCTCCACGCCGCGGCAACCCTCAGCCAAAACGTGCAGCGGACGATCAACACCTACGGCGATCGATGGGTCGAAGCCCGCACGACCGTTTGCGAGGCCACCCATCGAAGCGGGACGCAGTCGCCCGACCTGCTGGATCTGCGGGTCGCTTGCCTGGACCAGATGCAGATCGAAGCAAACGCGCTGTTTGAGGGTCTCGCCTCTGGCAGCGAGGGACCCGAGCTGCGGGCGCTGGATGCCGTGGCGCGGCTCGATCCCCCGGAGCACTGCATCGACGCGACGCGGCGCACGACGGTGGTTCCCCCGGCAGACCCGGCCCGGCAAACCGCTTTCGACGCGCTGCAGCATGATCTTGCCGACGCCCGCACCGACTTCCGACTCGCCCGTTGGAAGGATGGCCACGCCCGCTCGGTGAAGCTCGTCGAGGATGCGCGAGCGTATGGCGACGACCAACTCCTCGCGTTGTCGACATCGATGCTTGCGACCTTCGAGGCCCGAGTCGGAGACCCCAAGCGTGCGGCGTCCTTGGCCACCGATGCCCTCACCATGGCGGTTCGAGCCAACAATGACCGCGCGGCATCCAGCATCGCCACGGGGCTCGTCTACCTCAACGGCTACATGCTTTCGGACACGAAGACGGCCGAGGCGGTTGGCCAGCTCGCGCTCGCGTGGACCGATGACGACCCTACGCAGCAAGCGGCGGCGCTCGAGAACCTCGGCATCAATGCCTTTGTCGCGCGCGACTACGAGCTGGCCGAGCAGCGCCATCGCAAGGCTCAACGGCTGCTGGAGCCGGGGCCCTCTTCCATCCGCTCGTCCATCAATCTTGCTGCGGCGCTGACTCGCCAGGAGGACCTCGACAAGCAACGTGAAGCGGAGGCGATCCTTCGTGAGACGTTGACGCTGGCGGAGAACACCTACGGCCGGGACCACCCCTCGGTTGCCGCGCTCTTGCAGAACCTCGCCGGGCGTGCGCCCGTCTGGCTGACGTGCGAGGAGGCGTTGCCGATGCTCGAGCGAACCCTCGAGATCAAGAGTCGGACGCTGGGGAAGGATGCGGTCCAGCTGTCCAGCTCGCTGACGACCCAAGGCGGGTGCCTTCGCCGCCTGGGACGTGCGCGCGACGGACTCGCACTGTCTCTTATACACATCTGACGCTGCCGACGAGCGATCTAGTGTAGATCT
>OJGU01000339.1_pt1 | contig 29715 bp, 23 predicted proteins | sample 1594741 | NCBI WGS metagenome assembly OJGU01 (sample SAMN05416841, study PRJEB24817) | seawater metagenome | isolation source: Sea water | place: Canada:Atlantic | collected 2013-07
GAGATGTAGAGAGGTCTCGTGGGCTCGGAGATGTGTATAAGAGACAGGTTTATATTTATGTACTCTAAGATTATCACAGCACTGGCATTGCCGCTCATTTGTCTCCCCTCGCTCGAGGGACAAGACGCGGTTACCTACACCAAGGACATCTCGCCCATCATCTACAACAACTGCACCGTCTGTCACCGCGACGGCGAAATCGGCCCGTTTCCGCTGACAAACTTCGAAGAGGTGCGAGACGAGGCCTACACCATTCTCAGCGTCACGCGCCAAGGGTTCATGCCCCCGTGGATGCCCGATCGCGAGTTCAGCAATTTCTTGGGCGAGCGCGGCCTGACGAATCAAGAAGTCGAAACCATCGCCCAGTGGATCGAAGCCGAGATGCCAGAGGGCGACCCTGCGCTTGAAGCACCCATGCCCAAGTTCGCGGAAGGTTCCGCCCTGGGCGATCCTGACCTCACCTTGCGTGTCGCCGAACCCTACACCATCAAGGGGAGTAACGAAGATGAATACCGCGTCTTTGTGCTACCCACAGGACTAACAGAAGACCGCGACCTCATCAGCGTCGAGTTCCGCCCTGGTAATCGCAGCATCTTGCATCACGGCTTGCTTGCTTTCGACACCACTGGCAAAGCCCGCGAGAACGATGCGATTGATCCGCTTTCTGGCTACGAAGTCTTTGGCGGGTTTGGCGTGCCTATCCGTCCCGATGCCCAACTCCCCGGCTACACACCAGGCGCCGTACCTCTACGTTTACCCAAAGGGGTGGGCATCAAACTGCCCGCTGGCGCTGACATTCTCATGCAAACCCACTATTCCCCATGGCCGGTGAGAGATTCCGATCAATCCAGCGTCAACCTGTTCTTCGCCGACGAGCCTGTGGAGCGCTATCTCAAAACACGCATGCTGATGCCCTTCGATCTCGTTGAGGAGGACACGCTACAACCGCCGAGTCTCAGTCTATCGGAACGTCTCGCCGTCGTTCAGGAACTCGTCGATGAGTTCGGCCAGTCCGGTTTCGGCCAGTCTGGAAACCGCGCAAACCGCGGCAATATTCCCGATCGACTGGGAGAAGGCTTCGGCGGCAGGCTCGAAGGCTGGTCCCTCTTCAAGCTCCCCCCCGACAAAGTCTCCCGCTTCCACGGCATCTGGAACGTGGACGATGACATCAGCCTCATCAGCATCTATCCGCACATGCATCTGCTAGGGAAAAGCTGGGAAATCTGCGCCATCGATCCCGAGGGCAATCGCAAGAACCTCCTCAAAATCGATTCATGGGACTTCAATTGGCAGGGGGACTACCCCCTTCCCAAATACGTCAAAATTAACAAAGGTTCGACCATCCATGCCATCGCCACCTACGACAACACGGCTGATAATCCTGTGAACCCTAACATGCCGCCAAAGGCAAGCGGCTGGGGCGGGAAGACCACAGACGAGAGGTATCTTCTTGGATTCAACTATGTCGACTACCGCGAGGGCGACGAGAACACTTCCCTGAACCATCTCGATCCTAAAGCCTCCGAGCATTTTCCTTCATTGCAGATCCGTCAGAATACAGATCTAACGTTTTCTCTTCTCTTCGAATCGATTTCCGATTTATGGACGATCGAACGCTCAGACGATCTCTTGAACTGGAATCCGTATTCCCCAACCGCACATTATTCCGCAAACTACGGCTATACGATCATCCCGATTGTTCCCAACGGAAAGCAGCAAAATTACTTCCGTGTCATCACCTCCCCTAACACTTCAGGTATAGAATGAAAACACTACTGCTCCTACTTAGCATCTTAGTCATCGTTGGCTGTGCCAGCCCACAGAGCAACCGTCCGTTTGCGAAGCGAAAACAAGCCATGAACGATGCCCAGAAGCGTTTCCAAGCACTCGACGTCGACGGTAACGGCGAACTCTCCCGTGCCGAGTTCGCCGAGTCCCACGCCGCTGAACGCTCCGCCGATCCTGATGACGTATTTAACTCCGCCGACACGAACGGAGATGGAGCCCTCACCTCCAACGAACTCCAGCAAGCGTTCCGTAAGCTTAAATCAAACCGCAATTGATGGCTTCCAACGAATCCTCAAGCGCGTATTTACAGTAGGGAACACGCCAAAACACAGGCTGCGCCCACAAAATGCCGCTCCAACATTTGTTTTCCTTTAGCTTGGTAACTAGCAGAGTCAGCCAACTTCTTAGATTCATGAAGCGCCAAATCCGGCAAACTGATCGGGGAACTTTTGTATGAGGGAATAGGAGCCGCGCCTCGAAAACTGCGCATGGGAATCACACTGCAACGGTCTTTTCCAAAGCCCCAATGCCGCCTGATCAACAATTTGCGAGGCACAGGTCAAAATCAGAGGCTATGATGGAGGGCCTTGTTAAAGGCTGAGACGCACAAGACTTAAAATCTTGTGCGTGTCTTCAGGCTGTGCAGGAAAGTTCTTTTCGATACCGATGCCCCGAAAAGGCAGAGAAATCTCAAGATCTCCACAAGACTCTGAGGAGTGTTAGTCAGGGATTGATCAAGGATATTTTACAACCTCTGTAACACTTCCGGTCTACGAAGTGTATGGGAGGTGTGATCAATAGCCAAACACCTCTGTGAAAGCGTTAATAGATATGAGGAAGACTATTTATAGCTCTCTAGTATTTCTGGCATTCTTGTCGGGTCTCCTAGTCGCAGAAAGCTTTCCACAGCGTTTGTCATTGGAGAACTTGTCCTCCCAGAAGATTAAGCTATCGCTGACGCTTCCTACACCTTCCAACTACGAACTGCTGCAAACCGAGGACTTTAGTTTATGGAGTGAATTTACTTCGGGAATAGCCAGCGAGAACCCGATTCTGTTCGAGTTTCCAGTGACCTCGAGCCCTCTGTTTTTTCAGGCGCAGTGGTCTATTGATGAGTTTACAATCTCGATTGATGCGCCTCCATTCCCAATCAAGGTCGGCGATGAGACCACCCTGTTGTCTCAGGCGACTTCAAGAGGTCAGCCAGTATCTGGATTAGGAATTCGTTGGGCAATCGATCGTACAGACATTGCTTCGGTCAATGCAATGACAGGACAGGTCAAAGCACTCAGTCCGGGGGTCGCTGCAATTACTCTGGAGAGCGAAGACGGGACGCTTGTGACCCGCAATCTTGTTGTTGTCGCTAATCACAGCAGCGCCCCTCAAGCCTTAGATGCGTTTTTTGGTCTGGATGACGCCTTGCCTATATTTCTTTGTTTCCAAGCCATTCCGGGTCCATTGGATGGAATGCCTATTACCTTTACGCACAGTCTGAATCCTGCCGATGTCACACCGGATAAGTTTCGTGTAATAACGGCTAGTGGAGCCAATTTGATGGTAGAATGCGCAACGTTAGCCCCTGCTGTGGATGGTAATGAGAACAAGACGGTTTTATTAATCGGCGATCTCGGCAACGAGCAAGTGGACCCGATCGACCCGCCCCGCAAAGTTTTGGTCGTGGGTGACCTTTTCACTGCAGAGGACCAACCTGGTGGACCACAAAACCTGGTGGGAGCAGAGCTCGAAGTCGTCAGTCTGTTCGATTTTGTTCGTTATGCCTATGCCGAAGTAATTCCTGAAGAAAAGTGGGGACAGAGCGTGCCAGCGGGAGCACCTGCAGGCGCTCCTATCTGGATGGTGCAAACAACCTGGCAGGGAGGAATTGCCGCCATCAATGGTGATACCACGGGTGCAACAGAGCGTCAGTTTCAACGAATCGGTATGGCACAGGATGATGGGAATGTAACTCCGGTGGTCCCATTTGCGATCACCGACATTGGTGATAATGATAACCACCACGAGCTCTGGGTGGCAGGCTCTGGGGTGCCTTTATGGGTGGAAATGGATTCAGAAACCGTGCAAGACCCTCGCGGCGACCCCAACGCGGCAGATCGAATCTTCATTGCTCACCCCTAATTTGAACATCGGCATATAGAAGAATCTGATTGCGAAGTTTCTTTCTCTGAGCTGGGTAGAACGGTAAAGTTCCAAGCCTTTAAAAGAGTCGGTAAGGAAAACCGTGCTGATTCTCACAGCCTCTTGCAGCTTTTCAAACGAGTTTTCGCCACATACGGCGCCCACCTTATCAAATCACAATCGTCTGGTTGAAAAGTAGTCTGGCGCCAAGGCATCATTGATTTATGGTCAATGCGGCTCGAACTCAACGAATCTATGACCACCGCCTTCGAAATCTCGTCTATTCTACGGGTAGGATCCAGATCGCACTCGACAGCCGCGTTCCCCGATCTACCGCTCGTGGTTGGTCGAGGAAATCTAGAAACCAATGAAAGTTAGAAATCCCCATTCTTTGGTGTAGACCCCTTCACTCGGAGCAATGGAATCACCGAGGGCTTCCACCGGAAGATGAAACTCATTCAACGCCGTGCCTACGGCTTTAGAAACTTTGAAAACTACCGCCTCAGAGTCATTGCTCAATGCGGTTAAGACCGAAAACTGGAAACCAACAAAAACTCAAATCCCCATTCTTTGGTGTAGACCCCTTGATTTGATCGATAACGCTCACTCAGTCAATATAGTGATCTCAGATCCGGGAGCAAGCAGTGTCCTGAACGGTTGAAATCTCCTGCGCTTTTGCTGCACTCTTTTGTAAGCCGTTGATAATCAATGGAGCGGGTGAAGGGAATCGAACCCTCGTGGGCATACCCGTCTTTCGGTCCGTTGATTACCAATGCTTTACGCATTTTATAATCATAAACATTGACCTCGCCATTCTTACTTTTATTCTTACATGTGAATATGGCGAGTCTCACCAAACATCCAAACTCTCGTTACTGGACTGCGTGCTTCACGGACCGCAATGGGAAACAACGAAAACGCTCTACGAAGCTAACCGACAAGCGCAAAGCACGAAAGTTTGCGACGGAAGTAGAAGAGGTTGAGCGGAAGGCTCGCGAGGATTCGATGACGACCGTTCAGCTCCAGAAAGTCCTGAGCGAGGTCGCTGCTTCGGTGACTGGTGAGGGTATCGAAACTCCAACAGTTGAGGAGTATCTGACGGACTGGCTTGAGAGTGTATTGAGTCGGAATAGCAAGAGCACTCACGTCCATTACGAAAAGTCCGTTCGAAGCTTCCTTGAAGATTTGGGAGAGCGAAAATCGATGAAACTGACGTCAGTGACGCCGAAGCATATTGCTGACTTCATCTCGACGCTACGGGGCTCGGGCTTTGCTCCCGGAACGGTTATTGGGCACGTGAAGGCATTGGGGACAGCATTTAGGCGGGCCGATAAATTTGGCCTTATCCTCAAGGATCCTGTTTCGGCAGCACTAGGTGAGCTTCCGAAACACACGTCTTCCGAGCGAGAGGTTTTCACCCACCAAGAGGTTTCAGGACCTGGTCAATGCAGCTCCGGATATCGAGTGGCAAACAATTATTCTCCTCGGTTATTTCGCTGGTGCTCGGTTGGGAGATTGCGTCCACATGAAATGGGAAAACATTCACCCAGACGAAGGAGTAATCATCTACGAGCAACGGAAGACGGAAAAGAAAGTGACCGTGCCGATGCACTTTCACGTAATTGAGCATCTCAACAGGTTGGCTGAGTCGCCTATCACTGGTGACTATCTTTGTCCCAAACTTGCGAAGAAGGGGCCAGGCGGCCAGCATGGATTATCCGAGGGCTTTAAGCGGATCGCACGACGGGCTGGCGTAGATCTCAAAGAGACAGAGGGAAAGGGCGTGAGAAAATTCAATCGTCGTACATTTCACTCACTTCGGCACAGCTTCAACTCCGTGCTCGCGAACGCAGGAGTCTCTGAGGAGCTTAGAATGAAACTGACCGGACACACGACTCGTTCTTCTCATGCCACCTATACCCATCTCGAGCTGGAAGGCTTAAAACAGGCTGTTGGGTCTATTCCGCTAATGGGTAGTGCCAATGAATAAGGGAGGGAGCTACAGTAATGTCAATCTCCTACCCGGTTTCCTGAAAAAAACATCATCGATCAGGCTGTTTGAGCTCAACTGATCAACACAATAATTTAGGAGATCGGCAGATCGAAGTCGTTCGATGCAAACGCTTAATAATCGAGAATCCGGCAGATGGTCCAATTCTTAAAGATTGGCATTTGCGGTGTTATTGGTTGGCTCGAAAGTTCATCTAACAAAGAATGCCAGAATAGGGCTGCGTAGAACGAGAAAACCTACAATTCATTCACGCTAAGGAGAGGGATGGAGACGTGATTGAGAGAGATTCTCATGCCTGCCTGGGCTTTGCTCCAGTCACCCCTGGAGAAGTTTGCGAAAAAAGGAAACAAGAACTAGCGTGGATAAGAGATTGGTCATTGACACCTCATCTCACTCCGCCGTTTGGTACCATATACATATGAGTCAACGGGACTGCCTTAGACTAGTTTCACGAATCTGTGTTCCGTATGCAGAGTCTAAATCCCAGCGCGTCACCTCGATGCCATTCCCAGGCTCTCCCCCTAAATGACCGAGATAGATACTCTTCTTCATCGAACCAGGAACCTCCTCGAACGCACCGAAAGTGGTTCTCTCGAGACGTTTCTAAAGGACCTAGGGTCATACTCGAGCGCCTTTGGTAAGCATCCTCGCAATAGGTATCTTCGCACCACTCCCAAACATTGCCTACGAGATCCGAAATTGCCATGAGTCCCGCTTCGTTGCCTGGATAAAGGCCAACTGCCGTTGGCTTTCTTAGACGATTGTCGTAATTTCCCATGAGTCTCTTATCGTTCACGTCGGAATTGGGCTGTGAATCTCCGCGGGCGTAGCAGTTGGCTGCGTATTCCCACTCAGCTTCGCTTGGAAGCGTAATCACGTCCATAGGAAGCTTGAGAAGCCTGGCCAGCCAGCGGCAGTAGGCTCTTGCCTCGTAGAAATTAATCCCAACTAAGGGCTGATTTTCGGCGCTATATCGCTCGTGATGCCAAAAGTATGGGGTGCTTGAAGGTTGGCAATATTTTCTCAGGGCCTCTGGTTGGCCGGTTTGAGCAAACCAGTCATCAAATTCTCCAGAAGAAAGGTGAAGCCAGTTCCAAGCTTCTTCATCCCAAAAGCTCCTGGTTTGATAGCCATCACATTCTACGAATTCCTCTATCTGTTGATTGGTAACTGGAAAGCGCCCCAATTTGAAGGGGCTAGTAATTGTGACCGGATGAGCTGGGCGTGCGTTTTCGGTTTCATCATTGCCCATGGTGAAACTACCCGGATTGAACTTGACCCAGTAATCATCGCTCTTGATGTCTAGCCTAGGATCTCCAAGTTTACCTAATGCAGTTCCAAGGTCTGAGCGGATTAATTCTTCGTTTTCAAAACAGGGGGTTGCGATTTGATTGATCGCCTCTTTCTTTAGATTTTCTGTGAACGTAGATGGAAGACTTTCTGAAGGAGCCCCCGCTGCCCCGAGAAGTGCTAGCGTGAGGCGTCTAGCCTTCATCTCAGGTTCCAATCGGTAGTTCAGGATGTGATTCAACAACTCTAAGCCCAGGTGGGAAGGGCCATTCTCAAGAAGATGTCCGACGGTAAATAGTATTGTTTCTTTCCAGTTGCTATCTTCAAAGTGGCCCTCTAGAGCTTTGGCGGGAGATTCGAAATCGGAGAATGCTCTCGCCGTCAAATATTCCTGAAATCCGAGATGGGAAAAATGGTATCGCAACGGATTCTCCTTTCGCTGTAGGATACCTGATTGCTCACTCAGTTCCTCAGCAAGGCCTTGTAACTTCCGCTTAGTCTCATTGTCGACAGATTGTGTTCCGTGAATGCCTTTCATTAGTGATTTAACAAAATCTGAGTCACTTATTTCCCGGCTTTTTCCCTCTTCCATCATCCATCTAGCTGCTTCTTTGAGTCCATCCATGTTCTCTCGAACCCAGTCCCCAGTTCCTCCTGCCACTGGTCCGTAGCGGCGGGAAAGTAGAGAGTGGACAGCTTTTTCATAAAGGGTAGTGCGCCTTTCCGGTAGACGTTGCCCTTCCTGGGAAACCGTTGCTACCATTGAAAGAAGGAGTGGATTGTTCGTGAGCTCTCGGACGTGAGGATGCTTTTTCAGGTCCAAGAGTAGGTTTGACCTTGTTCTCTGGATCCATTCACTTTCCTCATCTGGGCCAAAAATTGCGAAAAACCATTTTTCAAGAAATTTTTCTCTGTCAGAAGAATCTAGAGAAAGAATATGGGCCTGTTCAAATGGAAGGTGGCGAAGGATCTCTGGATCGGACGATGTATGAGGTCGTGCTGAGATCAGCGCTCTGTCATTGGTTCCACTTGGGTTGTGAAGCCAGCGTCCGATGCAGCTTGCAGCCCGATATCGATGTCTGACTTCTGATATTTCATCCAACCCATCAAGAAGCCAGACCCTTTGTAAATGGGGTGAATCCAACTCCCTGAGGCCATAAGCGAAATACTCGCTCTTAGCCCACTTGATTAGGAGGCTTCCGTCGTCCGCAGATTTTTCTTGGCATAGGAATTCGGCAAATCGCCTGAGTGGGAGGTAGATGGGGAGATGCTTTGGGTGAGCTTTAGAGAGAAGTTCTAAAGCTTCAAATCGGAGAAACGTTGTTTTTCCTGTTCCTGGGTCCCCTGCAACAATGAATCGCTTTTGGCTGCTATTAAGAACTAGATCTGATGCTGGGCGTCGGTGATATTGACTCTTAGCTCCAAAATTGGAGGGCCTTTCACTAAGTCTTTGGTCGGCGTTACTATTGGATCCCCGATCCCTATACTCTGGTTCGAGCCAGTCGGTGCTCAAGGGAATGTAGGTTTGCTCGAGGTTCATTCTTTCTCGATTTGTTGCGTTTGCGCTTCCTCTTGGAATGATCCATTCTATGTGAGCGCCCTGTTCATTGAGGTGATTTCTTATTTGATTGAAAAGATACGGTGTTTTCTTCGGTTGTGAGTCTACGAATTCTTTTCCCCACTGACTAGGAAACGGCTCTCTCCAAATTCCGTCCTTCATTCCTTCGTAGATTTCGTCTCTTTTCCAATGACCGCCACCACTAGTGACGAACTTCCAAACATGCAGTTCAACTATCTGTCTTTCGGTGGATATGCGTCCAACTGAAATGGAAAATCCCTCGGGAGTGTTTTTGTAGGCAGCGCCCGCTGCAAACTGAAAGACGCAATGGCTAGGCGTCATAATTGCCGATGCTGCGGCGGTATGTAGGTGCCCACGAAGCAGGAAGTGGATTCCTTCCTTTCGCGTCAATGCCTGTTCTAGTTGTTGTGAGTCGAAGTCCTTTAGGAAGTCCATGGGATGGTGAACTAGAGCAAAGACAAAATCCGGATCGCCATTTTTTGCTGCTTGTAGGGCATTCTCAAGTTGATAGGCGCTGATCATGAGACGTCCTTTGTCGTTGTCATCCTGTGACAGGAACGCGGAGTTGAAACTGCAGACGGCGATTTTCACACCATTGACAGTAATGAAATCGGTTGCCCATGGTCTGAAACGTGTCCACTGGCGCTCTCTTCCCAAGAATAATCCAGTGAAGTCTAAGAATCCGATCTGTCGCTGCGTGACTGTCTCCCAAGTATGAGGATTTCCAAAAAGGTCATCAGCGTTTTTAGATGAGAATGTGTCCCGGGTATATCTGTTAGAGTCGTTGATGTAATCTCTATCAACGTCGTGATTCCCGGGGCACAGAAACCAATTTGCCTTAGTTGGTCCACCTAGGACTTGTTGGATTTCGTGAAAGAACTCTTGAGCTTGGGCGTATTCATGCGGCTTCCCGCAATTGGCGACATCCCCCGTTAAGAAAACTAGATCTGGTGTAAGGCCTTCCGCTGGGAGTTTTGAGATTACGTCGCTCAGTAGCTTCGTTAGTGAAAGCCTTTGGCGCCAATTGCCGTTGCCCTCGAAATGAAAGTCTGATAAGTGAAGCCAAGTTACGGTGTTGCTTATTGGTTGGGAAGGCGCTTCTGCTGGGGCTTGATGTTGCTTTTGTGTTTGAGGCATACACTAATGTTGTGGAGAGAGGCTAGGGCCTGGTTTAAGCTGAAGCACTATTAATGGACTTAGAGTATTTGAAGATTTGTTGATGGGAACTCGCATGAATAGCTGTTGCCCCCTTTTTCCTTTATTGGGAGTAATTGGCTACTTGTTCAATTAGAAGTTTCGCATCTTGTTGCTTTGCATCAGGGTTACTTTCGGCCAAGTATTTCCTAACCTTTATTGCTGCGACGGGTGATTGGAACTCTTCTAGAAATCTAATAGCGGCGTGCCAGTGCCGGTTCGGGAAATAGGTAGACTTGAGTTTTTCAATGGTGGCACTTGCTTGCAACCTGGTGATGGGGTCGTCCTGAACAATTTGGGACAGTGCGATTCTGATGTTGATCAAAGGAACTGAAGTTGGGAGAAAAGTTTCCGGACAGTATGTCATGGCTACCTCGTCATCGTCTTCGACTAGTCCATCACGATACCACGAGAATACTTCTCCGATTCCGATCATTCCGAATTTCTCTAGTTCAACGGCACGTAGTGCTCCAATACTAGAACTTCCAAAAATGGTCATGCCAGAGTTGATGGCTCTAATTATCTCTTTTGGCGAGATTGAGAATGATTGCATGAACTCACCGTCAGTAATGCCGATGACTTTTGGGGGGCTGGACTGGGAAATGAGTTGATCCAAGTCGCCTCGCTTTATCGGTGGCATTTTTCTTACCAGATGTCTCAAGTCGTTTGGAATAGCATCTACGAGACTTGGTCCTCCGAATATTACATTGTTGAGCCTAGTCACAGAACCACCGTTTCTCTCGTGGCAATTTTTTGATTGAAGCGGCGCCCTTGAATTCATCTAGAATTCTGTCTACACGATCTAAGACGTTGTGGTTGAGTCGAACGTTGACTCCTTTGAGGCTGTCAGTCAGCTGGGCGGTTGTACGTGCCCCCACGATTGTTGATGTTATGAACTTAGGACGGAGGGTCCATGCTAGGGCGAATGCTGCCATGCTAAGATTGAGCTCTTTTGCGATTTCCTGGAGGGACTCTACGAGCTCTAAGTTCTGAGGATTGATTAATGTCATCGACGCTTGCTTGGCCTGTTCCGACCAGTGCATTTGGATTGTGTATCGCGCGTCAGGAGGAAATCCTGCGAGGTATTTATTCGTTAGAAATCCTCCTGCAAGAGGAGAATGGGCCATGAGGGCCAAATTCTCCCGAATGCAGATTCTCCCGATCTCGTGTTCGACACTTCTGTCGGCGAAATTAAAGCCCAGTTGAAGCGCGTCAATCCTCTTCAGGCCAGCGTCATGGCTGATGGCCAGAGATTTCATAGCTGCCCAGGCTGAACAATTGCAAAGGCCAAGCGTTCGTATTTTTCCTTCTCTGACAAGGTCAGAAAGTGGATCGAGGAATTCTTCGAAGCGAATCAGCTCGTCTGGCCAATGTACCTGATAGAGGTCCAGGTAATCTGTCTGTAGACGTCGAAGTGAGCCTTCAATAGCCTTTGTGATGTTCACCCTATCAAGAGCTGTCTGTCCTGCCCTCACGGGTGGTTGTATCCAAGACGTGTTTGGGCCGGCTACCTTGCTGGCGATTACAATTGTTTCCCTTCTTTGGTTCTTAAGCCAGTCGCCGATGACTGCTTCAGAACGACCGGCCAGGTCATGTCGATTGGTAAGTGGGTATGTTTCTGCTGTGTCGATAGCGTTTATTCCCGAATCGACGGCTTCGTCCAGAATTCTGTGGGAAGTTTTGACGTCACAGGTGGAACCAAATGTCAGAGTTCCAAGTGCCACTTCAGATAGCCAAACTCCGCTATTCCCTAGTCGATGACGTTCCATTCCGGTTTCAGGTTCCGACGAGTTGAGTCGTTGTGTGGATAGGAACCGTTGCTGGATCAGTTGGAATTGAGAACACCGATATCAAGGGGGGCTTTGTGAGCTTTGGGTAGCTGAAGTACGGCGGGCGTAGAGTCTTTAAACCCATGGTTTTTGGTTGGTCAGAACCGAGTAGATTCGTCTTAGTTCGAGATCATGAACGGAATAAAAGTATGAGGGAGACGCCAGCTTTCTTAGAGTTACGGAATTCTGGCGCCGCCCACATCGGTGAAACTGGGTGGCTCTTAATTTCATCGATTCAAGTAAAGCTCATGGCAGATTTTCCAAGAGCGATATCAGCGTCTCAAAGAGATCAGCTAAAGCGACCTGCGAATCGGATAAATGCGATCCATATGTCAAATTAGAATCTCTGTTGGAGTTGTGGAGTTAGTAGCTACATGTGCAATTGCCGCATCCACAACCACTCATCATGATCACCGGAATATTGTCGGTGTCTTGTTCGGTGTTTGTTAGAGCCAATGCATCGGTTACATCTTGAGCAGTAAACTCAAATCCAGCGTTTCGCCCTCGCTGAACGGTCTGCTCCACGAACTGCTTTTCATCGGTTGCTTCCATTAAGCCGAGGGCTGAATCTGATTCCAAGAATGTTGCAAGGTTCTCCATTTGATTATCTCCTAGTTAAGGTTTTCAATTCCCATTTCAAGGGTATAGTAAAGATCTAATGCCGGTCTCGATACGTCAAGGCTTTTATTTGTAGAAGAACTCTAATGATATACGTTGACGGATTTCTACAAAGGGGGCTGAATGGGAATTGGGATCGCGTTTGCAATTGGGTTGGCGTGTTTTAAGGTGGCCATTTTCCGTTCATTATGGGGTTGCTGATATTTTCTGAACATTTTAGTTGCCTGGTGGAGCGAAGTTTAAAGATAGTATGAAATAACGTGATGATATGATTGGGAATCGGATTGAAGGTAGCAAGTCGGAGACTGTCGTTCTTTCTCAGGAAGAGTTAGATGCTTTTTCACGCCAAGGTTTCTTGTTGCTTAAAGGAGCTATCGATGCGCACGAAACGCAAACGCTTAGGGCTGTGATCGAGAAAACGATGGGCTGTGATTGTGATGGGACAGACAAAGGTGGTGATTCATGCTTGATTGCTCCGAGGGAGTTTAGGGTCGCGCCTCTGAAACAGGAACGGATCTTGGATACGGCTCGCGCTTTGGTGGGATTCGATTGTAGGATTCTCGACGAGGGAGGGTGTCCGGTTCTAGTAGTTCCTGAACGTGGGCAAGAATGTTTTGTTCCTTTCAACCTCCATATTGATGGCTATCCCAACAGCGTTTCTCTTCTTCCGGATCGACGTTGTCTCATTGTTTTGCTACTCCTGACGGATACTGGCGAATTCGGCGGTGCGACAGCTGTGGCACCTGGGGGGCATCGTAAGGTTTTCGAGTGTTGGTCGAAGGATTGCGACAGGCTTGGGTATAATCGAGGAATCCCAAATGGTATCTCGTTGGAGTCGTTGTCGCCAGTAGCTGGGAGGGCTGGTGATGCTATTCTGATGCACTATCTCTTGCCTCATGCCCATTCCAGGAATTTCTCTGGACATACTCGAGTTGCAATCAATATTCCATTATTTGCTGTTAGTCCTGATGCCTGTCACAGCGACGCATTTTTTCGGTCTCCGTCGAATTGCAGATGCGATGTATAACGTTGATGTCATTTGTGTTTTCGTGTGAATAATCATATTGAGAATTTGATTCGAGACGGTTACTCGATTGTCTCAGGGACTATCCCAGCTACCTCAGCCGATCAGTTGCGCTTGGCGTTTTCTTCATTTGTGGATGACGGTGTCATTGAGTCAGTGTACCCAGATGTTCCTTGGTTTCGAAATCTCTTGGAGCATTTGCCGGAGACTGTATTTCCGATTGTAACTTCAGATGCGATACTCGAGATAGTTGAGGGATTGATGGGGCCGCAGGTGCAGCTTGACGGTGTAAGTTTGATAGGCTTTCCGACTGGATTGGGTGATCCTGGGACGGTGCGAGGGTGGCACCGTGATCGGTGGGCGGTCTTCCCTCCCCTTGAAGCGTATCAACGACCATTTGGTGTGCATTGCCTTATTTACTGTCAGGATGTGACGGACAAGAGCGGTCCGTTGAGAGTGATTCCGGGCTCCCACCGAAATCCGGTTGCTATTCAATCTCACGAAGAAAGGCTCCCTCATCGGGATGAGATTTTGCTGTATCCTGAGAAAGGGGAGGTCGTTATGCTTGATAATTCTGTTCTGCATTCAGGGACTCTTCACGACGGAGATGATTATCGAGTGTTGTGTTCAGTTTGCTATCAACTCGATTGGCTAAAACAGCCAGACCGTTTCGATGGGCCAAATTGTCAACGTCTGATATCGCGCGTTCAGAAAATTGGCTGTCCGAGGCTTTCGCGCTTACTTGGTGCATCGAGAAAGTGGGGGGCAGGGCCGAATCGTGCAAATTACGGGTTTCTTCGGCCTGAACGAGAGTACTGGGAGGAATGGTTTGAACAGGATCAACAAAAGCGAGATAGGAATGCCCGCGGAGCGTCAGAAGATTAGCGAGTTTCACCGACTTGGTTTTGTGCGTGTTGGTGAGCTTATACCTCATGAACGGCTAAAAGAGTTTCGTCAGATTTTTGATGATGCGTTGGATTCAGCTAGGCAGTATTCTCGGCTACAGACATTGCGTCAGCAACCAGCGGATCAGTGTACCGTTCTCCAATTCGAGGACTTCCACACTTATGATCGGCGACTCGATGCACTTGTCCGGAATTCTAAAGTCACCGATATGATTCACGGGATTTTGGGCGACAGAATTCGCATGTTGTTTTCTCAAGCGATTCAGAAGCCTGCCTACCACAGTGGTGTTATTGATTGGCACCAGGACGACTTTTTTTTTGATTCATCGCACAACAAGGCCGTTGCGAGCGCGTGGATTACGCTCGACGACGCGACGAAAGAAAGTGGGTGCCTTTGGATGATTGCAGGGCAGCATAAGAATAAGCTATCGCATGTGCAGAAGGGGAAAGGAGGGTTAGCAATCGATACGATTGATGAAGAGCAATCAATCGCGGTTGAGCTTAAGGCGGGGCATTTCTTGATTCACCATGGGTTGGCCCCACACCGGAGCTTGCCCAATTTTTCTTGTCATCCTCGGCGAGCCTTGGTTGCTCACTTCATGGATGCTGGAGCTGAGGCTCGAGGAGAGAACTACAGAGGAAGATCTGACTGTTTGAGCCCCGTGATAGAAAGGTCTAACGAAAATGGAATTTGAGTGTAGCCGAGCCCTTTCACAGGTCCTTCGAGTGACGGAGATTAATATTTCGAAGTATCGATTTGTTAGTCTTCCTAACGTAGCAGCATTTTCAGTTCCCTATGCATGAGTTGCCAACTATTTCGTTAACGCAAAAAGAGCGCGAGAATCAAGCAATCTCTAAAGAGAAAATTGCGCGGGCTGTTCAGTGCGTTGAGAATCATGGGATGGTCGTAATTCAAGGCGCTGTAGAGAAGAAACATGTCCTCGAAGTCTATCAGCAAATGTTATCAGAGCATGAAGACTTCTTGAAGAGGTTTCCTGGATACCCGCTCCGGGGGCCGGGTGGTTTCGGAGCGGAGGCATTTAAGGGCTTGCCGCCTCCTCGGGCGAGAGAGTTTTTATTCGAGGATATAATTTTTAATCCGTATGCGATCGCCGTGACCGAGTCTATCTTAGGACGAGGGGTGCACTGTGGCTCTTACAATTCCCACTGGGTATTCTCTTCTGGTCCGGACGGACAGCGTGTCAGACAATCTGTTCATGCCGATTGTGGTTCCCTTTTTTCCAACGAGGGAGGGATGTATCCCCTTTCTCCAGCTTTGTTAACTGTCAATGTCCCTCTCGTAGATTTTACCGAGGCTAATGGTGCAACCGAATTATGGTTGGGAACCCACAAGGCTGTGCCTTCGATTTTCGACCTCAGAGAATACGATGAGATCAAAGGTATTGTATTGAAAAGAATGGAGACTAATCCTCCAATTCGATTGCTCGTCCCGACTGGTTCGCTTATCGTTCGAGACCCTAGGATGTGGCATGCGGCATTTCCGAATCTGACGAATGAACCGAGGGTAATGTTAACCATGAAGCACTGCCGCAACTGGTATCGCGATCTGGCTCCGCCCGACGCAGATGGTGAGCAAAAGCAGTCCGTGATTGCCTTCGAGCGGAGTGCGAGGGAATTCTTGTACTACAGAACTCGGTTGCCGCTCAAGATTCGGTGCCGCTTTGTTGATCCACCGTGTAGAGATCACATTTGGGAAGCTCTTTCACGGTATTGGGATGGAACACCGCTCTAGGTTTAATGTATCCTTCTGATGAAGAAAATCAGAGACGCGATCCTTAGATTCGATCCGGAATACTTGCCTCCGCTGTTCATCTACATGAGCAATGGAATGCAGGGCCTGACTTCCATCGCAAGCCTGATGTTTGTGAAGGAATTCCTGGATCTATCGGCGGAATTCATGGCAAGCCTATTCTTTTGGTTGACGTTACCTTGGGCATTAAAGATGCCCGTAGGCAATGTCGTTGATGTTTTTTGGAATTATCGACGCTGGTTCCTCGTTCTTGGTATTGGTTTGGTTACGTTGAGCAACCTTCTCATGGTTTTGCTCCTGCTATACCCTGATCAATTTGGTGGCCGTAACCAGGTCTCTATGTGGTTTGCTTTGTGCGCTGCGTTGCCTCCGATCGGGTTTGTATTACAGGATGTCGTAGCGGATGCGCTGACTGTCGAAACTGCCTCTCGCAAAGAGACTAGGAGTAAAGGGAGCCCGGGGGATCGGTTTCATACAGAGATTCAGACTCTTGGGCGTGTCTTTTTTCTTTTTGGAACAGTCCTGACGTGGTTGATAAACATAGTCTTCTTGCGGGATGTTGCTGATTTTTCACTCGCGGAGCGAGGCAGGATTTTTGCTCTTATTCACGTTGTGGGTTTGCTTGGCCCGGGGGTGGCGCTCGGAGGAGTTGTCGCTCACTTCTATTTCGAGAAATCAAGGAAAGCTTCGATGGGAAGAGACTCTGCTAGATCATGTTCGAGTTTTTCTAGTTTTGACAATTGGGTAGTTGGTGGTGGGCTTGCGTATGTTGTGATAATTCTGGTTATCAAGGCTGTCGCAGGCAACGCAGCTGAGGCCTTTGTATTCTCGCTCACTTTCGTGGCGACTTCGTTACTGTTCGGGCATATGGTAAAACGAGCTCAGTTAACAAGGGATGAAGTGCGCAGTGCTATCGGGACTGCAATCATATTATGGTCTTTCATGGCTATGCCGGAGGTTGGAATTGGGTTGCAGTGGTGGCAGATCGATCGGCTTGGTTTTGATGCACAATTCCTGGCAGTGTTAAGGCTTACCGGGCAATTGGCCTCTATTCTTGTACTGGCGCTTGTAGTCCCAAGGTTTCTTTTATCTTCGATCAATCTCGTTGCATTGATGTCTTGGCTAATTTTTCTCAGGGCACTGTTTTTCTTGCCAGACCTGGCACTCTACTATGGTCTTCAAGAATCACTTTCAGAACTCAGTTTAGGGATTCTAGGACCGAGATCTTTGGCGCTGATCGACAACGCTAGTGAAGGACCGTTAAACCAGATCGCAGCTATTCCAATTCTTGTTTGGGCTGCTAAACATGCGCCCATTGCCCTCAAAGCTACCTATTTCGCCGTGGCTAGTTCGCTGATGAATTGTTCTTCGCAATTCAAAATGCTCGTAACGAAGCATATAAACCAAATGTTTGTGGTGAATCGTGAAGTGCTGGACACGTCCTCAGGAATGGTGATGTTGCCTGAAGACTATGATCAGCTGGGCTCGATTCTGCTTATAGTGCTAGCATTGAATACGTTCATCCCTCTGATCGTCCTAATGTTAGTCTCTCGATATTTGTTGGCGAACAAGTTGGATTCTTCTAGGAGACTCTCAAATTGAGATGGTGATGAAAGATCTTTTGTATACTTTTGACTTGCGGGGGTATCTGGTTATTCCGAACGTACTTTCACGACGGGAGTGTGTGGTGTTAAGGCGTGCAATTGAAAGAAGGCGTGAGAATTTAGAGCAGAACTTACTGGGGCAGAAGGTTTCCGGAAAAATGGGAATGGCTGCCGGTTTATTACAAGAAGGCGGGGATTTTCTCCGATTGATCGACCATCCGCGGGTTGTCGAGGTTCTTCAGAGCGTGATTTCTAGCCGCCTACGGCTGGAATACGTCTATGGATTGATTTACGACTTTGGCTCTCCTCATCTGGATATGCATGTTGGAGAAGAACGTGACTGGTCAAGTTTTCACTATGTGGTAAAGAATGACATTATTCATGCGGGCATGTGTGTTGTATCGTATGTTCTCCAAGATCAAGATTCCAGTACGGGCGGGTTCGCCTGTGTTCCGGGCTCCCATCGAGAGCAAATTGGGCTGTCGAATTCGGATCGTCGTCGACTATTCAAGATTGACTCGCCGCTTGTTGAGACGGTCGAAGCAAAAGCCGGCTCTGCTATTTTATTTACTGAGCGTTTATGGCATGGGGCATCAGCTTGGCGGGACAAACAGAACCCACGAATATGTTTGTTTTACAAGTATAATGATCGGGCCTGTCGGCATATTCATCCCGACAGCTGTGATCAGCTGGAAGACTTTGAACACCTGCTTTCGGATGAACGAAGGCTCTTTTTTGGCCCGCCATGGGTGACCGGGGGGCCAACGGTGTCTGGTAGGAATGGATAGGGCACTACAGCTTTGATCGCAGAGCATATGAATCGTAAGGGATATACTCTGATTGATCTCTTGAACGGACTTGAGAAGAGTTCGAAAGAGTGTGGTAATCTGAGGTTCTTGAATGAAATTGTAACCTATAATTCGACTGAAGTTTCGGAGAGAATGCGTCGGTGGGAGTCAGTTTGTGGTGATTTGGAGTTTCTCGAGAATCGTTTGAAATGGGATGGTGTTACCCGCGATGAGGCAGTGGGCCTGTTCTTAGCAGCTGATTGTAATCCCAGTTGGGAGACGTTTCTTCGACGAATGATGAATCGACTCGGTAAGCTCGATGAAGAGAAGAGTTGCTTTGGTGCTGTTGGATCGAGTTTCGAAGGTGAATTGTCGGCTATTCCATTCAGTCACTTGCTTAGGCCCTGGGTGACCGTTGCCGGTGAATTGCTAATGGAAAAGGTTCAAGAGAATAGCTCTCTCTCTCAACCGCAAGTCTTTGATCTGGTGTCTCCGAAGGCGTTTAGAAGCTTAGTTGAAGAGCTGATGAATAGTCTTTCAAGAATTGGTGCTGCATCGTTTTACCAGCTTTTTGAAGGTGTTCGGACGCCGGGATTTAATTTTTTTCTGCGTCTGCACGCCTCTCAGGGTAAAGCCTACGCTGGAATTGAGGAAGAACATGTGTCTCAAGAACTTTACCTTAAGTTTTGTAAAGATTGTGTGCGACTAAAATATCGGCCCGTTTTTGATCGTTTTCCTGTTCTCGGTCGCCTGATGAGTTTGAGAACGATCTATTGGTTGGAGGTTGTGAGCGAGCTATTGGCTCGGCTCTTCGCAGATTCTGCGCATATAAGAGATTTCTTGATCCAGGGTTGTGGAATTCTAGAGCCTCTTAGGAAAGTAAATCTCATCGAGTTTGGCCTTTCTGATCCACATGATGGAGGGCGAACTGTGGCTCGACTGACCGGGGAATCTGGTCAAGTTTTTTATTACAAGCCGAGAGATCTGAGTATTGAGCGTGAACTTGGGAGTTTCTTGAATTGGTTCAACCAGCAGCAGAGTTTCGTCTTTTTGCCGTACGCGGAAGTCCTTTGTCGCGGAGACTATGGGTGGGTTCAGAATGTTGAGTTCGACGTTTCTGAGCATTTTGATGAGCGCAAGTACTTCGAGGCCACAGGTGCGTTCTTGTTCGTTGCTTATTTGCTGAATGCAGCCGACCTTCATCACGGCAACGTGGTTGCTACGGCTAGCGGACCGGTCGTAATTGATGGTGAGACGTTTCTTCAACCGGATAGAATGGAAACTGTAGGGGGGATGGTCTGCCAGAATTTGAATCTCGGGCAGACGGGAATGTTGCCATGTTGGGGGGCTCTTGGGAATGGACCAGAAACCGCAAGGATTAGCGGATTGAGTCCTCCGCCGGAGAAGAAATCTGGCCCTCGGGGTGCGATAAGATGGATCAAAGTAAATTGTGACGGAATGCATCCCCTCCAGGTGTCTCTGGAACCTCAAGGGCGAAAGAATCTTCCAGTTGTGGATGGACAGGTAGTGAGACCAAATGACTATTCGACGTCGATCGTTCTCGGCTTTGAATGGGCTTATACATTCTTTCTCGACAACCACCATCGATTGGTTGGAGAGGATGGAGCATTACGGGGATTTGCCGGAGCGAAGATACGGTTACTATTTCGAGAAACTCAGGCGTATGGAACGCTCATCCAGCGAGCACTTCAACCTCAAAATGTTCGAGATGGTTGGAATTACAGTCTCGCGGTCGAAAATCTTACACGCCTCTACCTTCATGATCCTTCCCGGGAGTCATTCGTTTCCGTCTTGAGGCAGGAAGTAGCCTCCGTTAGCGATCTCGACGTTCCAAGGTTCTGGTCTCATGTTCGAGGAAGGAATTTGTATTCTGGAAAATCAAGAGTTGGAGATGTCGGATTGTTGCCTGTTTCGGGATTGGATACCCTAGAAGCTAAGGTGAGTGGGCTAAATCTCGAGTTTGACCTCCCTCTGCAATCTCAGATTCTTCAGGACTCGCTGAGACCAAGATCCCGTTATTTGGATGGCTGTCAGCTCGCGGATTGCTTGGATGATACGAAATCGGTTTGTGAGACAGCGGCTCTTGCCTTGGGGGGGCTGATTCTCGACCGAGGACTGAAATCCAGTGATGGTAGCATAACATGGACGGGGCTTTTTTCGAGCGATAGCCGCAATGACGGACTCCAGGTGATAGGAGACTCTCTCTACTGCGGACGGCTTGGTATCTGCGTATTCCTGTCTGCGTTGGGAAAGATGGATCCCTCGGGTCCGTGGAGAAATGCGTGTCAGCAGCTTCTTCCTTGCTTGCTGGAAAAGTCACTCATGGGATTGAGGTGTTCGGACAATGGGCGTCTGGTTGATGGAAGCTTAGGAGCCTGTCTCGGGATAGGGGGCGCACTTTACGGGTTGAGTCTCATAGAAGAAAACCTTGGATTGCCTGAGATTGGTTGCAGCCTTATTGAGATAATGCAAACCATTCCTTTTTCGGCAATTGAATCGGATAATTGCTTGGATGTTATGTCTGGAAGTGCTGGGCTGGTAATTTCTTTGGTGGGGAGCGGGTTGGGGCTTCACGGTCACGGTTTGGATCTCGTTTGCCAGGCTGGAGAACGATTGATGGCTGGCATAATTTCCGATGGAGAGGGGCTGGCGTCATGGCGTGTCCCTTTTGAACCGAAGTCTCTAACTGGATTCTCACATGGGGCTGCCGGAATTGGTCTTGCATTGGTGATTGCTGGGACAGTTACTAAACGTTCTGAATTTGTTGAGGCTGGTGTTCGGGGATTCGACTGGGAGAATTCGCTGCTCAGAGGAGATTCAACGAATTGGCCGGACCGACGTTCTTGCTCAATTGGGAATCCAAGTTTGTCAGCTGGAAATTGCATGTGGTGTAACGGAGCCAGCGGGATTGGAATCTCGAGAGTCGCGGCGACGGCGTTGGGAGTGGCTAGGAACTCATACTTTGATGACATAGAGAGAGCTGTTGAAATTTGTCTTACGAGTGAACTCCTCGATATAGACAACTGTTGTTGCGGTGGATTTGGCGTATTTGAGCTTTTGCTCTTGAGCGAGCGAGTGATGGGTAGTTTGGGGGGGAGGCTTCAAAGCGTTCGTGAACGAGTTCTGCGTTCAGCATTTGATCGGGGGTATTTCCGAGTGGTTTCCGATGATGGTGGACGAGGAGTATTCGATCCCGGTTTTTGGACTGGGTATTCCGGAATTGGCTATGGTTTACTGCGGCTAGCAGATCCGGAAAACTGGAGATCAGTGCTTTCTTTCGAACCTAGAAATGGCTGGAAATTTGACTAGGGGACTTGGGTTTGGATTCGACAATACGAGACGAAGCTTGGTTGCAGAGGATGTTGGGCATTACTAGGATCGCCAACATCACCCATCTAGACAGAATTGGATTACCCGTATTCTCGGCAACCGTCCCTGACTCGTGTGACCTACTGTCTGTCTATAGTGGACGGGGGTTGACGAAGGAGCAGGCAAAGAGAGGCGCTATAATGGAGGCGTTTGAGAGATTTGCGGCCTCTCTCCCTTTAGTTGCTGATTATTTTGGTTCGTGGGTGATGATTGAACCAAATAGGCGGGTAGATTTGCAGCAAATTAATCTTGGGCTGAGGCAATCCGATTGGCGCCACGCAGCCGTTCGATATTTGGAGGGATATTCGCTGAAGGATCGTAGAGTGGTCAATTTACCGATCTGTTTGGTGGGGTACTCCCCGCTGGAACCGTTCGAACCCGCTCTGTTTTCTGTGACTACTACAAACGGACTTGCAGCTGGAACTTCTCATTCAGATTGTTGCGAGCGAGCTTTGCTTGAAGTGCTAGAAAGGGATGCATGGTCAATCATGGATTATTTGGTTCAGAAGGCTGCAAACTTTGTGCAGTCCCTGGGGAGCAAGAGCGAGCAGATGGCAAACCGAGTCAATGATCAGCTATTTTGCGTCCTCGACCGCAGGTTTCCCGCGATTGATCTGATTTCTCTGCCCAAAACCTCAAGGGGAATTGTAACTCAGATTGAATCGGAAGGTATTACGGTAATTATCCGTGATATCGCGAATGATGTTGATCTTCCTATTGTGATGGCAATTCTCATTGATTTCTCCGGAGACTTGGGTTCTGGAAGTCACGTTGGTTTTGCTGCATCTTTTGATCAGGAACAGGCTATTGTAGCTGCAATCACTGAAGCCGCCCAGAGTCGCGCTGTAGATTTTCAGGGGGTGAGGGAGGATCTTGCAGAGCCTGGAGGTCGGGGAAGCGCAACGAGAGTCTCAATTCGAAATCCCTTAAACTGGTATCACAAACAACCAAGAGATTGCGTTAGCTTTACATCGCTCGAAAAAAGCAGAGTCCTTTCTTTTCAGGAGCTTGTCTATTTAGTTTCAGAGAAAATCGGCGAACCGATTGTAGTAGATTTGAGTCCCAAAGGATTCAGTCCTTACGTGCTAGTTCGGGCGGTAGTACCTGGCGCGGAATCTTGGGCAATCGATAGAAGTAAAGCTGGTTACCGCTGTTCATGCGAATGGAAAAAGCTCATTGAAGAAATGCCGGCAATTTCTAGGCTTTTGATTCTGTCGAGAATCCGACGGAGAGCTTCTCACTCTTAGACCGTGGCTTTGCCAGTCCGCGCTCTGCGCCACAGGATGGGGCTAGTGTATGCGTTCACCTAACCCGCTTTGTCCCCGTCCTGATATGCCGCAATTGAATCTATTCGAAAACGAGATTTTCCCCATTTTGCGACCTACGATTAGTCCCAATACGATTCTTTTTTTGGTTTCGTAGAGTTATAGTGGTTGCGAGTCTGATCAGTTAATTCTGCGGCCCTTTCTTTTTCATGGACTTGGCCAACTTGGAAAGCATTTCTTGCTCCTTTTGCCGCCGTTTTTCGTCGCTGAGTCTTCCGGATGAGAGATCTATCTTCGCTTTATTGTGTTTCGCGCGCTCAGCTTTGCCGCTCTCAGGTTCTGATTTCGCCCATTCCTTAAGTGCTTCGGCGAACTCTTCTGGGAGGAAATAGTCGACAATAGTCTTGGGGGCGACCGAATTTCCGACCGCATCGGTGATTTTTTGAAGTCGATCTCGTGTCAGAGCGACCATCGCAATATGTTGAAATCCAGCGTTGCTGCATTTTCGAATGTTCGCGGCTTCGTGATCAACGGAAGTTGTATTCCCTATTTCGCATGCGATCTTTTTCTCGCCCCTTTCGAACACGAGGTCCACACGGCCTTTACCTCCCATCACAAGCACCTCGCGTGAGACGGTGTAATCGTGTCGTTCTCCTGCCTTCTGCAATTCGTCTTTTAGCGATTCGTGGCTTTGTTTTCGTGGCTTTTCTGGAGTGACTTTATCTTTGGCGTCTGCGGGTTTGCTCGATTCGGGTTTGTCCTTACTTGGGGGCGGTTCTGCCGGTAAGGATCTTTCTTTGGCAGGCGGACGTTTGATAGGGGGAGCTTCGGAGAGACGGTCTTCTATGTCGCTACGAATCTGTTCTTCGACGGATCGTCGCTTTGTCCCATAGTTGCTTCGGGCTATGTTACGGATTGATTCCTGGTTGAATTTAGCCCTTTCGTTGTCGATGGGGCGGGGTAGGGGGACAGAAAGGTTGAAATCATTGTCGGACCGCTCGATTCGGCAAATGGCCTCGCCAATTCCTAGATTCTGGAGATCCTTGGATTCAAAGAACGAGAAGCCAGAGGCCAGCTTACGGGCGTCCTCGTCTCCTAGTCGAAAACAGATACGCGTGTATGGATTGGCGATCACAGCTCCCGCGACGTTCGAGTCGCGAGATTCTATCTGTTTTAGTTCCTGGTGTGCGAGCGTTAGTCCAAGTCGATACTTTCGAGCCCCCGTAAGAATTGATGTCATTGAGGAACAAACAAAGTTGTGGAACTCATCAACATAGAGCCAGAATGGGCGTCTCTGCGATGCCTCCATCGCTTGTCGACTCATGACGAGCTGATAGAACTTCGAGACGAGGAGCGATCCCAGCAGATACGAGTTCTCTTCCCCAAGCGTTCCTTGAGATAGTTTAGCCAGGAAGATCTTTCCGCCGTCCATAATATTAGCGAAATCGATTCGGTTCTCGCGCTGTGCAACCATGTTTCGAATGAGTCGTGGTCCGAGGAATGTGTTGAGGCGTGTGAGCAATGGAGCTTGCGGTCTTCCTGCAAGCATTGGGAATTCTCGTTTCCAGAAATAAATGACCTCCGAATCTGTGACCGTCGTGAGAAAGTCTTCGCGAAATTCTGGTTCAACCAAGAACCGACGCAAATCGAAGAGAGTTCCCCCTCTCGAGCTTTCTAGCATCGCAAGAATTGCGTTGCGGAGCACTGCTGTCATCTGGTCTCCCCAGCTTGTTGAGAGACGCTGGAACACGGAGACGAGATCTGAGGCCAGTAGATTTTTTTCGAGTTCGGAATGGGCGGACAGAATGTTAAGACCTATGGGGAACTCATCGTCTGATGGATCAAAGAGAATGACGTCATCTAAACGCTCTTCTGGAATATATCCCATCACCTCATCGATCAAATCGCCGTGGGGATCGAAGACGCCTACACCGCCTCCGCCTTGGATATCCTGTTTAATCAAGTTGATGAGCAGTGTCGACTTTCCACTACCCGAAGAGCCAATCACGTGGGTGTGTCGAACTCGTTGCTCATCACTAACCGATACCACACGAGACTCGCCTGCATGGTGATTCTCCCCGAGCACGGTTGGATTGCCATGTGTGATATTTGGCGCTGCCTTTGTCTTGCCAACTTCTCTAACCAGCTTCGGAGAGCGAACCGATGAATGCGGCGGGTGGACCAACGAAACAACTTCGGAGCTACTGAGGATCATACCGCTACGATGAGTTCGTCGTTCGATGAGATCTTGGCGATGAAGATCGAAATCGTACCCATCGTTGGTAAGTGGAATGAGTTCGTTTGATGTCGGGTCATTGAGAACTGAAAGCGCTCCGGCGATTCCCGTTGCGATATCGAGAACACGATCGTAATCATCGCTCCGAGCCGCAATTCGGCAGACAACTGCATACATCTGTCTCTGAGTTTTTACTCGAGTTTGAGAAAGCAATTCTGGCGCGTTGCTAAAAAGGCAGCTTCCATCTCCATTCGTTATCGCTCTCAACATGCTTGCTGGCCACGGATTCCGAACAGGTTGGAGGAGCACCTGTAGAACCCCGTTTTCTCCTCTCCGCAACTCGGAGAGAGCACCGACAATTCCGATTAGAGGATCACTGCTGAAACTGGATGTGCCAGCAAATGGCAGCATGAACTCGTTCTCAAGCCCGAGCTCGAAGATTAGTGCAGGAGAAGGGCTGGACCACAGACTCCGAAGGCTGGTTGATGCAATGGGAGTCGTAGCTTCTGGAAAGTGTGCTTCGAGTTGTCTCCTAACGACAGATGAATCGGGCTGACGACAGCAAAATTGAATTACTACTCGATCTGGTGTCCCGACTACCTCGAAGGAAATTGGATGTCGGCAGTGATTTAGACTCTGTAGAAAATTCGCCGAAAGTTCCCGCGAAACGGAACATGATTGTGGGAGCACGACTTGAAATTCCGACAACGTGATATCAGTGGTGTTCTCCTCTGAAAGGTTGGAAGTTCTGGAGTCTTCCTCTACTTGTTCTGCTTGCGAATCTTTCTTTCGCCACGAGAGAGGGAGTTTTAATAGACGGCCCAGGTTGCTGCCGAGCGAATCCGAGACTCCATCGTCGATAATTTCCGTCTGGATTTGATTACGGTCGAAAGGTCTGAACGGCGGTTCTAACCCAACTGGATGGTCAAAGAGAAGATGTCCGCGACCTGCTGCTTCCCATTCGTAGAAGGCATCGATGCGTTTCTGGACACGTGGTGTCATTCGTTAGCGGCTAAACAACTCCCAGATCAGAGGTTTACGTTCGTCTTCCGTTAGCGGTTTGAGTCCTTTTTCCGATGAGATTGAATCTATCGCCTCTAGGACGGCACGATGTACGGCTGAACGATACATATTGTTCTGATCTTCCCGAAAGTAGGTCAAGGGATGGAAGAACGATTCGTAAATCGGTCCTATGATTGGCATGACATACAGCCGCTCGTCCAACCACTTAATTGTATTAGTCGCTGCAAGCGTCATGGTCGACCAGAGTGATGCGATCAGGAATCCAATCATCACTACAGCAATGTAAACATCGGTTTCGGACGTAACGTAGGTAAACAGTGCCCATACAAGTGCCCAGAAGAAGATGTAATCCCAAAACGTCGCAACCCTACGTCGATCAAACAGACGCGATGAGACGAAGTATCCATTTCCGAATGGAGCTGCACAGATTTCAAATACCAATCTCTCTCGGCGCATTTGCAGATATAGTCGACTGCGACCCAATGCGCTCCTTTCCTGCATCATTGAGAGTCCTAACTCGAGATCGGGAACGTCGCGATTTACTAAGTTTTCCTTAACCTCAGAGTAGAAATCCTGAGGCGAACACAGTGGAACGTCAAAAAGCTGATTCCAATATGAAAGCAGCCTGTTCTTGTCGATGGCTTCGGCGTCCGCCTCCTTTTGGCCTTCCCTCCAATAATCTGCGATGCTTGCCATATGACTATTGTCCTCCGCTTAATTTTAGTTCGTTTTCTAATGTAGCTCGAAATTCCGTGGGGAGCTTACGACGCCTCTCGAGAACCGATTGCCGCTGATTCTCAGGGAAGAACTGAGGATGCACTGGAATGTATTTTTCAAGCTTGAGCATTGCAGCGATCGAGATTCCGGACGTGGTGCCGGAAGCATAGTCCCACAGTTTGATAACCACTTGGGTCTCATTCTGACCGTTCTCAGCCACAAGGACGACGCAATGGCGGCCATTCGCTGTGAGCCCCTTAGATCGGCCTCTGAAAAGCACCGTGTTCTGCCCCAGGTTCTGTTCGTGTTCAATTGTGTAGCGTCCCCCCGTTTTCGGAATCGCTCGGCGCACCGCGTCACGGACAGATCGAAAGTCTTGCTTAAACCGCCAGCTGTGCGTCTCGAACAAACTAGCGTGCTCGATGGCCTTAGTATGAATCCCAAACAGATCTTCATTCGATTTTCTTTTCGCTTCGATCGCCTCCGTCGCCGTTATCCGAGTGACTTCACGTTGATATTCTGAACGAAGGTTCAGGGCCTGTTGGCTACTTGGATCGATGGAGACCGCCGAGTCAATTCTTTCGAGCGCTTGTCGATAGTTGCCCTGGCTGGCAAATCGTTTGGCGGATGCGAGGTCCAGTGCGAAACTGCTATTCACAAGGTTCGTAACGATCGTTAGTGTCTCTCCGGCAGTGATATTGATTCTTGATTCCAAAGCATTGAGACCAGCCTGTACTAATCGAAGATTGTATGAGCCAGGCTGTAGAGTAGTGTTGGTCGGAGATAGTCCTATGCGTTTTGAGTTGAGCAAAACAAAGACTCCAGGTGGTTTCGTCTTGATATCGAGATAACCGTAGTCGAAAGGGACCGTAACCCTGTTGGTGGTTCCTCGCCGAACAATTAAGTCTATGCTTTTTCGGTAGGAGCCTCTCCACGTCTCTAAGTGATACCCTCCTGCTTCCAATGACATTGAGACCGGTAGTATTCCGCTTTGACTGCGAAACGACCGGTTTGTTGAAGAAAGCAAGAACTGCGCATTCAAAGGACTACTGTCGATGATGGCCAAACCAACATTAGGGGCAATGTTTCTGCTGACTGTTTTATCCGCCTCAACGGTAATTGAAGTTTGTTTTTCGAAATGCCCGTAGGACAGGGTAACCTCGTATTGACCGACCGGGATATTCGTCTGAATCGTGCTCACGTTTGTGGCGACTACCTGATCGTAGGGACCGATAAGTTCCACTCGATTCGCCGGAGGGGTGATCGTGAGATTTAGTTGACCGGCTAACCGCTTCAATTTGACGCTATCCAATCGATTCTCGCCGTACCAGGCAAAGAGGTTTGTCTTAAAAACTGTTGAATCGCGGGCTCGTATCTCAATTGTTCTGTTCCCGACTGCGACAACGTTACCGGGCTTTAAGCTGAATCCGTCGACTTTTATTGAGTAGTCAGCTGGCGATTCCAGTGGCACGTCGTCGAGCGTGACATATGGCGTTATGAATGTCTTGGGCGCATTAACCCGGTCGTAATCGTAGCCGAGGATAACGGCACTTATACACGTCCAGATTATCACTGGCCGAAGAACGATCTTCCAGCGAACCTTTGGTTCGGATTCCGAGAGGTCACCTTTTGTGGTATCAGTCACTCAAGAAATTCTCCTTTCGTTGCCGGTTCTAGCAAGTCGTTGGCGAACCGACCCATTCGGTGTCAGCTACTCTTCTCTGATTTGAAACAACGACACGATTGTAGCAATAAGCTATTACCAGACATTTATACGCTACGCATAGTTATTCTGAGTGCCAAGCAAAATGTTGAATCTCTAGGAGTTCGTTTTGACCGATACGCTTGAAGAATTCTTGATATGATTGCTTTTCGTGTGGAGTCAATTTGTTGAGTGGCGGAATTCGAAGAGATTCCAGAGAAGAGTCTTGAAGGAGTTGATCCGGCTACAGAGGCCGATGTCCGGGCTTGTGTAGCCAAAGATGGGCAACATCCGGCAGGGTTTTCTAGATCGACCGATTTCTCTATGAAACTTGGATTTATAACTGCGAGAGTGTGCGAAGATCGTGGTCTAAACATAGAACTAGGAATGAGACATGAATTTGGGCATCTTCTGAGTGTAGATCGTTATTCGCCGAGCAATGCTAATCCGTTGATGTGATCGCGTCTAAACCCAACGACTTGCCGTGCACAGGCGACCGGGAAATGGGGTTCGAAGGCTGGGTGGGCTTCGGTGTGTGGTCATGATGCTAATATTTGGCCATTGTAATTGTGCGAACACGATCTTGTTTTCAGTTGATGAGGATTGCGAAGCTCCGAGGTTTATGTTGTGTGAGATTTCATAGATGGTTTCTGTTCAATTTGGAGAGCCTATTTCAAAGAGCGACTTGGATTGCTCTCGCAATCTACATTGTTGGCGTTGCGATTGCTGAAAGCGACGTCGCGGAGGTTTCTGGTGAGACCTGCCGTCATTCTGCTGCTATTGTCGTTGGAGAGTATGCGCGTAGCTAACCCATCTTCCCAGGAGAGGCTTGGAGCCGTTAGGTA
>OJGU01000341.1_pt1 | contig 29646 bp, 12 predicted proteins | sample 1594741 | NCBI WGS metagenome assembly OJGU01 (sample SAMN05416841, study PRJEB24817) | seawater metagenome | isolation source: Sea water | place: Canada:Atlantic | collected 2013-07
CCCCCGTTCCCGTGGACCCCGTGTTTCCACCGCCGTTGGAGCGAGATCCGGCCCCGGTCGGGTCGTCTGGCAGACCAGGAGCTTCCCCTGCTCCGGTACACCACTGTTTCTTCGTATCATCCGTGCTGATGTCCAGGCAAAGTCCCTTATCACCAGTACTGAGCCCGATATCCCTCGAATACCCGCTCGGGTCCACATACTTCAGCGGATTATTCGACACATAACTATAAGCATTCCAAGTCTGCGCATCCCCAGCCGACTCGATCACCGGGTCCACACTCAGAAATCGAGCCAACACCGGCGAGTACATCCGCCCGCGCATGTTGATCAGCCCCGTGTCCAACTCCGGCTGATGCCCCGTGAACCCGGACGCCAGGTTCTGCAGCTCCTCCGGAGTCGCCTCCAGCGTCCAGTCGTCCCACGCACGCGCCTGGCCCCACGGGCCGTACGACACCGCTTCCTCCACGTCGCCGTCCTCGTTCACCAGCACCGAGCCCGAGCCGAGGTGGTCATTGTGCTGATACAGGACCTCACGGTCCCAGGTGTCCTGGGCGCTCGTGGTTCGGTCGCGGATCTCCACCACCGACCCGCCGACGGGCACGAAGTACCGCGCTTTCCCCTCGCGAGAGTTGGCCTCTTTGCCGGGCTTGTTCGAGAGCTCGAACAGGCCGCTGCCCACGGTCATCGTGTAGCCCTCGACATCGTGCCGCAGCGATCGAGCGCCGCTCGCGTCGTACACAAACGAAGACTGTTCGCTGCCGTTGGAGAGCGTCCGCACCTTGTCGAGCACGTTCCACGTGAGCTCCACGTTCTCGAGCCGCCGCACGTTTCCGTTCGCATCGTGCTGCACCGTGTTGTGCTCGTTGCCGTACCAATCCAGGCGGCCCTTGGTGGCCTCGTAGTGGTAGTCGCCGACTCCGGCGCGGTTGGTGATGTTGCCCAGGGCATCGTACTCAGCGATCGGCGTTGCCCCCTCGTTGTGTCCGGTCAGGCGGTGGAGCGCGTCGTAGCCGAACGTCTCGTCCTGTGCGGTCGTGAGCTCTTCCCGACGATGGAGGTTCCCCGCCGGAGTCCATTCGTAGCGGAACTGCTGCAGTGGGTCCGTCCCCGCGGAATCAAGGTCAACATCGATCGACGCGACTCGATTCGTGAAGGGCTCGTGCTCGGTCTCCTTCACCTGCGCGGTCAGGTTTCCGTCGTAGTTGAAGGTCTCCGTCCGCGGCAGCCCCGCGTCGTTCGTGTCTCCGAGTGCCCACAGCACCCTTCCTGCGCCGGTGATCGACCGCAGGTTGTTGGATCCGTCGTATTGAAACGACGCGCCGAACCCGGTCTTGAACCCGGTTGGCGAGAGTGCCCCGACAGTCGGGTACGTGATGTTCGAAAGCCGACCGAGGTCGTCGTAGTCGTACGAGAAGCGCCAGCCAGCACTCGAACTCGTCGACCAGTTCCCCGGTGAGTCGAGGTCCGGCATGTAGTGCCGGGTCACATCTGGGCGACCAAACTCGTCGTACTCGAAGGTCTGCCGCACGCCGTCCGCACTCTGTTGTTCGGCAACCGCTCCTTCCAGCGCCGCGTCGTATGTCCAACTCGCCGTGCCGTCCACGGAGTGCTGGAACTCCAGGCGCCCCAGCACATCGTAGTCGTGGTCGAGGACCTGCCCCTTGGCATCGAGAGCGACATCGAGTTCGTCGAACTCCGTGTACGACAGCATGCGAGTCCCGTTGGCCGGCTCGGTGCTGGACACGAGTCTCGACAAGTTGTCGTAGGCGTAGGTCGAGATCTCGACCGGGCCCTCCGCGCTCGCGCCGCAGTTTCGTTGAACCGCGTCGAGTTCGCCAAATGGGCCGTAGTCGAAGCACGTCATCGTGCCCAGCGCATCGATGCTGGCGCTGATGCGGCCGAGGGCATCGACTACCCGGGTGGTCTCATGGTTTTCGGGATCTGTGGCCACGACGCCGTAGCCACGAGGACTCGGAACATCGGCGGATGCGAGTCCAGCCCACAGGACGTCTAGGTGCTCGACCGTCGACCCGACCTCGACCTCGTCGTCGTACCAATGCGTCGACCGAAGACGGCCGCCATTGTCGAACTCGTTGCGGCTCCATTGCTCCGCCGACTGCGGCGGGTTGGCGCACGAGTCCGTTGCCGCGCTGGTGCGGAGCACCTGCCCATGGAAGCTGTACTCGTACCAGCGGCAGACCTCTGGGCCCTCGAGCGTTGGGTCTACGGGGAAGTCAGTTTCCGCTGTGACCCCGTGCCAGAGCTCGCGTACCACCCGGCCCGCGCGGTCGTACGACGTCCGGGTTTCTTGGCCCTGAGCTTCGGTGACGATGTCCAGCACCGCGCCGGAGACCGCACTCTCTTGGTAGTCGACGCTCGCGTCTGCGCCGTCGCTGGGGCCCAACGGGGATCTGTGAAACGAGCTCCCGACCGGCCGGAAGAAGCCATCGTAGGTGGCCTTCTGGGTCAGCCCGTTCGCATCGACGGTGGCGATTGGCAGGCCTGTCCCGCTGTGGAAGACCATGTTGGTGGTCTGTCCGAGGTCGTTCGTCTGGCTCACGGGCAGGACGCCCTCGCCATCCCAAGCCGTCGACAGGGAACGTGAACCCTCGGTGGGCGTCGAGACCGTGACGAGATCGACGTTCCCGTGACTCTCGTAGCCGAAGGTGGTGGTCTGCTCCTCGGGTGTAGCGGGTTCACGCGTGACAGACGCGACGATGTTGGACGCCGCTTGGTACCCCACGGTGACGTCTCGCGTTTTGCAGTCGGTCTCGTTGACGCAGCTCGTCGTGGAAATGCTCTGTGGCGCCGCGATGATCCAGTTGCCCGTGTCATAGGCGAAGTCGTCGTAGGTCGTCTCGACCGACGTTTCCTCGCTGACTCCGCGCAAGATGGTCGAGAGCGAGTAGTCGACGTTCCCGTAGTCGTCTCGGGTCTGCTCCGACGTCGAGTGGGAGTGGTAGACGGTCTCCGAGATGTCGTCGCACTGCCCGTCCGGCCCTGGCCCCGCCACGTGCCCGGGGCTCAGGCGGTTGTACTGGGACGTGGAAAGGACAGCGGAGAATGACTCGGATTCAGCCGGATACGACTGCCAGATGTCGCCCCCCTGAAGGGTCTGCGGCGCGACCGTCCAGACGTTGGCCTTCGAGCACTGGATGTGCCAAGCCTCTTCGGGGTCGCCGTCGTCGGAAACCCACGCGGACTCGACACGGGTTGGCTGTCCAGACCGGGGGTAGGCGCGCAGCGTCTCGTCGTACGTGCGGTCGTAGGTCCGAAGCTGCGTGCTGCGGTCGTATGGGTAGCCGGCCCGCTCACCGAGGAACGTCTCCCGAACCCAGGCGAACCCGATGTCGCGCATGCCGTAGCGGTCGCGAACCGGCTCGGAGTACTCGTAGCTCCATCGGCGGGTGTTCGAAGGAAGGTCGTAGGGTACCCCTGTGCCGGGCGTGTTGACGGCTCGGCTGTGAACAACGTGCCCACCGCCGGCCCGAGCCATGGAGAAGCTGTGCTCGAGGCCCTGCCCATCGGTGGCGGTCTCCAGCAGAGCACCTTTGTGCCGCTGGCTGGAGTACCACCGCTCAGTGGCCTGTCCCTGGCGGATGAACAGTTGCCTCGTGTGGCCGTACGTCCGCCAGGTGTGGTTTCCCTCGTCCTCGACGAAGGCCGAGCGGAGTGAGAGGACACGGCTATCCGAGAAGGCGTCAGCGTTCGCAGCCGTATCGGCGCCGTGGATGTAGTGCGGCCATCCAACGACACCACCCTGAACGTCGAGCGGCATGAAGTTGCCGTCTCCCGCGGACAGGAGCAGGGTCCAATCCTCGTCTTGCTCTGGTACCTGAGGATCGTCCGCCGCACCGTCGGAGGGCAGCAAGATGTCGGTCAGACCATCGCCGTTCCAGTCGACAAGTTGGGCGCCGTACCAGTTGAAGAAGAGGTTGTCGTGCGGCGACCCGGTAAACTCGAACGCTGGCACACTACTGGCGATGTAGCCGTTCCCGTCGTTTCGGTACACACGCAGCACGCCCGGCTGGGCGGGGCCAACCTCACAGGAGGGCTCGTACGTGAAGCCGGACCCGTCGTCTGCGGTCTCCACCCGAATCGAGTCAAGGTTGGAGAGATCGTCCCCGTTGAGGAGCTCGAAGCGAATGATGTCTCGGTTGCCGTCGCCGTCGACGTCGATCGCTCGGTCGCGACTGAGACCGGAACCCAACAACGGCGCGTTTACTTTTGCGGCCACGTAGCCGTTGTTGCAGTTCACGTCGGACCACCGCTGGTAGAGATCCCGCGGAAGGACCTCGTCGTCCGAGAGGTCCCAATCGCCGGTCTCGGAGTCGAGTTCCAAGACTCGGTAGCCGCCTCGCTCCTCCTCTGGAATCGGAAGGACGCCGGTTCGATACTCGCCCGGACTCCCGAACTTGTCTGGGTAGTCCATGTCGGCCGTCGGGAACCGCGGAATGACAGCGAGGACCTCGGTCCCGCGGGCGTGCGGGAGGATCGTCGTTTCGTCGTGCGTCGAACAGCCAACGCCTGTGTCGAGAAAATCCCACCCGATTTCACCGGTCGCCACGACATCCTTGCTCAGTGCCAGGTGCCAGTGGGAGGTCTTGAATCCTTGCCCCTGACACAGGAAGAGATCGTCACGCCCGTCACCGTTGAACTCGAGGGGAATGACCGAGTACACCGGGTCCGCCATTGTGAAGCCAAGGGCGTCGAAGTCGAGATCAACTCCCTGTTGCCATGCGGCGCCGGGGTTGTTGTGCGGCGTGTAGACGGCGAGCGTCTCTGCCCAGCTGATCCCCCAATCATCGACGCGTTCGCTCGATGCGAGCGGCATGAGCAGGTTGCTCCGAAGCTCTTCATGGTCGAAATTGATGTGCGTTAGGCCCAGCGAGGGTCTGATACGATGGAGATGGGTGAGTTCGATTGGCTCCTCATCCGCAGGCTCCGGCGAATCGCACAACGGCGACGTGGATCCGACGCAGCCGGAACAATCACTGAAGTCCGCCTGACAGGACGGAGAACACGTCGCTGTTCCAGGCGGCGAGGGAGGGAAGCCGTCATCGAGCCCGACCGCAGAACACGACGAGCCAAGCGAGCCGTCACACGCCTCTCCCGGGTCGACCTCCCCGTTCCCACAAAGGTACGGATAGGGCGGTGGGGGCGGTTCCCAGGGCTCCGGCATGAATTCCGGGTCAGGCAGGTTCGCGTCGACCGCATGGCCGGGAACTGCGCCATGGATTTGGTATCCGCCTTCGTCAGGCTGATACGTCAACACCTCGTCGGACCGGTCTCCGTCGTAGTCACCCACCACGAGCGACTGGCTTCCACGCAGCTTCGATGCGGCGAAACTCGGAAATACCGCGTCCGAGAACTCACCGACTGCAACCTCGTCGATGGGCGGAGCATCGGCGACAGTCCATTCGAACACCGTCGCCGGAAGCGACACATCTTTCGCGTCGAGTTTGGTCACACTCCCCAGGATGCTCTGCCGGGTGTGCGGGTGAAGATCGTAGTCGAGTTCGTACCGCGTCAACAACTCGCCGAAGGACGCCTCGACGAGGATCTCGGTGACGATCTTTGTGCGACGGTAGAAGTCGCCGCGGAGGTATCCTTCGCGGGGATCCAGGCGGTCTTCGTAGTTGAACCGTACTTTGCGACGAGAATCTGCAGTGCCGGTGCCACCGTAGGAGATCTGCGAGAGGACGACCTCGTGGTCGGGGAGAACAGACCAGCCGTAGTAAACAGTGTTGCCGTTGCGGTCCTCGCTGGTCCGTAGCCACCAACGGTCATCCGCATCATCCATGCTGAGGAACGTCTGAACCCCGCCGTCCGGGCCGTACACCCTCCAGGCCGAGTGTTCTTGAGGCGTGCTGAGCAAGCCTTGATAGACGAGCTTAATTGAGGGGTCTCCCTCCAAGCGATACGTCGAGCCACCAACCCCATACGCTCCTGTCGCCAGGACAAGTCGCTGGCCGCCGAAGCACAAGGGGTCGTCCATCCCCATTGTGAGAGGCGCGTAGTACCCGTCCTTTGCAAGCGTCCTCTGGCAACGAGTGACCATCGGGGTTCCCGCCACCGAGAACCCAACCCCGAACGAGCCGTTCCCGTTCTGACTGGAATAGCTGAGGCTCAGCGAAGGAGTGTGGCCGGCCGCCCCCGGAGCGACGTCGAGCGGGATCGAATAGTGCGCGCCTCCGCCATCATCCGCCCATGCGCGTGCTGGAAGAGCGCCTACGCCGGCGGAGTCCTCGAACTCAGGGATCGTGTGGCGGAGTTCGGAGAGCTCAGTATCCCAATCTACGCTGGCGGCCCGCGGCTCCGCTCCGCCATCGATCTCGAGGTTTTGCTCCCCACCTCCACCAGGGCCCCCGCACGATGCGGAGACAAGAGTGACGGAGCAAAGTGCGGCGAGGGCAGCTCTTCCGAGTTTCTTCGTGGTCATGGGGTCTTCCTGAGCCCGGCTGAGTTCACGCATACGACGGACCGAATTCCGGGATGCAGGAAAGGCATCGCGGACGGCACCGACTCTCAGCTACCGATGCACATCGCACGGCAGGTCCAGCCTGGACTCGATATCCATAGCGCTTGCCCTGGAGCGATGTCAACCGATAGCTCTTCGTACGTCCCCTAAGGACACCCAGAATGCGCCTCAGAGGAGACCGGCCGGTCGGTTCTTGCTATCCATCGGCGCACCTGTCCCTGGTTGCATTCTGAATTTGACACCGAAGACAATTCGACAGCGACAGCCGCCTTCCGGGTAGGATCTGCAACGAAAAAAACCCCGCCGTTTCCGGCGAGGCTTCTTCCCTTCAGCGGCCTGACCTAGCCCTGCGGAGGCGGAAGCGCTTCCTGGCACACACCGATCTCCAAGATCGTGTACAGAAGCACCAGCTCCTGCGGACTCAAGCCGACGTAGTCTTCGAACTCAGCCATGTGATAGCTCGTGAACTGGATCTTCCCGCAGCCAAACTGCCCTGTAACAGTCAGCGCATTCACGGTTCCGGTCGGGCTTCCTCCGCCTTCGATCCAGACTTTATGCCCAACGTCGATCTGCCCGCCTTTGCCATCATCCGTCAGCACTGGAAGGATTGACGTAATTGCAGAGAAGTTATCCACCGTCTGAACCTGAGGCAGCTGGAACAATGTAGGGTGGGTCTCATCGTTGAGCGGATTGATGTCGAGTAGGGGTTCAGGAAGAGCTTCCAACCATTCGAGCAATCCGTCGTCCGTTACCGTGCCAAGAGAGTCGTAGGCAGGCAACAGGTCGCAGTTTCCACTCGGGCAATGCAGTTCCTGATACTCGCCGAACACGGTTGTCATCCACTCGTTCGCCCAATCCGACACATACCAACGACCCCCAGCGGCGACCCAGTCGCGGATATTCTGAATGTTCTGAGGGCTTAGTGATCCGATGAAGTCATCGCTGGTGCAGGGCGCGAAGATCATATGATACCGGGCCAGGTCCGCTGGACTCGAGATCAACTGTGCGAACGTGCCCTGGCTGGCAAAACCGTCGCTGGCAGGGTTCTGGCCGTTGTCATACAGATCGAACGGCTCAGTCCCCGGAACCAGGCGCTCCTCGAAGTTCGCGATCAAGGTGTCGCCGAGCCCAAACTTGCCTAGACCATCCTCCAGGCGGTCGTAGCTCCCATCGCCCACGGCGATCAGCGGGATGAACAACCCGTTGTCCGGGTCGTTCTCCGAGGGCAGCGTGGTCAGCTCATCCTCCACAACCTCTGCACCGGTCCCGAAGTTGATCGGCGTGTACCGAAGGAACTGCCCCTTCTGCACGACCAAGAAGTTCGCACCTTGGGCGAACGTGCCCAGCTCGAACGATCCGTCGGCGGCCGTCGTGGTGAAGCGATCGTCGCAGTCCAACTCCTCGCATTCGGCGCAGTAGACCTCTTGCGGGATCCCGTCCGGTGCACCGGCGCTGGTGTAGACGAGCGCGCCGCTCACCGGGATGACGCCGTTGGGCGCCCACACGGTTCCGGTCAGGGTCAGATCGTTGGGCGCGCCTTGGCAACCGCTCGCGCCACCGGTGGGGTCGTTGACGTCGAAGACCACGGGCGGGCCAACGGTCTCGTCCCCGCCCGGAGCGGTGGTGCTCGTTGGGCTCGGGTCCGAGGCGGACGTCGTCGTCCCCGTGGTGGAGGTCGAGGCGTTGCCGGAGGTTGTCCCCGCCGAGGTGCCGTCCGAGGGATCGATCCCTGAGCTCGCGCTGTCCGACGCACTCCCGCTGGATGCGGCATCGTCACATCCCGCCAGCGAGAGTCCTGCGGTCGCCAACCCAATCCACAACAGCTTCTTCATACGCATGCTTTGTTCGCTCCGATGGCCCGTGAGGCCACAGCCGCACGATACCCAACGGTCGCGGTCTCGTCAGGGTGGGACTCCGCCGTACCAAGCGCCGCCCCCGCCTCACAGGGGAGGCCCCGCGCGGTGTACCGTTGCCCACATGCGCCGGACCGTGATCAGTCTCTCGACGATCCTGCTGCTCGCCTGCGGCGATGACGTGAGCAGCGAAGGCTCCGGCGATGGAACCGAGGGTGGGACCTCGGCGGGCAGCACGTCGGCGACCGCAGCCGGTACCTCACAGACGGCCTCTGGCAGCGGGACCACGGAATCCGCGGATGAGAGCACTGCGGCCGCGGATGGTTCGACCTCGACCGGGGACGAACCCGAAGCCGAGCCCGAGTTCGCGCGCGACATTCGGTTGGAGCGCCTCACCGTCAACCAGGCCACCCAAGTCGAGGTCGTCGCCGGTGGGCTCGAGGTGGCACCCGAGGACTACAACACCCGGGTGATCTCCGGTCGCCGCACGCTCGTGCGCGGGTTCTGGAGCCTCCACGCTACGTTCGAGCCGCGCGACATCATGGGCCGGCTCACGATCAGCTACCCGGACGGGACGGTGCTCGAGCAAGACTTCACCCAGTTCGTCGCCGGGGAGAGCAGCGATGGCGCGGGCGCAGCTTCGTTTCAGTGGCTGCTCGAGCCGGAGGAAGTCGTGCCGGGGATGACCTACCGCGCGCGTTTGTTCGAGATGCCCGACAGCGAAGCCGGCGGGGAGCTCAGCGATCCTCCGCCCATCGTGCCGTTGGCAGGACCGGGCACGCTCGGACTCTATGACGTCCCGCTCGAGTTGCGTGTCGTCCTGGTCCCGGTTCAGCACGAGTTCGACGGCTGCACCCAGACCCCCGACATCACCGAAGAAGATGTCGAGGCGATGCGCATGGAGCTCGAGCAAAACAACCCCGTGCAAGCGGCGATGTTCGAGGTCCGCGACCCGATGGTCTACACGGAAACCATCGGCGACAGCGGCGGCTTCAGCCCCCTGCTGGCCGCCTTGGCCCGCGCCCGCGCAGCGGACAACCCGGACCCCAGCGTCTACTACTACGGGCTTGTCGATCCCTGCGACGGCTATCCTCCTGGATTGCTCGGACAGGCGATCGCAATCGCGGGCCCGCCCACCCTGGAAAACGGTCAGCAGCGGATCTCGACCGGTCGTTGGAACAACAGCGGCGCCGCGGCAGCCGAAACCTTCGTGCACGAGGTCGGGCACACCCAAGGCCGAAGGCACGTGCGCTGCAGTGGCGGAGAAGCGGGCATCGACGTCGCCTACCCGCACGCTGGCGGACGCATCGGCGTGTGGGGTTTTGGCATCTACGACTTCGAGTTGCGCAGCCCCTCAGGCGGCCGCGACTACATGACCTACTGCTCCAACGAATGGGTCAGCGACTACAGTTGGGAACAGACGCTCGACGTCATCGAGGTCCTCACCGGCTTCGACCTCGCCGACACCGCGGCGAAACCCGGCGTCGTGCTCGCGGGCATGGTGCACGAGGACGGCAGCACCGAGTGGTGGACCCAACCCGGCGAGGTCGATCCCTCGACCGCCCTGGGAACCGCCCGCTTCGAGACCCCGACGGGAACGATAGAAACCGTGGCCCGTGTCCGCCCCGTGCCCCACGGACACAACGCCCGGTACATCGAGGTCCCGCTCGAAGATGCGGCGCGAGCGATGACCGCGGTGGACGTGTTGGCGCCCGGCTCGAGTTTCCGGGTCGGCGCGGACGAGATCCGCACCATTCGCTGAGGCCAGCGGGCGCGCAGCCGGAACCGCGCCGACGCTCACGCGCAACGAGCGGCGCACATTCGTGTACTATGTGCGCGGATGTAAGTTCGCAATGGGCAGCGACAAAACCAGGCCGCTTGAGGACGTAGAAGACGCCGACGTCACGACCCCGGTGAAGGGACGCGTGGTCGGTCGCTATGTCCTGCTTGGGCGCCTTGGCTCCGGCGGCAGCGGGGATGTTTTCAGCGCCTTCGATCCCACGCTCGACCGCCGCGTCGCCGTCAAGCTTCTGCACGCCCACGGTGGCGGAGCCGATGCCTTGATTCGCGAGGGCCGACTGCTCGCCAAGCTCGTGCACCCCAGCGTCGTCGCCGTGCACGACCTGGGTGTCGAGGATGGCCAGCCGTACTTGGCCATGGAGTTGGTCGACGGCCCGGACATCACCGAGTTCGCCGACGCTCAGCGCGGTGAACCCGACGGCGGAGCGCTGCTCGACGCACTGCGCGATGTCGGCGAGGGTTTGGCCGCGGCGCACCGCAGCGCGCTGGTCCACGGCGACATCAAGCCCAGCAACATTCTGCGGGACAACGATGGGCGGACGAAGCTGTCGGACTTTGGCATCGCTCAGCTCACCGACGCCGGAGAGATGCAAGCCGGCGCGGGCACCCCTGCGTTCATGGCCCCGGAGCAACACGCCGGTGGAGCCAGCAGCGAACTCGCCGACCAATACTCCTTTTGCCTGACCGCATTCGTGCTGATGCACGGCGAGCATCCGTTCCTCGAGAGCTCGGAGTCCTCGGTCACCTACGGGGCCTCGAACGACACGCCGAAGGCACGAACCGCTGGCACCGAAGACCGCCTGCAGGTCGCGGCCCAGCAGTCCTGGACCCCGAGATGGCGAGCGGAGATTCCCAGTGCTGCCGCCCGGGCATTCGAGCGGGGCCTCGCGCCCGACCCCGCCGACCGATGGCCGAGCATGGACGCCCTGCTCGCAGCCCTGCAGGTTCGGTCCAGGCGGCGCGTCGGCCCGTGGATCCTCGCCGTTGGCGGCGTCGCTGCGGCTGCAACAGGTGCGGCCATGCTCGCGACCGACAGCGCTGCCGACCCGTGCGCTCGCGCGGGCGAGGCCATCGAGACCAGCTGGAATGCCGAGGGTGCCGAGCGCATGCGCGGTGCCTGGGGTGCCGAGCCCGGGGTGTTCTCCAGCAGTCTCGACCACGTCATCGCCTCGCTCGATGGGTTCTCGGATACGTGGCGCCAAACCAGCGCAGAGGTGTGCGAAGCGACGCACGTCTTCGGGCTGCAGTCGCCCGAGATGCTCGATGTGCGGAGCGACTGCTTGCGTCGCGCCCAGGTCAGCCTCGAAGAGGTGATCGATCTGGTGGCCTCGGATGACCCCGAGATCTGGGCCGAAGCTGCGCAGGTCGTCGAAGGGCTTCCGGACCCCCAGCGTTGCGCCCAGACCGAGGGATCCGCGCTGTCCAAGGCCCGGAGTGCCCAGGAGCAGCAGCGATACGAAGACACCGAACGCCTGCTGGAGCGGGCCCGGTTTGCCATCGACGCGGTCGCACTCGAGCGAGCCGCAACCGCGCTCGCCTCCGCCGAACCCCAGGTGGACGGTGAACCCGCGCTCGAGGTTCTATTCCTCCGACAGCAAGCACGGCTGCTCGACTGGCAGGGCAAAACCGACCCGATGCGAGCGGTCGGCAAGCGAGCACTGCACCTCGCGCTGCAGCAAGACGACATCACCTCTGCGGTCGCCGTCGCATCGCTGCAGGCCGAGGCTCTCAATCAACAGGCCGGGAGACTCGAAGAGGCCAGCGACTACGCCGCGATGGCTTTGACCCTCTCGGGGCACCCGGATGCAACCGACGAAGACCGCTTCACCGCGAACGTCGGCATGGGCTCCGTGCTCGCGCGCAGCGGAGAGGTCGACGAAGCCCTCACGCACTTTCGCAAGGGGCTCGCCCTGGGCATCTCCGCATTTGGCGAGTCCGATCCGAACGTCGCCGGAGTTCGCGTGCATATGGCCGCCGCGCTGCAGGATGCTGGCCGTCTCGAGGAGGCTCTGCTCGAGCAACAAGCTGCACTCGAATCCCGCGAAGCCTTCTTCGGTCCCGACCACCCCACAGTCGCGCAGTCGCACCACAACCTCTCGCGGCTCTACTACGACATGGGTCGCCCCGAGTCCGAGCACCACACGCGTCGGGCGCTGGAGATCCTCATTGCCGCGTTCGGTTCCAAGCAGATGCCGGTCGCGATGGTCCAAGGCGGCTTGGGGGACGAAATGCGTCGCCAGGGCAGGCACGACGAGGCGCTCGAGCTGTACGACGAGGCCATCGAAACGCTGAGCGAGCTGATCGGGGCCGAAGCTCCGGACACGCTGGTGATCCGCGCTTCGCGAGCCGTTGCGCTGGGCAACCTCGGGCGAGATGACGACGCTCTCCAAGCTTTGGATGCGGTGCTCACCTCGACTCGCGATGCACTCGGTGACTCGCACGTCTACGTGGCGCGAGCGCACCTGTTCCGGGCCGCGGTTCGGCTGCACGTGGAAGATCTCGAAGGAGCCGGCGCGGACTATGCGGCCGCCGCCGGGGTTTACCTCGCCGCCGACAAGCCCCTGCATGCCGGTCGCGCGCGGGCGCTGGTGGGCGTGGCTGACGTGGCGCGCCGCGGTGGCAACACCGCTGTGGCCGAGTCCACCTACGCCGAAGCCGAGGCGTTGCTCGATGCCTCGGGAGAACCGGCAGGCATGATGCGGGCCCGGGTGGAGCAGGGCATCGGTGAGCTCGCGCTGGAACTCGGACGCTACGACGAGGCGCGCAAGCGACTGCGCCGCACGCTCGAGCTGTTGGAGGACGCCGCCGCGGACCCGGCCGAGCGCTCGGAGGTCACGCTTGCGCTCGCGCAGACCGAACGCGGGGCCGGCCACGAAAAACAAGCGGAGCACCATGCCGCGGCCGCCCGTGCCCTGCTCGATGCTGCTCCGACCGATGTCCCCACACTGCGCACGGCGCTCGCCGACTTCGAGAAGTCGCGTCCTGCGGTGCCAGGCTGAGGCTGGAAGGTTCGGCTGGTGCTGCGCCACCCAGCGGCGTAGCGTTCGGGCCATGCGACGTATCGCTCTGGGGACCTTCGCCACCGTCCTAGCTTGCAACCCGAGTCCCACTGCACCGCCCCCGGTCGCGCCCGTGAGCGATCCTGCACCGGCCCAGGCCGAGACCCCGAGCTTCGATCAAACCGCTGAGGCGCTGCTCAGTCAGTACCTGCGCTCGCGCCCAAACGCAGGCGTTGAGGTCGGCCTGCACGAGTACGACGGAGCGTTGCCCGACTTCACCGCGCAGGGCTTGGCGGCGACGGTCGAGAGCACGGCGAGCGCGATCGAAACCCTGGAGGCATTCGACCCCGGCGCACTCGATCCACACCAGCGGGCCGAACGGGCGGCCCTGCTGACCACGCTCGAGGAGGTTCGTTTTCGCATCGAGGTGCTCAAGGAGCCGCAGCGAAACCCGATGTTCTACGTCGGCATCCTCGACCTCACCCCGTACATCAGCCGGGACTACGCGCCGATCGAGCAGCGTGCCGAGGCCATCATCTCGTTTGCCGAGGCCGTGCCCGCGCACCTGACCGCCGCCAAGGCGAACCTCAAGTCGAACCTGCCGCGCACGTTCATCCAGACCGCGCTCATCCAGGCTCGGGGGACCGCCTCGTTCGCCCGCACCGATGTGCCCGCCGCGATGAAGTCGCTGCCCGAGGGCCCCCTCGCCTCTCGCCTCGCCAAGGCGCTCGAAGGCATGGCGACCGCGCTCGATGGCTACGCCGGCTACCTCGAAGAAGCCAGCGGCCGGGCGACGGACGAGTTCGCGCTGGGGCCCGACGTGTTCGGGCGCATGCTGCAAAGCACCCAGGGCATCGACGTCGAGCTGGGTCCACTGGAGGCCGTCATTCGTGCCGACCTCGAGCGCAACCTGGCGGCGATGAAAGAAGCCGCGGCCAAGATCTCCCCCAAGAAGTCGACCGCCGCCGTCATCGCCAAGGTCCAGCGCGACAAGCCCAAGCTGAACCGGGTGCTGGAGGAAGCCACCGCGCAGTCGGTGCAGATGCGGGCGTTTCTGCTGGAAAAAGACATCGTCACGATCCCCAGCGACGACAAGGCCCAGGTCGTCGAGACCCCGCCGTTCATGCGGTGGAACTCGGCCTTCCTCAGCAGCGCCGGCGTCTTCGAAACCAAGGCGCTTCCGAGCTTCTACTACATCAGCCCGCCGGACCCCTCCTGGCCCAAAGCCAAGCAGCGGGACTATGTGCCGGGCCGGACCGACCTGCTGTTCATCACGATTCACGAGGTGTGGCCGGGTCACTTCCTGCACTCGCTGCACCTCAAGAAGAGCGACTCGAAGGTGCTCAAGGCGCTGTGGAACTACGCAACCGGCGAGGGCTGGGCGCACTACACCGAAGAGATGATGTGGGACGCGGGCTTCACCGACGACCCGGCGGTGCATGTGGGGCAGCTGCAAAACGCCCTGCTGCGCAACGTTCGTTCGCTGTGCGCGATCGGGTTGCACACCCAGGGCATGACGGTGGAGACGTGCCGTCAGATGTTCGTGGAGCAGGCGTACCAGAGCGAGGGCAACGCGGAGCAGGAGTCGCGGCGCGGCACGTTCGACCCCATGTACCTCGCCTATACGACCGGCAAGCTCGTCATCAAGAAGATGCGGGCCGACCTCGAGGCCAAGGCCGAAGCCGAAGGCAAGCCCTTCGACGCGAAGGCCTTTCACGACGAGCTGCTGTCGTACGGCGCGGCCCCGCTGTCGGCGATTCGGGCCGGCATGGTTCCGGACGCCCCGGACGACTTGCTATAGCGAACGGCCCCACTTGGCGGCCAACGCCGCTGCCACTTCCAGCGGCGCGTCCTGCAGACTCTCGACGTAGCTGCGCAGCGACACCAGCTCGGGATCCTCCGCCAGCGCCTGCCGGATGAACTCGGGGCTTCGGCCCTCGAGCAGCAGGATCGAAAGCCGCCGCTGGTAGTGCGCCAGCACGCTCATCCGCACAGCTCTCGGACTCGGGTGAAGTCTTCGCGATAGCCCTGCGCGAGCGCCGGGTCGGCCAGGCTCGGCCCGAGCTGCTCCAGGATCACGGCCTCGAGTTGCGGACAACGCACAAGCGCCTCGGGAAGCAACGTGAGCACCGGCTCTGGTACCTGGCCGTCGTGGGTATCTCGGCGAAAGCGGGTCGACGCGCGGGTCGACCACGAGCCACCCGACACGTGCACGACCCGGGCTCGATGCAGCGGATAACGTTCGAGGAGCGTCAGCGGATCGAGCTCGAAGTTGATCGCCTGGCACCACAGGTTGTGCAGATCGAGGACGAGATAGCCGTCCAGCGCATCGAGGACTTGGGCGATCAATCGCGGCTGGGCGTAGACGTCCTGAGGGCTCAGTGCCAAGGCCAAGTTCTCGATGCCCACCGCAACGCCGCTCGCCGTCGCCAACGCGCCCAGTGTCCTCGCGCCGAGTTCGGCAACTTCGGGCAGCGGCGGTGGCGGGAGCGGTGCACCAACGTCGAAGCCGCCTGAACCCATGAAGCCGTAGTGCTCACTCACGCCTTGTAGCTCGAGCCCCGCGCACGTCTGCACCACCCTCGCCAGCCACTGCTCATGTTGCTCCGAGGACTCCGCGCTCATCGGCGAGAACGTGACACCGTGCCCCCACAACCGCCCCGCGCTTCCGTAGTGCTGCAGGAGCGCATCCGCCCACGACGGACGGGGGCGCGCCCAGCCCAGTTCAAAGCTGTACTCGATCGCATCAACGACGCCCGCTTCGAACAGCGGCAGGGCCGTCTGTCGAAAGGCGTCGTCGAGCATCAACGAGAGGCCGACTTGCATGGAAGCTCAATGCTACAGATCTAGCCGCGGCCGCAGGCGGGGCAGTTGCCGCCGTCCCACTTCGGGGTGGGTGTGGTGCTCACCGGGGCGCTCCAGCGACTGCCCCCTTCAACCGGACGAGACTGCGCCCGCGGCTCCGTGCGGGGACGGGTGCGAGTCCGGATGCGGGGCCGAATCGGCTGTGCATCCCCCGGTTGCTCCGCGAATGGAACAAACGCCGTCAGGTCTTCGGACACCTCGGAGACGACCGGCGCGCTCAGCTCGACGAATTCCTGCGCCGCCCTACGGACCGGTCGAGCCGGTTGCGCGGCCGCACGCTCCAGTACCGCAACGACCTGCGCCGCCACCTCCGGCGCATCCGACGCGCTCACGACAAGATCCGCCGCACTCGCCGTCGCCGGCTCCAACGTCCGTGCCTGAGGCGCATCGCATCCCCCCGCCAGCAGCGCAGTCGCACCCAGACCAAGTCGCAAGGAGCCAAGAACCGAGGCGGGAAGTCGCATAGCCCTGTGAACGCGACCCCACAGGTTTGGGTCTGCCCAGCCTCGCCTTTTTCCCGACTGGGGCGGAGCGCCTCAGATCCGAGTGCGTTCCGCGTTGTCCTAGCCCACCCCCTACACGAATCGCGAGCGGACAAACCCCGGCTGCCCGGGCCACCCACACCCCCTCAAAGCAAGAGAGCGAAGCAGCCCGAAGGGATGCGCAGCGCAAAAGATAGCGAGTGCCGAAGCACCCCCACCGACCCAGGGTCTCAAGGGGCCCCCTCACCCGAAGGGGGGCCCGCAGAGACCCGGCGCGGACCTCCTACGCAAGGCACTAATCCGGTCGGAACGCGCCGACCCAGAGCGACTGGGCGCCATCCGAGAACTCCTGCCCCGCGACGACTGCCCGTCCGGATCCGACCGCCGACATCGTGCGGCCGAACAGCGAGCCGGGGATCAACGACAACTGCGGGCTCTCGCGCACGAACACGCAATCGATCGCGCCGTTTTCATCGAGCCGCCCGACCCAGGTCTCGACCCACTCGGCATCCATGCCCGTGCGCTCCAGCTGGCCGCTCACCACCACACCGCCGCCTTCGAGAGGCTGAGCCCCCAGGAAGGCGAACGCGGTCGAGCCCCGGACCGGCGACGCATCTTCGAAGAACGCCCCATCGACGCTCCAAGTCATCTCGCCCGAAGCCGTGTTCACGCGCTCGATCTGGTACGTGTTCTCAACGGGCAGCACGCGAATGGAGGTGAGCAACACCGTCCCGCCGGGCTCGAACGACACGTCGAGCGGAACGAAATCGGCGCCGCCAATCCCCACCGACGGTGAGTACACCTCGGTCGCCTCTCCACCGGCGCCATCGAAGGACAGCAGCGTAGGCAGCCGGGTCTGAAAGTCGACGTACTCGCCGACGTGCAGGAACACGGTGCCGTCGGTGCCGATCGACATCGGGCCCGCGGTGTCGGTGGAAAAGCCCCCGCTACTCTCGCCCGACCAGGTCGACGACCAGATCTCGTCGCCGGTCCGCGCGTCGTAGGAGGCGACCCACACATCGTTGTCGCCATCGCCCGCCCGAACCTGGCCCGTGATCACGGGGTTGCCGTCGCCGCCGATCGCAACATCGAACGACAGGTCTTCGGCGGTATCGATCGCCGAGTCGAACTCTGCAAACCACTCGACGGCACCGCGCGGGTCGAGCTTGTACAGCCGAATGTTGCCGTCCGTCTCCACGGAGTCCACCGTGGCCGACGCGTAGACGTTGCCCGCACCGTCCATCGCGACGCCGGTCACGTCGGTGTCAAACCCGTCGACCGCGATCGGTGTGTTCCACAGGGTCTCCCCGTCGGGTGACACGCGCAGGACAATGCCCTCGTCGTCGAGGATCGTCTCGTTGCCGCGCTGGTCGGTGGTGATCTCTCGCAGGAATCCCCCCACCGCGGCCCCACCACGCGCGTTCGTTGCGACGTCTCGGGCATCGATCACCGAGGTATCCGTCGGCGGGAGAACCACGGTGGTCCACTCGAGGCCACAACGAAGCGCGCACGTAGCCGTGCACCCATCTTCGTCGTCGTCGTTCGCGTCGTCGCACTCCTCGCCCTCCTCGACGAACCCGTTTCCACAGGCCGGCTCGGGCGGTTCGAATCCGGATCCGGACGAATCATCGCCCTGCGTAGTCCCCGTCTGAGACGTGGGCCCACCGGTGCTCGTACCGGACGACGACGGACCAAGCGTGCCGCTGGTGGGCGTGTCGGTGCTGGAGCCCGAGGAGCTGCCGTCGTCGCCCGCTGATGTGACGTCGTCACCGCAGCCGAGCGCCAACACAACGATCAGCCCCATACTTCGTGCGCGCATGCTGAGCATCATCGTTCCCGGCTGCGCACCGGTCAATCGGCGGGAGTCTCAGGGCAGCGCGGGGGGCGAGATCGGGACGAGCTTGCCCACCGCCGGCAGCGCAAACGGGCGTAGTCCGGTGGGACCCACCTCGACCACCACGATCCGGGGGTCATCGAGTGACCACAAGAACTCAAACAGCACCGAACCTGGCCCGGACCCGTTGCGGTCGTTGAGCACTTTGGCCTTGAACAACCCGGCCTCGACCTGATCGCCCTTCTTCAGTGCGTCATACGGATTGCGGAAGAGAATCTCCTGCGGCGTGTGGTGCATGGCCCCGCCCACGCTGCTGAGTTCGAGCTTGCGCTTGCCGACCCGGCGCAGCGTGTACGGACGAGGACCGATGCCCAGCACATGCCACGTCTTGGGCGCTTGCATGCCAAGCACGTGCATCATGCTGACGCCGTGGATCCCCGTGACGAGTCCAGGGGTGGCCACGACAACGACGTGCTTGTCGCGGAGGTCGAGCGCGGCAAAAGCCTCGTTTCGATAGAACTGAGCGTAGGCCCGTTGCGCTCCGAGGATCGCGTCGAGGTGTTCGCGCGTATAGCCGAACTCGCGCACGAAGTGCAGCCACCCCACGAGCAGCGCCAACCCGGTGAGCACGACCCGGCGCAGGACCGAGTCCCCGGTCTTCCACGCGCGGACGGTCGCGACCAGCGACGCACCGACGAATGCCGCGGCTCCGAAGTTGGGCAACATCAGGGCCCGGGTGGCTGGCGGGATCGCGGAGATCGGCAGCAGGGCAAAGCACGAACCCAAGACCAGCCAGCGGACGGAGCGGCGCTCATCCTGCGTCCAATGTCGGCGCGCGAGCAACCACAGCGGAACGACCCATGCCAGCGTGGTGGCGATCGCAAATGTCGCGTGGCGATAGGCCTGCACGCCGAGGTCTTTGATGTCCGGCGGCATCACCCGCTCGCTCAGCCCGCTTTGCGCGTAGCGCAGCCAGAAACGCTCGCTCTCGCCGGCCCAGTTGGACCAGACCTCGCCGGCCATCCGCGGGACGCGGTGCCCCATCACGCGAATGAACTGTCCCGTCTCGCGGAACGGGTCGACGTACGTCGTGCCGCCATACACCCCACCGCCCAACATGATGTACGCCGTCACGAACGCCAGCAGGGCCACCGCCGCGGGCCACATCGAGAGGATCCGAGTCTTCCAACTCCGCCCGTCGCCCAGCAGCATGAACGCACCGAGATACGCGACACCGCCGACGGCATACTCCCCGCCGGCGAACGCACCGACCCACAGCAGCAGCTCCACGAGCGACCCCCGACCCCGAAACGCGTCGGGGTCGCGCGCACTTCGGATGTGAACCCACAGCGCCGTCAGGGCGAACACCGTGCACACCAATGCGCAACGATTGGCGAGCCACGCCACCATCCAGGTCATCGTCTCGTCGACCGCGAACGACCCGATGGAAACCGCCGCGATCCAAGACCCGAGCAACCGACGCAGCAGCAGGTAGCCGGTCCCCAACACGGCCGCGAACCACACCGCGGAGTGCAGGTGATGCGCGAAGGCCTGCCGGGGGAAGACGAAGTGATCGAGCGAGAGCAGCAGGCTGGACAGCGGTCGCACCATCACAAAACGAAACTCGGGATGCGTCCACCACGGCAAGCTCCCCCGCTGCACATGCGCGGCGTTGGTGGCCGCGTCCCCAGGTGCGAACGCATACAAGTGCGCGACCGAGTACGAGCCCATGCGCTTCTCGAGCATCGAGATCTGAAACAGGTCATCGGCGAGAAACCCCGCGTCCAGCCCCGGGATGTACAGCACGCCGCACACGACAGCGATCGCCGCCAGAGCCCCCCACAGCGCGCGTTGCGGGGTCATCCGATCGCAGCGCCGAAGTACACGAGGGCGCACTCGATGAGCAGCGTCGCGCCAAGCCGCAGACGCACGCGGTTCCAGTAGCCGGAGAGGTCGGTGGAAGGGATCGGGAGCAAGAGCACGCTCCACGGCAGCAGGGCCAACCACCAACCGAATTGCATCGCTGCGTAGAGTCCGGCCGCCACGACCAGCCCTCGCAGCAGCCAGCGGGTTCGGGCCTGCCCCAGCGCAACGGCGGTGGTGCGCACGCCGGTGTCTCGGTCCTCGTCGTGGTCGCGCATCACCTGGATGGTCTCGAACACCCCGGAGAACAACCCGAGCTGCAGCAGTAGCGCCCACCCAAGCGCCGAGTCGGGGGGCACCGCAACCCACGGCATCGTCACGCCCCAGATCATCATCGCGATCACGTCGACGAACGGTCGGTGTTTGAGAACGGCGGAGTAGGCCCAGCAGATCCCGCCGCCCAACAGCAGCGGCCACACCAAGCCTCCGCCCCACAGCCAGGCGATGAGCCCCAGGGCCGCGAGCAGACCGAGCTGGGCCCGCAACGCGGCCCCGCGGTGCTCTGCGAGGAAGCGCGTCTTGTCCCGATCCTTCGTCGGCGACGCAGCGTCCTCAGCGACATCGAGGTAGTCGTTGTTGAGGTAGACCAGCACGTTCAGCAGGGCACCAAACGCCAGCCGCACAAACACTTCGCCCCACGGCAACGCAAGCGCCACTGCAATCGCCCCGGCGGCGCCAAGGTTGGCCATCTCAAACCGTCGCAGCCGGTACCAGGCGACGTCTGCTGCGATCTTGAGTTCGGCCCGCATCGAGGCTGGGACTCGATGGTCACACACCCGCGCTCAGTTGGGAAACGCGTACTTGTTGAACACGAGGAAGTCTTTGGGGTGACCTGCAGCCACCTCGATGAACCCCACGGGATCGCCCGGCACCGTCACACGCTCGATCGTGCAATCGGGGAGGCAGCGCAGGGTCTCGAGCCAGTGATAGCGAAGCCGGACCGGTTGGGCGGGGTCGGTGCCATAGACCTCAATGCGGTTCGTCGAGGCCGCAACCCGACCGGGCCCCTTGACGATGAACCCCGTCGGTTTTCGGACCCGATACGCCCGGAAATCGCCCAGGTCGGCGGCCTTCTCCAGCGTGGGGTTGTGGTCCCACCACGGGCTCGCGTACCGGGCCGAGGTGACGATCACCCAGTGAATCGCGTAGGTGTCGAGGTATTGCTGCCACTCCTGCGGGCTCGCGATCCCCTGGGGCCGGCGGCGGAAGAAGTTGGACCAGCTGTGCTGCAGGTTGCGCCAGATGAAGCCGCCCATGATCTGGGCGTCGGTCTTCCAAGCGAGCTGCTCTCCCCAGCTCCAGCCTTCGACCAGGAATCGCCCGCTTCCATCGTCCTTCTCGCGGACCCACTCCGCGATCGGATCGACATGCCAGTCGCCGTAGTCGTACGGCGCGTGCTGTGGAAAGCCCATCGCCGACAACTGGGCGGCCTCGCCGTGGGGGAGCTTTGCGGGCGTGGGTAGATCCTCGATGAAGTAGTACAGAGCCTCGTGCACCAGCAACAGCGAGGCGGGGACCGAAACCAGCGCGACGGTCCAGCGCGCTCCCTTGCTGAACCGGGCGAAGACTCGCTCCCGAACCGCGAACTCGATCAGAGCCCCGGTGAGGATGCAGCCGAGGAAACCGGCGGGCAGGAGGTTTCGGTACGGCTGGGTCTGGGCGAGCGGTGTCCAGCCACCCAGGTAGCCAAACACGACCAGTGTCACCAAGCCTCCGCCCAGGGGGAGGGCACGCGGGTCGCCGCGACGCCACCACACAAGCGTCATGCTCAGCCCGCCCAGAAGCGCGAGCGTGCGGAACACGGCGCGCTTTCCGATGATGCCGGTTGCTGCGGGCTCGACGAGGATGTTCAACAGATCCCACACCGCACTCTTGGGGCCCGTATTCGCGAACAACGACGAGTCCAAGATGTAGTGCCAGAACCGCGCCGCATCGATCAGCCAGTAGCCGTTGACCAACAGCACACAGGCGACAACACCAAACACCCCGAGCTGGCCTCGCAATCGCAACGAGGGGAACGCACGCACGTACAACGCGAGCATCGGGAACACGAGAATGAAGAACGTGTACGGGTGGACGAGATGCGCCAGCGCGAGACTGACCGCCGTCGCCACGAGCTGCCATGGCTTGCGCTCATCACACCACCGATAGAAGAAGCCCAGCGGTAGCACGAACACCAGACTCGCCAGGCCGTACGCGATCATGCCGACGTACCAGCACCAGTGGGACCACGAGTCGAAGTTCCAGTACAGGACCGCAAATGCGGCTGCGAGCAAGGAGCCCCAGGGACCCACGCGAAGCAGCCGCCCCCCTGCGTAGACCAGCGGGACCACGCCGGCGTGCGCCGCGAGGATGAACAGGTTGAAGGAGAACCCCTGCGAGAGCCCGAGCTGCTTGCCGGCATACGTCACCAGCGACCACCCCTTGTTGTCGGCGTCGAAGATGACCCCGTTGGGCGCCCCTGCGAGCAGCTGAACGTCGTAGACCCAGGTTCGGTTGAACCCCTCCAGCCCCTCGACGACGCGGTAGGCCTGGGTGATGTGGGTGTCGAAGTCGAGGCCGGCGTACGGCACGTCAGAGAAGAGGAACGCCCCGCCGAAGTAGAAGAACAGGCCCACCTGCATCGCGAGCACGACGAGCACGGCGACCGCAAAGCGGACGCGCTCGCGAGGCGTGCGGAGGGCCTTCATCGGGGCGACACTACTTGAGTTTCTTGCTCACTTCGAACGTCTCGCTGGAGTAGGCGCGTTTGAGCAAACCGCGGGCGAGTCCGCTGCGGTACAGGCCACTGTCGATAAAGCGATCCATGGCGTCCTGGATGCCCAGTCGGACCATCGATGTGGTGCCGATCCGGGCGGTCCATTGCGCCTGGTACTGACGCACCCAACGCATGGTCAGCCCTTTGCTGTCCAGGGCCTTGAGGACGATCTGGGCCGCGAGTTCCCCCGAATCGAGCGCCTGCCAGATGCCCTCGCCGGAGAGCGGATCGATGCTGTTGGCCGCGTCGCCGGCGAGAAGCAGCCCTGCTCCTCCCGGAGGGCCCGGCCGGATCGCGAGCGGGAGCGACCACGTCCGGGTCTTCCCAACCCGCCGAGCCCGGTGAAAGCGTTCGGGGTGACGCTCGACGAAGGCATCGAGCCACGCGCCAAGCTTGCGCGGGCCGTGCTCAAACGCGTCGGAGCGCTGATACACGCCCACGTTCGACTGTCCCTCCACCGCCGGAAATGCCCAACCGTAGCCGCTGCGAAGGTCGGACTCGAAGTAGTGCTCGGTACGGCCCTCGTCCTCCCCGAAGTCGACCCCCTCGTAGTACGCCGTGATCGCGACCGCCAAACTTCGACCGCGTCTGTACGGAACCGCGAGCGCCCGCCAGCCGACCGACCCGGGACCGTCCGCAGCGATGACCGCTCGCGAGAACAAGCGCTCGCCTTCGACCTGGGCTCCGACGATGTCCGTTCCGCTGGAGAGCAATCGTTCGACCCGAGCGCCTTCGCGAACCTCGGCCCCTGCCCCTTCCAGCTGCGCGCGGAGCAGACCGTCGAGTGCATACCGAGGCACGATGTATCCGTCGTGGCCCCCGAACCCGCGGCGGATGCGAGTGCCGTCGGGAAACACGGCAACCGCACCGTGCACGACCGCATGGGGGACCCGGCTGAGCGCGTTCTTCTCGCCCACGATGCGGTCCACGACCTCCGCCCCTCGGTTGGACAACGCGTCGCCGCAGGTCTTCGGCCTCGGGAAGGTTGCCCGGTCCACAACCAGCACCCGAGCACCAGCACGAGCAGCGGTCACCCCGGCAGCGGCGCCGGCCGGTCCGGCCCCCACCACGATCAAATCGTAGGTCATTGGAGTCACTCTCGAGTCCGCGACAGGTCGGTCATCGCAGCCTTGTACAGGTCTGCGATCGCGGGGTCGACCAGCTCAGCCTTGCCAAGCCGACGACGGCGCCGCTCTTGCTTGGCGGCCTTTTTTTCCTCGGCGATGGCCCTGGCCTTCTCTTCGATGGGCGAGAGGGTGTCGCGCTTCTTCCGTCTCGAATCCGTCTTGCGCTTGAGCTCCGCCAGGGCATCCTCGACGAGCGAACGCCGTGGAGTGACGGGCGGGGCCGCGGCCGGCTCAACCGACCCGCTGCCTCGCAGGGGCGGTGCGACAGATGGGTCGGGCTTGGGAGGCGGAGGCGAAACCGTCGGCTTCGGCGGAGGTCCCGGGCGCCCCCCCTTGTCGTGGCTGGTCCCGCCGCGGGAAGATGGGCCCGGCGCGCCCACCGAGACGGCGACCGTCGGTGCGGACGGTACGGGCTCGGGTGCCGGCCCGCGAGGATTGAGCTCAAACCCAGCGCCGGTCGGCTGAGCGCCACGCCCCACCCGCATCGCGGTCAGGGCCTCGTCGTTGAGCCCAGGCGTGCCAACGATCGGAGCCTGAGGCACTGGTCCGAGCGGAGGGAGTGAGCCAGGCGCAGGCGTGTACATGCCCGTCTGCTCCTCTTCGAACTCCGGCGGGATGATCGCATCGGCGGTGCCGGGCGGCTCGGCCGATGCCACGCCGGCGGACCGCCACGCCTCGATGTCACCGGCAGTCGCGATCATCGTGCTGCTCGCGCCCACGTCCGCCTCGGCTTCAGCATCAAAGCTGGCGACCATGGTGAACCCAGCACCAATCTGTGGGCCACCAAAGCTCGGGAGCACAGCAAAGTCGCTGGGAGCGGAGGGCTCCGCCCTTTCAACCGGGTCAGCCGAGGGCGCCGGCAATCCCAAGTCCTCGAACGACGCAACGATCGTGTGCCCCGACTGCGCCGGTTCCGGGCCCGACGGACCGCTGTCGGACTCGAGCGGCTGGTCGTAGTCCGGGATGACATTGAACTCCGGGTACGTCGGCGCGATCCGCTTGTTCGAGACCGACGAGGCGCTTCCATCCTCCGGAATCTCAACGTCGTCGAGGCTGAGTTCCTGGGGTGCCGGCGTGTGGTCGTCGGCCTCCACATCCTGCGGTGGAGGTGTGAGGTCGTGGGGTGCGGGTGTGAACTCTTCGGGAGCGTGGACGTCGATGGGCCGGGTCGGTGCCATCTCGGCGAGTTCGGGCAGGCCATGCATCGACGTGGGTGCATTGGCTCCCAGTTCCTGGTCCGGAACCCCGGCCTGGAGTTCTTCAGCTTCGGCCCTCGCCGCCGCGAGGTCCTCGGGTGTCGAGCCCTTCGGTGGCACGGCGAGCTTCCCCGGCTCTTCGAGCGATGCCTCGATCACCTCCTCGAGGTCCGCGTCGTCGAGTTCGTCTTCGTTGTCGTTGTGCCTGGCGGTTTCGGCGACCGGAGGATCCGCCACGGGGGCGGCCGCCGACGCCCCGCCCGACGTCACACCTTCGATGTCCCCGAGGAACAGGTCGTGCTGTTGCGCGAGCTTGTGCGTCGATTTGTCGTCCTGCTGCAGGACCGCGAGACGCTGACGCGGGTTGCCCTGCTGCTCCTCGAACGTGACATCCTCCCGACCTCCGTACAGCCCGGCCTCCGCGCTTGGAAACGGCTCGAACGAAGCGCTCTGATATGCGCCGGACCCCTCCTTGCTTGAACCGATCTCGGGGTTGGAGGTTGGCGTGTACAGGCCCTCTACAACCGGGGGCAGCTCGCCCAGGGCTCGAGGCGCGGACCCCAACCGCGACCGAGCGGCACCCGCCGCCGGAGCCGGGTTGGGCGCGTAGGGATCGAAAGGCTCCGCGTCGTCGCCATAGAGCGTAGGCGTCGACGAGGGGGCTACGGGGCGGGCCGGCTCGTCGCCATCGACTGGATCGAGCAGAGCCGGAGGTTCTGGGAACTCTTCGTCGTCAGCATCGTCAGCGTCCTGGGCGTCGTCCAAGGACTCTCCAACGAGCACCACGCCCGGGGTCGGAACATGCGACGGGAGCGGCTCAGCCTCGGCCTCAGGCTCCGGACTGAGCTCCGCCTCGCTCACCGGCTCGACCGGGATGTACGGCTGCGGGCTGGACGGCGGCGGCGTCGCGTACGGGTTTTTCGGCTCGGGCTCCGTCGCGACCTCAGTGGCGTGGGCGGCAGCGCGTTGCATCGCAGGGGCGAGGTCGGCCAGCGAGATCTCGGCCGAGTTCTCCCCGACAGGTGGTCCCGCGCTGAAGGGCGCCCCACCGAAGTCGTGTTGCAAGTCCCCCGGTGCTGGCTCGGGGGCTCCGGGGAGAAGCGTACTTCGAGCAGATTGTGGAACGTCCGAGAACGGTGCGCCTGCCAGTGCGGGTGCTTCGTCCAAGAGTCCGTCACCCAGAGCCGGCGCGGCCTCCAGCGGCGCGCCGCCAAGGGCCGGCGCGTCGTCCAACAAGAGACCGCCATCCAGCGGTGGTGCATCGTCCAGCGGCGGTGCATCGAGCACAGGCGCTGGTGCTGCGTCCATCGGGGCCCCGACCAACGCGGCCGCCTCGTCCAAGAGGCCACCGTCCAACGGTGGCGCGTCCGAAAGCGGGGCGCCCGACAGCCCCGGTACTGTGCTCATCGGCGCGCCTACCAGAGCAGGCGCTTCATCCAACAGCCCAGCGTCGAGCGCGGGTCCTGCGTCCAAGCTCGGACCCGCATCCAGAAGCGGCGGGGCATCCAGAGCCGGTCCTGCATCCAGAGCCGGTCCCGCATCCAGAGCCGGTCCCGCATCCAGGGCCGGTCCCGCATCCAGAGCCGGTCCTGCATCCAGAGCCGGCACGTCGAGGAGCGGGGCCGTTTTCACCACCGTGGGAGCCACCGGAGGGGCTTCGCGTGCGAGGGTCTCCTCCTCGTCCCCCATCTCGTCGTCGAGGACGGGTACATCTCCCAAGCCCTGCGTCGGCACCTTTGCGGCGTCCTGCTTGGGGGGCATCTGAAGATCGGAGACGGGCGTCTCCGAGACCCCGCCAGGAACGAGAGTCCCGCCCGCTTCGACCTCGGCCAAAATGTCCTCGAGGGACAGGTCTTCATCGTCAGAGATCTCGATCACCCCGGGTGCGAGCACCTCGGCGGGATTCGTCTCGGGCTCTGGGACGGACGGCGAAAGTGTCGGAGCGATGGCAGGCGGGTTGTTGCCCGGAGCCGGCGTCATGGGCCCCTCACCGAGCAAGGCGGCTTCGTCCGTCGCAGAGCTCGATTGGTACGGTACGTACACATCTTGCTTGCTCGGAGGGGTATCGGCGATGTCCAGCACCGGCTGGTCGGGGCCTGGAGCCATCGAGGGCAGCTCGATCTCCAACGGCCGGTGCGGGAGCACCTCGGCCAAGCCGTCGAGGGAGACCTCTGTGGGCTCTGGCCTGCTTGCGGGGCCGAGGTCTTGAGACTGCACGGGGGGAAGCGTGATCCCTGCGCGGACTCGAGGATCGATCGGTGCCGGCGTGGGAGCGCCCGCCGGCGCCGGAGTGGGGTTCAGTGGAGGCGGTGTCGCGCTGGGAGGTGCTGGCAGCGCGCCACCCTTGAGCCGCTGCGCGTAGAGCTGGGCCTGCCGGACCCGAGCCGCACTCGCGAGCTGCTGACGAACGTACGCCTCCAGGTTCGCCCGCATGCGTTCGTCCATGCGATCGAAGCGAAGCGCCCACCGATATCCGCCGCGCCGTTTCGTCATTCGAACGACGCGGGCGTCGGTCAGCAGCGGGAACTCGCCCAGCTGCATGTGAATCCGGACCCGCTCCTTGGCCTTGCCCGGTGAGGGAGCGAGCACAGCCATCCCGTCGGCGCTCAAATCGAGCCCAACTCCACGGACCTCCCCCCGACGGGTCTGAATGACGGCCTGGCCGTTCCATGCGACCCGGGGGAGTCGTCTGCGATCGTTGACGACGCGCACTGCTTTCCTGGTGGGGAGTCTAACAAGCAGAAACGACATCAATGCGGAAAACCGCAGCGGTCTCGGGCCCCTAGCGTTGGGGGCTGCGGGCAACTGAGGCGCGACCCGCAGCGCTCCGGGCGGAGTCCGTGCATGTACGGCGGCGGCGTACCTGAACGAAGACTCGCTCGGCCAGCGCGCAGTTTCAGACTATGCGCCGCATCATTAGGCGACTATCATGTGCCGGGGACAACATGGATCGCGGAGCTTATAAACATCAGGTTGGCTATTACGGAGCGCTTTTGGGCGTGATTCTCCTTGCGGGTTGTGACGGCACCGCCTCGCCAGGTGGGGACGGAGGCTCCGGGGGCATCGACACGATCGGAACTCCCACCGCCACGGACGGGGAGACGGACGGCGGCACGGACGCGGGTTCGGATACGATCGACAGCGACTCGATCGGCTCGGATACCGAAGGCACCGATACCGATACGACCACCGGCGGATCGACGGATACCGACGATAGCGACACCGCGGACGGCAGCACGTCCGACGATACCAACGCGAGCGATACCGACAACGAGCCGACGCTGCTCTTCCTCGACGTGAGTCCGCCCGAGACGATCCTCGAGCTCGACCTCAACAGCGCAAGCTCCGTCGACTTCATCGTCACCGCCAACTACAGCGATGGCAGCTCCATCGACGTCACCGGCGACGCCACGTGGGATGTTTCCAACGCTGCCGTCGGCGCGATGAACGGCGCGACCCTGGAGATCCCCGGGCTTGCCAACAACTTCTTTGAGTCCGCCATCCTCACCGCGGATGTCGGCGGCGAGACCGGCCAAGCGCAGGTCACCATCGCCGCCTACGACCTGAGCAACGACTTCTTCTTCGTGTTGCCGTTCGAGGATAAGGACGGTCCGCAGGACAAGCCGCTGACCTTCAGCACCGACGTGAAGTCGATGGACGTGTTCGTCAACATGGACACAACCGGTTCGATGTCCCAGGAACTCGCGAACCTCCAGAACGCGCTCGCGAACGAGATCATCCCGGCGATCCAGGTTGAGGTTCCGAACACCCAGTTCGGCGTCGGCAACTTCGAGGACTTCCCACTCGAAGGCTACGGGAGCGACGCGGACGGCGACCAACCGTTCGAACTCGCGCAGGAGATCACCAACAACGTGGCCGACGTTCAGACCGCGGTGTTCGGGCTCAGCCTCGGCTACGGCGTCGACGGGCCCGAGTCCGGAATCGAAGCGCTCTACCAAATCGCAACGGGTGAGGGCCTCGCAGGTCCGGCACCGACGAGCGTTCCCGCCAACAACTCCGGCGTCGGTGGGGTCGGCTTCCGCGAAGGTGCGCTGCCTGTCATCGTGTCGATCACCGACGCAATCAGCCACGACACGCAGAGCAACGCGTGCGCCAACGAGCAATACGGCGGAACCGTCGTTGCAGCAGCTCACAGCCAGCAGGAGGCGCTGGATGCTCTGGGAGCGATCTGCGGTCGCGTGATTCAGATCGCCGCGGGCTCGACGGGGGCCTGCACGGCGTACGAGGACGGCGTCCAGTTTGCCGAAGGCACGGGCGCGGTCGTTCCTCCCGAGGCTTGGGACATCGCCGGGCGCCCAGCGGGTTGC